>Ga0123353_10011336_pt1 | contig 12548 bp, 16 predicted proteins | sample TergutLab28metaG_3_FD_92763 | JGI IMG/M metagenome (GOLD analysis project Ga0123353, IMG submission 92763) | Labiotermes labralis P3 segment gut microbial communities from Petit-Saut dam, French Guiana - Lab288 P3 | ecosystem: Host-associated > Arthropoda: Insects > Digestive system > Gut ... | reverse complement strand
TTTAGAATACTTTTTACCACAAAGGAAGGCTTTGCCCATAAGACTACGATACAACGAAAAGCTTGAAGCAGGAATTAGCGCTTATTATCCGAAAAACATCGTCAAAAAAGTTGTAATTGCGCGCGAACACAAATAGATATTAACTAAGGCGGGGCGGTCATTTTTGACCGCCCCGTTGACAAATGCGACGGTTCAGAGCAATGTTGGGCACATTGTGAAGTACTGTCAAGACCTTTTTGCAGATTTTCAGATTGTACACAAATTTTTCTCCCCACTCAAATCATTTGACACGCACCCCTGTCATATGCTACTATTAAATAACGCAGGCAACGCCTATGTTAAAACAATATAGGGGTAAACGGAGGCAACAATGCGACCATATGACGAGGACTTGCTGAACAGAATAGCGAAATATATAAAGGATACGCAAAAAACTGATGGACAAGCTCCCAGTCAAAGAAATATTACGGCGAAGTTTCGCTTGACTTCAAGCCGGACGTTTCGCTACGTTCACGTTTTGGCGAAAAAAGGAATTATTGAGATGAATAACGACAGCACAATAGCGATGCCGTGCGGGATAGACCCCGACAACGTACACCATATCCCGCTTTTAGGCGCGGTGCGGTGCGGCTGCCCTGCTCTTGCGATCGAGGACTTCGACGGATTATACAAATTTCCGCAGGAACTAACAGGCTCGGGCGAGTTTTTCATGCTCAGAGCCAAAGGCGACAGCATGTACGGCGCAGGTATATACGAGGGCGACTATCTAATCATACGCAAACAAAGCACAGCGGACAGCGGCGACATAGTCGTAGCTTGCGTGGAAAGCCCCTACAACTCGGATGAGGACGCTACGTTAAAGCGATACCTTATAAAAGACGGTAAACCCCTGCTTCACGCGGAGAATGCAGCATACAAGGACATAGATGCGAGCAACTGCCGAATTTTAGGCAAGCTCGCGGGACAATACCGCAAATGGTAAGGAGAACGCGACATGACAACGGAACTAATGAAAAAATTCCAAGAGATGGCGAACATTATCTACGAAAATGACGAGAGTGCGATACAGTGCGCTATGGAGAATGCGGCAACTGAAGGCGATTTATTCATATGCTTTTACGACTACTCGGCTTTTGAAGCGCGGTACTCAGAAATAGAGGAAGCCTGTTGGGCTCGGAACCTTATAATCGCGCCGGAGGGCAAAGGTTATGTTATCAAAGAGGATAAATAATAAAGAATCTCGGCGGCACAAGCGCCGAATGGAGGGACACCATGAGAGGTGCTAATTGTTCAAATTGTGGGCGACGGCAGGATGTGAAACTTGGTAAAGGAAGCAAGGCATCTTGCACGTGCCCCGAATGCGGTAAGCCGTTAATGGTCAGACGCGACAGAGACGGCATTGCGGTAAAAGCGTTTGACAACGATTCTGAGTCAGAAGACGGCGAGTAACAGCTTCAACTAACAATTTAATATTTTGCGCCTTTATGGAACGAACGGCATCGGGCTGTCTCCGAACATAGAGGAAGAGAGTTTGTTCAACAAGTAGATGCTCATCGTTTGAAACATAACGTGCTACCTACACCCTTGCAAAGATTAACCGACAGAAACGGTTAGTTTTTGCAGGGGTTTTTTCATGTTGCCCCATATAGCAGCCTCGTTTCGTCGGTTACGACGGAGCGGGGCTTTTTTCATTTTGCGCCTTTCGCGCGGTTAAAATCCTCCGCTCTCGTTGCCCTAAAAACAACAGGAAAGCGTCATTGACGCAATGCGGCTATGCCGCCGGAGGATTTCAAAATGAAAAAAGACTACACAATGGCAAACGGTAAAACCGTTGAACTCGACGTAACCGCGGAGATTAACGAGATACTCGTTAAATTCGAGCGGCGTGACAAAAACGAAAAGCGCAATAAACGGCGGCGCAACGAAGCAAGCGTCGAGGGCATGTTCGAGGAAACGGGCTGGGAACCGACAGACAAAACCGTGAACATCGAGCGAGACTACGATGAAAGCGAGGAAAAGGAAACTCTCGCAGACGCTATCACGGGCTTGAACGAAAGGCAAAAGCTGATCGTTCAACTTCACTACTACGAGGAAAAGACGGAGCGCGAGATCGCCGCGCTTTTGGGAGTAAGCCAGCCCGCCGTCAATAAGCAACTCGCGGTGATACATAAGACGCTACGAAAATATTTTGAAAAACTTTGAGCAAAGGGTTATCAAACGCCGTTTTCATGTCCTTAGAGGTAGAGGGCAAAAAAATTAAGCCCCCGAAAACAGGAGGACACGGCAAGTGGACAAGGTCAGTATTACGATTCCGACGGACAAGCCCGTCAAAATCAAGGTCGAGCCACACGATGAAAGCGCGGCGAAAAATAACGGCTTCGCAACGCTACTCGCGGGAAGCAAAGGAGGACGGTCATGTGGTTTGATACGGAAAAGATAAACCGGGCAATTAGCGACAGCCGGATAGACCGCGAGTGGCTATGGTACAGGCTTGGCTGTTCGCGGCGCGAGCTTACCGAGATCCTCAACGGCGAACGGGCGGCAAGCTATGAAATCGCAAAAGGTTTTTTAGAGATACTCGGATACGCGCTTGTCGCCGCCGCCATAAATTGGAGGCTAACGAAATATGCGGGCAATTAAAACGGGTAACGAGATAAAGCTCACAGACAGTTACCTCCACCGCGAGAGCATAAAGGAAATTGCGGGGCGCAGATATGACGGCGACGAAAAGGCGTGGTATATACCGCTGACCGAAAAGAATATCGGGCTTTTGCAGTTGCTCGGCGCGGAACTTGATGCCGAATTACGGGCGGAACTGCCGCCGCCACTTTCCGGGCATGAAACCGCTATATTCGAAATGCCGGTGAGCGTTCGGCCGTACCAACATCAGGTACGCGGCTTTAGCCGCTGTATACAAAACGACGGTTACGCCCTGCTTTATCAAGTCGGCTTAGGTAAATCGCTTACGGCGATCGCCGCCGCCGGAGCGCGGTATCGGCGCGGCGAAGTCAAACGGCTCCTAATAATTTGCCCGCTTGCGGTGCAGAGCGTCTGGGAACGGGAGAGTAAATCGCTCACGGTAGACAACTCCGTGCGGCTTTTGGAAGGAAGCATGGCAAAACGCCGCGACGCCCTGCGGTCTTTTCCAAAAGACGGCCTGCATATCTCCGTTATTAACTACGAGGGCGCGAGGATTATGCCGGACGAGCTTGTCAAATGGAAGCCGGATATGCTCATTGTCGACGAGAGCCAGCGCATCAAGAAGCATACGAGCAAGCAGGCAAAAGCCGTACATAAAATCGCCAAGGAAACGCCGTACAGGATTATTCTCACGGCAACGCCCATCGGCAACAGCGTTCAAGACGTATTCAGTCAATGGAAGGTCATTGACCCGTCGCTGTTCGGAAACTCATATTACGCGTTCCGCTCACGCTACATCATTACGGGCGGCTATGGCGGTCACGAAATCGTTGGTTACAAAAATATGCCGGAACTGCTTCAAAAAATGCACTCCAAGGCGTTGCGCGTGACCGCCGAGGAAGCGCTAGATTTGCCGGAACAAATCTTTGAAAGCAGGTACTGCCGATTGGAGCCGAAAGCGCAAAAGATATACAACGCGCTCAAGCGCGAATGCGTCAGCGTGCTCGAAAACGGCGGCGAGATAACTGCGACAAACATACTGACGCAGCTTCTTAGGCTGCATCAATGCACGGGCGGGTATTTGAAAGCGGACGGCAGCGAACAATATACGCCGATATCGACGGCAAAACTCGACTTGCTGGAGGACACACTTGAGGATATTTTGGCGGCGGACGAAAAGGTAGTTGTGTTCTGCCAGTTTACCGCCGAGATTGAAGCCCTATCGCGAAGGCTCGCCCAAAAAGGTATTCGGCACGAGGTTCTAAACGGCGCGGCAAAAGACAAAGGCGCAGTCGTAGAACGGTTTCAGACGGATAACGAAATACGGGTATTGCTGTGTCAAATCAGCGTGGGCGGCGTGGGTATTACGCTGACCGCCGCAAGCGTAATGATTTTTTACAGCGTGTCGTTTTCACTCATCGATTACCAGCAGGCCGTCGGGCGCATTCACAGGATAAACCAAACAAAGCGGTGCCTGTACATAAAGCTTATCGCCGAAGGCACCGTTGACGAGCATATTTTTGCCGCAATCGCCCAAAAGAAAAGTCTGTCCGACAACGTCGTGGATAACTGGCGGAGGCTGATGTAGATGGGCGCGTTCTATGACACTTCGTAATATGTAGAACAACTGCAAAAAACAATTTGGAGGTAAAGAACTTGGACGTAAACAAAAGAAACGAATTGCTGGAATTCTTGGTCGGGCTGCGCGGCGGTAAAGACGAGCTTGAAAGCCGCCTAAAAGCCCTGAACGCCGAAATTGACGGCATTGAGGCCGAGATTATCGAGGACATGGTGGCGCGTAACGACGGTAGCTTCAACCACAACGGGGTAACCTGCAGCCTGAAGCTGACCGAACGGTACTCGCCCGTGCCGGAAACCAAGGACAAGTTGTGGGCGGCGATGAAGCGGCGCAAGTACGGAGATATGTTCAGCATTCCCGCGAACACTTTATCCGCCGAAGTTAAAAGACTTAAATCCGACAACGGGGACAAACTCCCCAAGTGGCTTTTTGGCTTGGTCAAGGTATTCGAGCAGCCCGGCTTGAGTATCAAGAAAGGCAATGATATAAGCAAAAAAATAAGAAAAATTCGAGGAGAATAAAAACCATGGATAACAAAAACACAAATTTAACGGTAACCGGCAAGGAAATTACCGAAGCAAAAAGCGGCTACGCCGTAGCGGGCGCAAATCTCGGGGCTATGCTCGCAGAGGAAATGGATGGGCTGTCGCTCAGCTTTGACCGCATTAAAACTCCGAGCGGCGGCGGGCTTGCGTTTGAGATACCCGGCGACGACGCGGACAATCCCGACACGGTCAAGGAAATACGCGCCGTAATCCTCTACCACCACCCCGTGCATTCGTATTATAAGGAAAAATATTCGGGCGGGAACGCGCCGCCGGACTGCGGTTCTATCGACGGCCATATCGGCGTCGATACCGCGAGCGGCGAGGTCAAGGAATGCAAGAATTGTCCAAATAATAAGTTCGGCAGCGGAGAAAACGGGAGCAAAGCCTGCCGCCAGAAACGCCGCATCTACATACTGCGCGAGAACGAATCGTTGCCCATCATCATGTCCTTGCCTACGGGAAGCCTTGCGGATTTTTCCAAGTACGTCATGCGACTGCTTAGCCGGGGCAAAAAGAGCAACGCCGTGGTGACAAGGTTTACATTGAAGAAAGCGCAGAACGCGGGCGGTATCAGCTACAGCCAAGTCGTATGCGCGGCGGACAGAGAGTTGACGGCGGACGAACGGACGGCGATCGACTCTATGTCGGAACAGGTCAAAAGGTTTGCGGCCAAGGTAGACTTAGCCGACAGCGAAGAAACAGCATAACGGCCGCGTGAGCAGCGTGACGCTGCACCCGTTGAATGATTAGTGAGTTGGGGCGGAAAGCACAGACTTTCCGCCCCGAAGGATGAAAGAATTATGGTTACAGCACTACAAAACAGCACAGGACTTCGGGCTTATGAAAAAATTGAGGTCGCAACGGCACTCTGCCGCTTCCCGCGCAAGGGGGTATACATATGCTCACCGCTCAAAGGCGGCATCAAATACAACATTCTTAGGGCGCGGGCGTACTGCCGGTTCGCCTTCACGGTCGGCTGCGTACCGATATGCCCGCACATCTATTTTACCCAATTTCTTAGGGATTGGGATGTTTTTGAGCGGGCGGCTGGTATGCGCTACGGCTTGGAGGCGATGCACGAGGCACAGGAACTTTGGGTTTTCGGATGCCGTATTTCGGAGGGCATGAAAGCGGAGATTGAGCTTGCCGAGGACTTGGGAATACCCATCCGATACTTTACGGCCGATCTCGAGGAAAGAGGCTTTGATCAACAACGCGGAGGAAAAAATGGATAACAGCGGAATATTCGAAAAAGTAAAATCTGCGGCGCGGATACGCGAGGTCGCGGAACGGTTCGGCGTTCAACTCGACAGACACGGCAAGGCGCGCTGCCCGTTCCACAAAGAGGATACGCCGAGCTTTTCCATCAAGGAAAGCGAGAACATTTTTAAGTGTTTCGGGTGCGGCGCAAGCGGCGACGCGGTGGATTTTGTCGCCAAGATTAAGGGCGTGGAACTTATCGAAGCGGCGCAGATTTTGGCGGATTTCTACGGCATAGACCGAAGCCCCCACGGCGAGCTTAGGCGGGACGATAAAATACCCGTGCCGAAGCAAACGACGCACCGTGGGGCACTCCAACGCGCCAAAACGCAAATCAAAGAGTACGCAAGCGCGTGTATCGCGTCTGTGGGTGCCACCGACTACTATAAACGGCGTGGTCTGACCGACGATACCATACGCAAATTCCGCTTGGGTTTCGACGCGAAAAAACAGGTCGTCGTCATCCCCTATTCGAGCAAACTCGAATACTACCAAACGCGGAGCGTTGACGGTAAGGAGTTCCGAAAACCCAAGACTGAGGACGCGGGCGCGGAGCCGCTATACAACGCCGACGCTCTCACAAAAGGGTCAATGACCCACACCAAGGGCGTGATATTTATTGTTGAAAGCCCCCTCTGCGCCATGAGCATAATGCAATGCGGCGGCGCGGCAATAGCGACGTGCGGGACAAGCGGCATTCATAAACTCGTAAATGAGATTAAGGCGCGGAAGCCCGAGTGCTGTTTTGTCCTCGCTCTCGACAATGACGAACCGGGCCAAGCGGCGCAAAAGGAACTCGCTCACGCGCTATTTGAGGCGAACGTCAAATTCATAACATACAATGTCGCGGGCCCGCACAAAGACCCAAATGAGCTTCTCATGGCAGCCCCGAAAGCACTCGCGGCGAATGTCAAGAACGCGGCGGACGTAGCGAAAAAGCAATACAGCAAGCTAAAAAAATTGTTCAGCGCGAGCGAGCTTCAGGCACGGGACATGAAACCTATTCAATGGATAGTGCACGATTTACTGCCCGAGGGCTTAGCCTTGATTTGCGCACCGAGCAAGTACGGCAAGTCGTGGCTTATGATGCAACTTTGCCTCGCCGTTTCGCAGGGCAAGTTGTTCTTTGACCGCAAGACCGCAGGCTGTGATTGTGCATACTTTGCGCTTGAGGACAGCGAGCGACGCTTCAAAACCCGTCTCAACAAATTACTGAACGGCGAAAAAGCCCCGTCTAATTTTTACGGCGCGGTGGTAAGCGACAGTATGGCGAACGGGCTGTTTGAGCAGCTGACGGAATTGCTCAACGAACACCCCCGCATCGGGCTCATTATCATTGACACGTTCCAAAAGGTGCGCACGGGCGCGGCGCGGAACGAATCGGTGTACGGCGCGGACTACCGCGAGATGGGCGAGCTCAAAGCCTTCGCGGACAAGCACGGCGTGTGCATATTGCTCGTTCACCATGTCCGCAAGCAAATAGACGACGCAGACATTTTCAATATGATAAACGGCTCGATGGCTATAATGGGCGCGGCGGACACCGCATGGATATTATCGCGGAAAAAGCGTGACGACGTAAACACGACACTGAAATTGACAGGGCGCGACGTAGAGAACACCGAAATAATTATCTCGTTTGACAAGCACAGCACGACGTGGAACTTGGTCGGGAACGCTGAGGACGAGGCGGTAAGGTTAGCGCGGGCGGAATACGACGAAAATCCTATAATCAAGACAATAAAGGCGTTAGTCGAAAAGAATCCTATCGGCTGGCGCGGGACTAGCTCGGAAATAAAGGTCAAGATTTATGAGGAAACAGGCGTCCTTTACAACAAGTCGCCCGAAAGTATCGGCAGGACGATACGAAGTTACGCCGACAGACTACTCGCGGACGGGATAACGCACCAAGATGAGCGCGGCAAACGGCACCTATTCGCCAAGAAACAGCCGATGTTGTTCGGGTGCCGAAACGAGGACGACTAAGGCTCTTTCTACTACCCCACCGTAACAACCGATACAACCGTATTCCCGCGCGGGCGCGTGTCAGGAACCCTAACCGGTACGGTGTTGTTTTAATAATAAGCGGTTGATACGGTTGTTACGGTGGGGTACCTATAAAGAGAAAGCGGAGAAAACGAAAGTGAAAGAAATCGAAATCATACGGCAAATACGCGACTACTTGAAAACAGTCAATAACTGCTTTTTTTGGAAGGAACACGGCGGAATGTACGGTACCCAAGGGCTGCCGGACATTATCGCCTGCGTTAAGGGCAAATTCATTGCCTTTGAGGTAAAGACGGCGACGGGTAAGACCACGGCGTTACAGTTCGCGACAATCGGACAAATTCTGAAAGCCGGAGGAACGGCGGCGGTCGTGCGCTCGGCTGAGGACGTAAAGCAGATAATTCAAAATTTGAGGTAATAAAAAATGACAACAGGAGTAATAAACAAGATTGAAATAACGCCCGAAGCGGTGTTTGATTACGAACACGGGCTATCCGGGTATTCGGGCCCCTCGTGGGAAAAAATACTCGAAGAAGCCGGCGGCATTCAGGCGGATGCATTCAGCCTGGCGGAGGCATACGAACAACCCACGCTTAAACTCGATAAACGCGCCCTGAAACGCGAGGTTGAGGATTGCATTGACCTAATGAACCGCGGCGGCAGGCTTTTGTATGAGGATTACTTCCGTTGCCTATATTACGATGAGCGTTCGGACAAAATGCTCATGCTATTCCTATACAGAGCGGAAAAACTGAGCATTATGCAGTATTGGCGGTTAATGGGAATCAGCCTAGCGGATGGTTGGGACGAGGACGCGGAATATTCCGGCCGCGTCCGCACATGGCTGGAAGGCAAGATTACGGATTTGGAAAAAGGAGACTGGGTGTTTGAGCAGATAGCGCGGGCGGAGGCCGACCGCCTACTGATGGGATGGACGGTGCACGGCTCAATAATAGGGATACCGAAGGAGGCGAAAAATGCTATCGAGTATGGCGGAAATAAAACAACTGCTTAAAAATAATCAACTTTATAAAATACAGGCGGAAAACGGATTAGGCGGAAACGCTTTGCGCGAAAAATTGATTTTTATTGAAAACTCAATAAGTGCTCTTAACGGCGAAGATTGCAACCTCCTAAAAAGTATCTTTATTGACGGACAAACTATTACAAAAGTGGCTAAAAGCTGTTTTTGCACAAGGCAAACGATATACAACAGGTGCGAAAAAATAATAAAAGTGATAGCGCACGTGTATGAAATGCAGTTCGGAACGTGAAAATCGTTACACTCTCTTTACAACAGTAGCAGCTTTTAGACATTTTTTTGACAAAACCTATGGTATAGTATACTTAGGGAGAGGACATCAATCCGACAGGCAGGAAAAGGGACGGCAACGGCTCATAGAATAATAGCGGCGCAAGTGGGTGCGCGTTCGGGGCGGCAGGACTGCCCTTTTCTTTTGGCCTAAACAATGACAGGGGGCGCGTATGCCAAGGAAACCAAAACAGCCGTGCGCGTACCAAAATTGCGAGGAACTGACGGACGGCAGCTACTGCGAGCGACACAGGCGGCAGGTCAACAAGGAATACAACCGTTACACCCGCGACGAGGACAACAAGAGCTTTTACAACAGCCAAGCGTGGCGGCGGCTTTCAAGGTTGCAGCTTCAGCGCGAGCCATTGTGCGCGGAATGCATGAAAACTGGACGGATTACCCCTGCCGAGATAACCGACCACATACAACCGATACGCGACGGCGGCACAAGGCTTGACTTAGAGAACCTGCAAAGCCTTTGCCGCGCCTGCCACAACAAGAAGCATCGTGGCGGCGAAAGTAACCTATTCATCAATAGTTAGCTTATATTTATCGGTACTTAAATTCTCTAATACTTCTTTAGTAGAAGGCGGCGGATCGGCTTGTCTTATTTCTGCCGGAATTTCCCACTCTTGTTTTGCACCAGCTGCGGGAACTTCGATCCATTCATGAGGATCGCTTGGTTTCGGGGGCATAAAATAGACCTCCTCGTATAACTAAATATAATTATTATATTCTTTTTGAGTAAATTTGTCAAGGGGGATCCGATTATCTACCGACATTCAGTTGAACAGCGGGGCGGAGTTACACGCAAATGCGGCGCGAAATCAGTGAATTGAATAGGCACGGCAATTTTTTCAATAAAACAGCACGAAAACGTACGAAAACCGCATAAAACAGCGGTTTTTTTGCTTATTGGGCTTTGAAAACAATCAAAGGCTATGAAAAACAATCAGAAAATAGCGCGGAAATCAATGCGTTTTTGAGAAAAATCAAAGCATTTGTCCCATTTAACGCGAATTCAAAACATAAAGGGGGAATTCAGAATGCCAAAAGGCGGAGCAAGAACGGGCTCGGGGCGCAAGCGCAAGCCGCTCGCGGAAAAGTTAGAAAATAACGCAGGTCGCCGACCTATAAAATACATACCAAACGAAGCCATGAGTGACATACAGGGCGCGGACATACCGCCGCCCTCTGAGTGGCTCGGCGACCAAACCAAAAATACACAGCGCGAGAGCGTCGCGGGCAAGATATACGAGTCGACGTGGCGGTGGATAAGAGAGCGGCGGTGCGATCACCTAATAAAACAGGAGCAAATCGAGCAGTACGCCGCGAGCGTCGCCCGCTACATTCAATGCGAGGAAGGAATCTCGACGTTCGGGCTTTTGGCGAAGCACCCGACGACAAATATGCCTGTCGCCTCGCCCTACGTCGCCATGGGCGAAAGGTTCTTGAAACGGGCCAATTTGCTCTGGGCAACGATATACCAAATCGTCAAAGATAACTGCGAGGTGCCCGTTGGCAACAACCCGAATGAGGACATCATGGAAAAGATTTTGACAGGTAAGATTTAGGGGAGCGTTATGCGGATAGAAAAAATACACATATCAAAGCTTCGAGCGGCGGAATACAACCCCCGCGTTGCGCTGAAAGCAGGCGATAAAGAGTACGAAAAGCTGAAGCGGAGCATTCAAGAGTTTGGCTTCGTCGAGCCTATTATTTGGAATAGCCGGACGGGCAACGTCGTCGGCGGACATCAACGCTTTACGGTACTGCGGGACTTAGGCGAAACGGAAATCGACAGCGTAATAGTCGATTTAGACGGGCAACGCGAAAAGGCTTTGAACGTCACGCTTAACAAGGTGCAGGGCGCGTGGGATAGCGACAAGCTCGCCGCCCTGCTTTCGGATTTAGAGGCTTCGAGCTTCGACGTTACGATGACGGGCTTCGACGCGGCGGAGGTAGACGAGCTACTAAACGCCTTTTACGCAAAGGAAGCTGTCGAGGATAACTTTGACGTTGACAAGTCGCACGCGGAGGTCAAGGCAGAGGGCGCGGTCACCAAGCGCGGTGACATTTGGCAGCTTGGTGAGCATTTACTCATGTGCGGGGATACGACAAGCGCGGAGGACATGGCGCGACTGATGGGATGCGAGCGGGCGCAGGCGGCGGTCACGTCCCCGCCCTACGGCGTAGGTAAGGAATACGAACGTAAAGGCATCGAGCCGTGGTTTGAGATAATAAAGCCCGCCATAAAAAACATAACGAAATATGCCGAGGTCGTCGTTTGGAACTTGGGCGACCTATACAGTACGGGGACGCAGTTCATAGAACCGACAAGCGTGTACAGCGTTAATCTGTTCGCGGAAAACGGCTTCCGCCCTATTTGGATCCGTATTTGGAAAAAGCAAGGTATAAATTTCGGCGTGGGACCCTACCACCTCGTGACGAATAAGCCCGCGCAGCAGTACGAATATATAACGGCGTTCGGACAGCGTGACGCTGCACCCGACATGAACAGCGCCCCTGCTGCACCCGAATACAACGACCAAGAATATGCGTGGGTTTCGGCGTTCGCGGGACACAACTTCAAGTTCGTCAAACGGCTGACAAAAGACGAACGCAAAAAATGGGGCTACGCGGGAATTTGGGAAATAACGACGGTACGGGCAAACAACGCGCACCCTGCCATGTTCCCCGTCGAATTGCCGTGGCGGTGCGTAAAAATGCACAGCGACAAGGGCGGCGTAATATTGGAGCCATTTAGTGGGTCGGGGACGACAATAATCGCCTGCGAGCAGACGGGACGCAAGTGCCGCGCTATGGAGCTAACGCCCGAGTATTGCGACGTGGCTATACGCAGATGGGAAGAACACACTTCGCAAAAAGCGATACTGCAAACCTAATAAACGGAGGGAACGAGCATGAGCAAGCACTATATGAGTCTGTTCACGAACGAACAAGAGTGCCTAAAAGCCCTGCTCGCATTGCACAACGACGGCCGCGATATCGAGTGCGACCCGATGTATTTCAAAGGCGGTTTCTACAAGAGCGGCGTAAATATACCGAAATACATATTCGATATAAACCCGCGGGTCGAGGGCTGCCCGCGGGGAAACGCCGAGACGTTGCCGTTCGCGGCCGCGAGCATCGGGAGCATAATACTCGACCCGCTCTTTATGTTCGGCATACACGGCAAGGC
>Ga0123353_10011334_pt1 | contig 12549 bp, 10 predicted proteins | sample TergutLab28metaG_3_FD_92763 | JGI IMG/M metagenome (GOLD analysis project Ga0123353, IMG submission 92763) | Labiotermes labralis P3 segment gut microbial communities from Petit-Saut dam, French Guiana - Lab288 P3 | ecosystem: Host-associated > Arthropoda: Insects > Digestive system > Gut ... | reverse complement strand
GCGGGTTGGCTTGCCGTTTTGCGCTGTTGCAACAGCGCAAAACGGCAAGCCAACCCGCCGCATCATTGGCCGCCGCGCGGGTGCTCGCGCCCGCGTTTCGTCACAGTCCCGTTTCGTCGTATTTCGGTTTGTATTTTTCGAGCAGTTTGACGAGATCGGGCTGGTTGGGTTTGAGTTGGAGGGAGCGTTTCCAGGCGTCGAGGGCTTGTTCGCGGAGGTCGGGGTTGTCTTTGTCGGCGATGTATTTCGCCATGCAGACGATGCCGATGCCCCGGAAGGCCTCGGCGTTTTTCGGTGCGAGGCTGGCGGCGTGTTCGTAGGAGGCCTGGGCGTTGTTGAGGTCCTTCAGCCGGTAGTAGCACGCGCCCAGTTGGAGATGCGGTTCGACGAGGGTTTTGTCCATGACGGCGGCGGCTTTGAAGGAGGCGACGGCGTCCTTGACCCATCCCTGCCGCAGGTACGACGCGGCGAGGTTCATGTGCAGTCGCGGCTGATGGACGTCCCGTTCGAGGGCCTGCCGGTAGGCGGCGATGGCCTCGGTGAGCTTGTTCTGGTTGTCGTAGATGATGGCCAGGTTGCTCCAGGCCTGGGGTCGGTCGTCGTCGATGGCGATGGCGGCCTGGCAGTATTCCTCGGCCTGGTGGTATTTTCCGAGTTGGAAGTAGCATGCGGCGAGGTTGAGGTTGGTGTCGTAGTCGTTGGTTTTGATGGCGTTGGCGCGGAGGTAGAGTTCGCAGGCGCGGAGGAGGTATTTCTGGAAGAGCGAGTCGGTTTCGGCGGCTTCGGCCAGTTGCTGGTAGAGCACGCCGAGGTTGTAGTGCGGTTTGAAGTAGTAGGGGTTTGCGGAGCAGGCGGCTTCGTAGGCCTGCCGGGCCATTTCGATGTTGCCTTGGCGTCGGTGGATGTCTCCGGTGGCGGCGTGAGCGACGGAGAGGGTGGGGTCGGCCTGGAGGGCCTTGTCGAGTTCGGCCAGGGCGGCCGCGTCGGTCATGCCCTGCGACCGGACGTAGTGTGCGATGGCGGCCTCGGTGTCGATTTTCGGCTGAGGCGTCGCCGGCGTGGGCGGGAATGGGAACGTGAACATGCCACATCCCGCCAGCGCCACCGCCGCCGCCAACACCATGCTTTTGGCGAATCGTTCCATCCAAACGCTCCTTGGTTTACCGGCCTGTAGTGTGGCAGGTTGCGGCGGCGAGGTCAATAACGACAGGGCCATCGCATCAAAATTTTATCGTTTTCGCGTGATCCTTCGCAATGGGACCGTTTGTGAGGCTGTTAGCCCGTTAGACTGTTAGGGAGAGGCTTATGAGAAATCAGGTCCAAATCCTTCATAAGCCGGCGCCTAACAGTCTAACAGCCTAATAGTCTAACAGTCTTTTCACGAAAAAATGGGCGAATTTAGATGCGTTCGCCCTGCGAACTCTCCCTTGGCGACGGGGTCGCCTTTCAGTATGATGCGTCCTTTTGGAAGGACGTTCCACAATGGCTTCGTATAAGATGAACATTGCCCGCGTCAAGGGGTGTCCTGCCCCGAAGAAGGTGGGCGAGTTGATGGGGAAATTTGGCCTGCCGCCGACCGAGGAGTACGGCGTGCTCAATCACCAGGCCACCGATTCCACGTTGTTTGGCACGATTATTCGCAAGACGCAGCAGACGGTGCAGCGGCTTAACGCCGAGACCAGCGAGCTCACCAGCGACGTCGTCGAGCGGGTCACGGTCTATCCGTTCGGCATTAAGCCCGACACGGAGCAGCTGGAAGTGTACGCCGGTTCCGCCTCGGCCATTGAACAGGTCGGGGCGTTTTTATCCAGTTGTCTCGCGTTGCCGGTGGTCGTGGAGGGCATCGAGATCGAGGTGGCCGACTCGCTGGACAAACTTGCCCAGCACACGAAGAATCTCCAGCTTCGGTCGATCCGCGTGAGCGAGTACGCGCACAATTCGTTCATGATCGGCCCGTATTCGCCGAAATTTCTCGATTCCGAGCACGGCAAGGAGTTTTTGGAGCAGTATGCCGATTTCATCACCACTGCCAGCGTCCGCTTCGCCGGGCCGAAGGGCAAGGTGACGGCCAGCCTGTCCACCAAGGCCTGCTTCGGCTTCGCCTGCCACGAGGACGACCTGAGCGTCGTGAAGTCGATTTTGAGGAAACTGGTATAACGCGGCGTGTGGGTGAAAATGAACGATTCTCGTTAACTGGTTGATTGGTTGACCAGTCAGTACGGTAACGTTATGGCATTTGCATACGGCTGGACTTTCCAAAAGGCTGGATGTGCCAAGCCCCGGCAGGGGCGCCTTGGGTAGCCCAGGGTGAGCGGTACGCCGCGAACCCTGGGATTCGGGCGTTTGTGAATTTCATTCATTATGCCTGACGCCACTGGCCGAAGTCGCACCATCGCGTGAGTACGGCTTCGAACGGCTTACACATTCCCTTGTTCGCGCCGTTCGAAGTCGTACAGGCCCGCGTGCGCGACCTCAGCCAGTGGCGTCAGGCACGATGAAGAAATGAAAAAAGGCCTTGTCCCCAGGGTTCGCGGCGTACCGCTCACCCTGGGCTACCCAAGGCGCCCCTGTCGGGGCTTGGAATGTCCAGCCTGTTGTTTGAGCGTCCGTAGCGTTATAGTATTAACGAAGTCACGGGAATCCTGTGTATCGTGTGGCTTTCGGAGTGAAACCGTCTATGGCAAAGTTAGATTATAAAAGTGCCGGCGTGAATTACGACGTGCTTGATACGTTCAAGAGGGCCTGCCAGAAGTTGGCGTGGCAGACGGCGGGCAATCTGGCCCGCCACGGCCTGAGCGAGCCGGCGGGTATTCGCGGCGAGAGTTGTTACATTCTCGAAACCCCACAGGCGTACATTGCGCACGTCGAGGAGGCGCTGGGCACGAAAGTCCTGGTGGCCGACGCCGTGTACAAACTCACAGGACAAAGTTTCTACGCCAACGTCGCCATCGACAACGTGTCGACGATCGTGAACGACTTGGCCACGTCGGGTGCGTTGCCGGTTACGGTGGCCATGTACGCTGCTCTGGGCGACGCGGAGTATCTTGCCGACGCCCGCCGGGCGGCCGACCTGGCCGAGGGATTCGCCGAGGGCTGCCGGCAGTCCGGGGCGGCTTGGGCGGGCGGCGAGACGCAGGTCCTCAAAGGCATGGTCAACCCCGAAACGGTCATCCTCGGCGGTTCGGCGATGGGCATGATCTGCCCGAAATCCAACTACATCGCCGGTGACGTAGCGGATGGAGACGCGATTGTCTTCGTCGCGTCCAACGGCGTGCAGACTAACGGCCTGACGCTATGCCGCGCCCTGGCCGACCGGTTGCCGCAAGGCTACCTCACGCCCGGCCCCGACGGCAGACCGTACGGCCAGGCCTTGCTCGATCCATCCGTCATCTACGTCCGCCTCGTCGAAGCCTGTCAGAAGGCGAATATCCATCTGCACTATGCCGTCCACATGACCGGCCACGGGTGGCGGAAACTCATGCGCCCGGCGGCGCCGTTTGTGTACAACATCGAGACGATCGGCATGCCCCAGCCGGTGTTCCAGACCATCGCCGACGCGGCAGGCCTTGGCCCCGCCGACATGTACGGCACGTTCAACATGGGCGTCGGCTTCGCCCTGTACGTCGCCCCGCAGGACGCTCCCGCCGTGCTCGCCGCCGCGAAACAAACCGGCTATACCGCATGGCACGCTGGCACGGTACAGTCGCAAAACGGCAGAAAGGCCGTCGAAATCGCCCCGCTGGGCATCACGTACGACGAAGCGTCGCTGAACATTCGGTAATCGAACCCCACATGGACGATTCTGCGACAATTCCGTCCGATCCTTCCCCGCGTTGGCGGCGGGTGCGGGTGGGATATCTTTGGGCGATGTGGACGGCCTCGCTGGCGGGGTTGGTGTTCATTTGCGAACTGGTCAGGCGGGGACTAATGCCCGGTTCGGAATCCGGCGACGATCCGTTTCTTGGCGAAAAAATCTGGGCATGGGCGGGGTTTGTCGGCGGCGGCGTGTTGTTGACGACGCTGTGGCTGTGTCGGCGGGCGTTGCTGTCGCTGTCGGCATGGCGGTGGATTCTCGCGGTGTTCGCGCTGGCCGCCGTCGGCAGGGCGGTGGTCTTGCTTACCATTCCTTACGTGCCATCGGATGATTTTTACATGTATCACCAGTCGGGCATCGGCGTGGCCAAGCACGGCACGATGGCCGTCCCCGCCGACAGCCGCCGCAACTACTACTGCTTCTATCCGCCGGGGCAGGTGTACACGCTGGGGGCGTTGTATCGCGTGTTCGGCGGCGAGGCGTTGCTGGAAATCCCTGCCTCCCGCGTGCCGGAAACGCCGGAGCAACTCGCCGCCTGGCACCGGGCCGCCCGCGTCGGCATGGGGTTTAATGTCCTGCTGGGCTCGCTGACGGTGGTGGGCATCTACGGTCTCGGGCGGCGGCTGGCTGGCGAATTCGCGGGCCGGGCGGCGAGCGTGCTGGCCGCCGTCGTGCCGTCGTGCCTGCTGGGGACGTTCCTGTTGGGCGCGGAGGTCGCGCAGACATTCTGGGTCGTGTTGGCGCTCTATGCGTACGCGCGGTGGGCGGAGGCCGTGCGGGGCGAGGGCGTCTCGCCTGCGATGCGTATCCCACGCGTTTGGCCGCTCGTATTGGCCGGCGCGTGCCTGGGCATGGCGTGTCTGCATCGTCCGACATTTTTGCCCTGGGCGGGACTGCTGGCCATCCACGCGGTGCTGATCTCCACCGATAAACGACGGGCCCTGCTGTCGGCGGCGGGGATGTTGCTGGCCATGGCGGCGGTCATCGCGCCGTGGACGATCCGCAACTACCGCGTGACGGGCGCGTTCATCCCGGTCAGTTCCAACGGCGGCGGTAATTTGTACTCCGCCAACAACCCGCTGGCCGAGGGCGCCTACACGGGCGAGGCCTGGGAAGAACTCTTCGACGAAGCTGACACCGACGAAGCCCTGCATCGGCTTGGCATGGAAAAGGCCACGCGGTGGATTCGCGAGAACCCCAGGGCCTTCGCGGAACTGGCGGCGGTCAAGTTCCGGTTGTTCTGGAGCAACGACCGCGACATCGCCTGGTGGGTGTTGGAGGCGCCGACCACGTTTTACCAAAAGGACTGGGCGCCGCCCAACTACGCCCGCACGACCATCGCCAAGTCTGCCCAGCAGGCTGGCGAAGGGGTGTCCACGGGCGTGTATCTGTCGATCCTCGCCGCGTCGGCGGTGGGGCTGTGGCGGCATCGGCGACGGCTGCGAGACCACGGCGGCTGGGCGACCATCGCCCTGTTGGCCGGGTTCCTGACGGCCATCCACATGGTCTTCGAAAGCCAGGCGAAATACCACTACACCCTCGTGCCGCTACTGTGCGTCTGGGCGGGCATGGCGGTGGAGGCACGCGGGCAAGCACAGTCGGCTTTGAATGTATTGAACCGCGTGGACGCGTTGGAAATCCGAAATCCGAAGCCCGAAATACGAAACAAACTCCAAAGCCAAAAAGAAGAAAATTCCAAACAGTCACGGTGACGCCATGCGCCTTGACGTGTGGTACAGCGATAGCGTTTGGAGTTTTTCTTTTTTGGCTTTGGAGTTTGTTTCGTATTTCGGGCTTCGAATTTCGGATTTTTCGTTCCGCCGATCACAGTTCCCGTGTCAGTGTGACGGCCCGTTTTCCGTTGTAGTGGCCCAGCGTGGCGGCGAAGCGGGGGATGCCGCCGAGGGTGACGATGATCTCGCCGTCGGGCGCGACGTCGCTGACGAGCAGGTCGCCGTCGGCCAAACCCGCCAGGGCCGACCGGTCGGCCGACTCGTGGATCACGGCCGCCAACTCGATTTCATCCGCCAGCGGCAACAACGTCTCAGCCAGCGTTCGGGCGTCGCAAGGCCAGGCCAGATGCATCGCCAGTGGCGGACCGTCCAGATGAACACTCAGGGCCACGATACACGATACGATTTCGCTGGCGGCGTGCGGAAGGGATTCGTCTTCGACGGCCGACGGACTCGGTGGGTCAGGCTCAGCCGACACGCGCCCGGCGATCTGCTCGACGAGCGGCCGCAACAACTGCCGATCCAACGCTGTCAAAGGCCCGCGCGGCGTGCACGTCTGCCCGTTGCCGCCCAGGAGCACATCCAATAACGCCTCCGCCAGCGACGGCGAAAACCACACCGCCAGCCCAGGCCGGCCCGACGGCACGGCGAAGCGACAAGTGGGTTCAAACGCAGCGGTCCCGGCGGGATCGTCCGCTCCGTTGGCGTCGGTCGCCTCGGCGGGACGAACCTCCACCGCGCGACGCAGGCACGCCGTCAACGAGGAGGCCACGCCCCGCGCAACCACGCGACGCGCCCACAACGGCAATCCATTACCCGAATCCGCCAACGCCATGCGGGGCATTGTAGTGACCGGCCACGAAAACAACAACCCCATCACGCCGGCATGCACGAAAAACAACTTTCCGATTTTCACATAATCAGTATACTGATTTCATGATGGAACACCGTGCCGCCGTGGCGGAAATCGACGTCTCCGCCTTCGCCGACAACCCCGCCGCGGCAAAACAATTCAATGCCGTTGACCTGGCCAGGGGATTCGTCGCCGTCCTGATCATTGCCGTCCATACTCGTGTATTCATGCAGATCGACGAAACATGGGATTTCGTCTGCACGCAGATCATCGGAAAAATCGGCGTGCCCTATTTCTTCGTGACGGCCAGCTACTTCTTCTTCCGAAAAATAAACCTTTCACGACTCCGACACCAACCCACCGGGGACGAAATCAAACGTCTGAAATACTATATTTCCCGGCTGGTGAAAATATACCTGATATGGTCCACGATATATCTCATCCCGCTTTTTCACGAATGCCTGACAAACGACTATAGTTTCCGCTGGACCGCGTTCGCGACGGTCAAAGGTTTCGCTTTCGGCGGCATACACTACCATTTATGGTATATGACAACATTGATCGTGCTGATCCTCACGGTATATATGATGTTTCGTCATATCAAACCGCGATATGTGTTGGTGCTGGCCGTTGTTTGTGCCGTTTTCGGCTTGTCCATGGCCACCTATTCCGTGTTCATCCACAGCAACCTCTGGTCCCGCCTGATCGACGCGGATAGATTTTTTCATACGATCTCTCGCGTGCCGCTTGAGTGTATATTTGTCGTTCTGGGCGCCCTGTTGTCGCAGCGGCGGGCGTTGCCGCTCAATAGAACGGCCGCGTTGGCGTTGTTCCTCCTGTCATTGGCCGCGATGACGGCGGAGGCGTTTTTTCTGAAAAGTGCCGGCTGCGACGACCGATGGGGCGCCTACATCACCATGCCGTTCGTTGCGGTGTTTCTATTTTTGTTCCTGGCGAATGTTACTATAAAGGACAACCGATTCATCCCCCATTTTCGACGTGTCGGCCTGCTGATGTATCTTGTCCACCCGCTGTTTATTTTTCTATATAAACAGATGGGCGGGACGAATCATGTATATATGTTTTTTGCTGTGACATTCTGTTCGATAGTATTTACCGCGGCCATCATCGGGTTGTCGCAGCGGGTGAAACGGTTGCATTTTCTATCGTATCTATATTAATGACGTAGTGTTTCTTTTATTTCGCGTGCGATGTCTTCGGCGAGGGTTCCTTTTCGCAGGGCCAGTTCGATGGTTAGTTTGGCCAGGGCGCGATAGGTGTCTCGGAATTCCGGGCCGAACTGGGCCAGGGCGTGCCAGTGCCGGGCGACGGTGTGGGTGTCGCCCCGCGCGATCGGGCCTGTGAGGGCGGCTTCGGGTCCGAGGGCCAGCACGTTGTCGACGGTGGCTCGCAGGAGGGGTTCGAGGGCGGCCAGGGCTTGTTCGCGGTTGGCGTTGGCGGATTCTGTCAGCGCCAGGGCCATCACCGCCGAGGCGGCGTCCAGGAGGGAGACGAGGAAGTTTGACGTCATGGCGGCTGCGGCGTGGTAGAGGGCTTTGGCGTCGCTTCGCAGTCGGTGTGGCTGCCCGCCGATGGCGGCGGCGAACGCGTCAAGTCGTTCGCAGGCCGCCGGCGTGCCTTCGATGAAAAACGGCGTGCCGGGCAGTTTGGCCAGGGCGGCCTCCACGGTGGGGAACGTCTGGAGCGGGTGCATCGAGCCGACCTCGCACCCAGCCTGCCGGGCGGCGGACAAGATGTCGCTGTCCAGCGCGCCGCTACAGTGGGCGACGACGGCACCGTCCTGGAATGCTCCCTGCTGCGCCAGTTGTTCAGCCACGAGGGCGATGGCGTCGTCGGGCACGGTCAACAGCACCAGCGGCGCCGACGCGGCGGCTTCGGCGGCGGAGACGCTTCGCACACTCGGCCCCATCAGCCTGGCGGCGGATTGCGCATCGCCGCGATGCCCGCCCCCGACGGCGGCAATCTCCATCCCCGCCCGCGCCGCTAATACACCCAATGCCGTACCTACCTTGCCCGGACCGATAATTGCGATAGAAGATACCTGTGCCATGGTGGGAATTTACCATGGAGCTATGAAAAATCCGAAATCCGAAATTCGGAACGGGAAAGTTTTCTTTTACCACAGAGACACAGAGGACACAGAGAGTTGTCTCTGTGTCCTCTGTGTTTCTGTGATAAAAGACGCTCACTTCACCAGCGCCGTACCCGGCCCCGCGGCGGCGATAACCGCTTCGGTGACCGTCTGGTGCGTACGCGGGTCCATCATGTCGGGCAGGAATTCGCCTGCGGGGACGATATCGGCCAGGGCGCTCGCGGCGGCGAGGCACATTTCGACGGTGATGATCGTTGTGCCGCAATCGAGCGCGCCGCGGAAGATGCCCGGGTAGGCCAGGGCGTTGTTCATCATTCTGCCGTCGGCGGCCACGGCGGCGCCCGCCTCGTACGCGTCGGAGACGGTGATTTCGCTGACCGGGTTGGCCAGGGCGAAGACGATCGGATCCTTGGCCATCGAGCGGACCATGTCCTTCGTGACGATGTTTGGCTGCGAGACGCCGATGAAGACCTGCCTGCCCTTCATCGCGTCGGCGAGCGTGCCCTGGATGTTGTCGCGGTTGGTTCGCTCGGCCAGGGCGTGTTTGTCGGCGTTCATGCGTTGCGTTCGGCCTCGATGGATCACGCCGACGCTGTCGGTGAGCACGACGTCGGCGACGCCGGCGGTGTAGAGCATGTCGGCGATGGCGGTTCCGGCGGCGCCCGCGCCGCTGATCGCGACGGTCAGTTCGTGCATTTTTTTGCCGGTTTTGCGAAGGGCGCTGAACAGTCCGGCAAGGCAGATGGTGGCGGTGCCGTGCTGGTCGTCGTGCATGACGGGAATGGGCAGGCGGCGGTCGAGTTCGCGTGTGATCTGGAAGCATTCCGGCGCGGCGACGTCTTCGACCTGGATGGCTCCGAAACCGATGGCCAATTTTTCCATGATGTTGACGAACTCGTCGGGGTCCTTGGTGTTGATGAGGACGGGCTCGGCGGAGATTTTGACGAATTCCCAGAAGATGGCGGCTTTGCCTTCCATGACGGGCAGTCCGGCGAGCGGTCCGATGTCGCCCAGGCCGAGGATGGCGGTGCCGTTGGTGACGATGGCGACTTTATTGGCGACGTTGGTATACGTGCGGGCCAGGGCGGGGTCCTTCTGGATGGCGCGGCAGACTCGCGCGACGCCGGGCGTATAGACGACGCGGAGGTCGGTGTTGCTGGCGATGGGCGATCGGCTGACCATCTGGCAGGCCCCGCCGCGATGGCTCTCCAGGGCGCAGTCGGTGATGTTCACCAGCCGCACGCCGGCGACGGTGGCCACGGCCTGCCGCACGGCTGCGAGCTGCTCGTCGCCCGTCGTCAGCAGCGTCATGTCCATGAGCACGTCGTTGTCGGCGACGTCGGCGAGCGTCAGCTCGACGATGCGGGCCCCGGCCTGCCGCACGGCGGCAATCAACGCCCCCTTGGGGTCGGCGTCCACCGCGGCGGCCAGCCGAAGCACGAACATCAACGGTCGATTGAACCGGTCCTGAAGGGCGATGCCCTGTCGCGTCATGGGAGAATCCTTTTTTCAGGGCAATCGCTTCAGCGATTGCCCGTGTTTCGTGAAAAGGCTGTGGGCTGTGGGCTGTAGGCTGTAGGCGCGGGCTTATGAATTCTTAGGCCAAATCTTTCATAAGCCTGCGCCCACAGCCCACAGCCTGCAGCCGAAAAATGGCAGCGGTTACTTTTTCAAATCCTTCAGTTCGCCCGCGGACTTCTCCGCTGTGATGCCCAGGAGATTCGGTTCGGTCGTGAGGGCGGGGTCGCTTCGCGCGGGCCGGCCTGTGGCGGGGTCGGGTTTGGCGGGAATCTGCAATTTGGCGGCGGCGCTTTTGCCGTTGTTGTCGACGTATACGTTCCACGTGGGCAGGTATTCGACGGAAATTTTCTGCCAGTCGTTGAAGACCGTGCGAACGCGGCGCAGCACGCGCTCCTGGTTGGCGACGCGCTCCCATCCGCCGTGTTGCCAGAGGTAATACCACAGCTCGATGCGCCAAATGATCTCCGCTTCGTTGCTCTCGTAAAATTCGCGGTTGCGGATCAGTTCCACGAGCATGGTCGCCCGGCCTCCGTGGCCTTGGACGTAGAGCACGCGGCCCATGTCCATGAAGTCGTTGGCGCTGAAGTCGGCGCCGAATTTAACCAGTTCCTTCGCGTCTTCCATGGAGAATTCGTGCGGCGACTCATCGGAGGGCATGCCCAGGTTCTTGCGGCGAAGCTCGGCCAGCCGGATCATGCGGGAGTCGACGAAGGACAGGTCGATGCCTTCGATGACCCGGCCGTCTTTGAGTTTGACGCAGATGTCGTACACCGCGTCGCCTGGCATGTTGTCGAAGGTGAAGTTTCCCGTTCTGGCGTCGAAGGACGTCACCTTGTGCCTCTTGGTGATGTTGCGGGACATGGCGTAGACTTCGTCGATGTTGTTGGCGGGCGAGATCGTGCCGGTGATTTTTCCCGCCTTGGGAGGTGTCGACAGCGGCGGATCCTCCACGAGCTTCACTTGGGCCATACACGCCAGGGCAATCGCAATGATGAAGAGCCGCATCGTCATCTCCTCGTCGTAGTCGTGTTCGGAACGCGTACCGGATTCTGTATCCTAACTATATATCGTACCCCCGCGTCAGGCTAGAAAAAACGGCAGATTGCAGGCGTGGCAAGTCGAACGCGGCGAAATGGGATGCGGTTGCCTTGAATCAGTGCGATAGTCGGCGCGACTGCCCGTTGACCGGCGTGGCGGGTTCTGGTAAGACAGTCGCACACAACTCAAAGAGGTGACGGATGAATATTGGCGTGATTGGCATGGGCGGGCTGGGGACGTTGCATTTTAAGAATCTTATGAAGATGCCGGCTGTTCGTGTTACGGGGATTTGCGATGTGCGTCCCGAGCGGCTGACGGGCGACTGGGCGGGCACGGTGACGAACCTGGAGCAGCAGCGCAGCGAAAATTTCGACATCAGCGCGATCGCGAAGTTCACGGATTACCGCGACCTGCTCAAGACGGACGTGCAGGCGGTCCTGATCGCCACGCCGACGTTTCTGCACGCGGAGATGGCCATCGCGGCCATGGAGGCGGGCAAGCACGTTTTTTGCGAAAAGCCAATGGCGTTGAATTCCGCCGACGCGGCCCGCATGGCGGCCGTGGCCAAACGGTGCGGGCGGATTCTCCAGATCGGTCACGTATTGCGGTTTTGGCCCGAGTATATCGAAGCCAAGGCGATGATCGACGACCGCCGTTTTGGCGCGTTGCGGTCGGTGGACTGCCATCGTGGCGGCGGGTTCCCCGGCTGGGCGTGGGAGAACTGGTTCAACCGGGCGGAGTTGTCGGGCCTGGCGGCGGTGGATTTGCACATTCACGACGTGGACGTGATTCACTGGTGGCTGGGTATGCCGACGTCGGTGTCGTCACAGGGGGTGTGGGACGGCGAGGGCGCCAACGAGATTCTCACGCTGTATCGCGGCACGGCGGCCTCGTTGGTGCAGACGCACGCCTACTGGGTGACGGGCCCGTGCGGGTTCGAAATGGGCTTCACGCTGGGCTTCGAGCGGGCGACGGTGGTGTACGGCCTGGGCGAGAAACCTGGCTTGACGATTTTCGAAAAAGACGCGGAAGCATCGCGATTCCAGTCGGTGGCCGTTGGTGCGGGCGACGGCTATTTCGTCGAGGTGGAGTACTTCGTGGACTGTGTCATCCATAACAAACCCAACGACCGCCTGCCTCCGGATGAAGTCGTCGGGGCGATGAAAATCGTGGAGGCTGAACTGCGGTCCTCCAAGAGCGGGCAGTGGGATAACGTGGCCGTGTGACGTTTTTCGCCGCGAATTACGCGATTTTCTGAAACAGCAGTATCGTTGCATGAAAAAGAGCAGAGCGGCCTCCCCGGTCTCGCGTGAAAGCAGCGGTTCACAGCCCCGGAAGGGGCGGCGAACCGCTGCTTCCACGCGAGACCGACACTATGAAGCAAGTCTCCCCAAGCGGTAGACTCACTGTTGAGCACGGGGTCCGGATGGTCCGGCCCCAAAACATGTGGTCCCTGACCCTGGACGGGCCTCTGCTT
>Ga0123353_10011332_pt1 | contig 12551 bp, 8 predicted proteins | sample TergutLab28metaG_3_FD_92763 | JGI IMG/M metagenome (GOLD analysis project Ga0123353, IMG submission 92763) | Labiotermes labralis P3 segment gut microbial communities from Petit-Saut dam, French Guiana - Lab288 P3 | ecosystem: Host-associated > Arthropoda: Insects > Digestive system > Gut ... | reverse complement strand
TTCACCCTCTCGCCTTCAGAGTGCGCTCTTCGGCGAATCAAGGTCTGTTCTTGTAATTAAGTTTGCTTTTTGACGCGCAGGTCGCCAAAAAGCGGTTACTTTTATCCCTTTAAGGTAAGTTAGGTAGGAAACAAGAAACATGAAACCGGTTTTTCTACAGTCTGAGCCCAGCCCTATGGCTGGGCTTAAACTATATATAAACCAGGTGCTATGCATTTATTTTTTTCGGTGCAGGAATCTCATTTTCCCTTGAAGAATTAAAATTATACATTCTAAGGTTAGCATATATTTACCTATAATTTTATACTAAGGAGCAATTATATGGACAATGTTACTTCAGCGCCTTCCCGTTATGCGGCAACCCCTCCAACCTACTCTCCCTTCTCGGCTCTCGCCTTTGCCGTGGGTATCCAGTGGCAGGAGCGCCCCCTTACGGTCATTTGCAGCATTGCCAGTATCTTCCTCCGGGTGCTAGTTCCCTTTTTGGGGATATACCTACCCAAGCTGGTGATCGATGAGCTTACAAGGGGCAGCTCTCCCCAGCGCTTTGTTACCGTAGTGGGGGGGTACGGTTTCATGTTGGCTTGCTTTAGTACGGTTAGAGCTTATACCGATTTTCAGGTCGACCAGTCTATTGGCACCATGGCCCAAATCCAAGGAGGCAGCCTCTTTTTCGCCAAGCAGGTGCATATGGATTATGAAGCGATGGAAGACCCTTATGTCATTGCCCTCAACGAAAAAGCCATGCGCGCCCGCAACAGCAACCACTCTCCGGCGCAAAATGTTATGCGCATCTTTGTTTTGCTGGCTGCCAATATCGGGGGCTTTTTGCTGTATGGCGGAGTTATTCTGCAGGTGCATCCCTTAATCATCGTCCTGTTGGCACTCTCGGCGGCTATCAGTTGGTTTTTTTTGAAAAGAGCGCGGGAGCTGGAGAAAAGCCAGCGGGAGGAGCGCTCCACCTTATGGTCTCAGGTAACAGCTCTGAAAAACTATATGAGCCGCCCCAACTACGCTAAAGATATGCGCCTTTATGCCATGTCCCCTTTCATGGAGGATGTGGTCTCCTCCCTGCAAGCCGAGCAAGAAGCCTTGGAGATTACTCTGGCTAGGGGCAATGCTCATGCTTCCCTGGCTAATGCTCTGCTCATTTTACTGCGGGATGGAGCAGCGTATCTCTTTCTTATTAATATGCTTCTGCGGGGTGACATCGCGCTGGGAGACTTTGTCTTCGTCTTTGCTGCTATTGGTACCTTTGCCACTTGGGTTTCTGGGATTATCCTGCAAGGAAGCGATATTGCCCGGGCGGTAGATGAGCTGGGAGATATTCGGCGCTATCTGGATGTGGCCTCCCGCCGCCCGGCTCATCCAGTTCCTATCCCCCACCGCGACGCTCCACCCACCATTGTTTTAGAAAACCTTTCCTACACTTACCCCGGCACGAACAAACCGATTATCGATAATATCAGCCTTACCATACCTGCCGGGGAACGGCTGGCTATCGTAGGAGTTAACGGCGCCGGTAAAACCACTTTGATTAAGCTCATTTGTGGTTTATATACTCCCACCCAGGGCAGGATCCTCTATAACGGGGTTGATCTTCAGGAGCTGGATCCTCTGGACTACTTCACCCGCATAGCGGTTGTCTTCCAAGATATTCATCTTATGGGGAACAGCATCGCCCTTAATGTCTCCCAGACCACCCAGGATGCTACAGAGATAGCCAAGGTTCACCGCGTTTTGCAACAAGCAGACTTTTGGGACAAGGTGCAATCTCTCCCTTTGAAAGAGCATACTATGCTGGTGCGACAAATTCACGATGATGCCATTGAGCTTTCGGGAGGCGAAATGCAAAAGCTGGCTTTAGCCCGGGCACTTTACAAAGATGCCCCTTTAATTATTTTAGATGAGCCTACGGCGGCTCTGGATCCTTTGGCGGAGAACTTGGTTTACCAGCGCTACGCTGAGCTTACCGCCGGCAAGAGTTCGATTTACATCTCCCACCGCCTGGCAAGCACCCGTTTTTGCAACCGCATTTTACTTATCTCCCAGGGGAAGATTGTCGAGGAAGGCAACCATGAGGAGCTGATGGCTCAAGGCGGCGAGTACGCTGCTATGTTTGCCATACAAGCCCACTACTACAAGGAGGAGCTAAAATCTATAGGAGGAGGTGCAAGGTAATGTTTGGCGCCAAAAAGATCTCCCACCGGGAAGCCTGGCAGTATACCCTACGCGGCTTTCGCACCTTTCGGGATATTGCTCCAGGCTCTTTGGGAGCAGCAGTAGCTTTGGGTATCCTGGACGGCATTATCCCTTTGGTGGCTTTTGCCCTGTCGGCACAGATTATCGATGCTCTAGCCACCGGGCAGGGAGCTGAAAGGTGCTATTTATTAGCAGGAGTAGCTGTTGTTCTGGCCTTCCTCCTGGCTGGTGGACGGGTCTGGATGCAAAGATGGCTGGCAGTCACCTCCGCTAACTCGCATTTAAAGCTATATCTCTTCCTGGCGAGACGCTACCTCAAGCTAGATTACCTCCATGTGGCCAACGCCACGGTTAACGAGTCGGTGGCAGATATTGAGGCTAAAACTAACGGCAACGGCATTGGGCTTCTGGCGTGCGGCCCCAACGGTACCCGGTTAACCGTGCAATACCTGAGCAGTGTGCTAGGTGCCGCCTTCCTCCTGGGAGGCATCTTCAACACTCGCACCCCTGTAGAGGCAGGTTTTATCACCTCCCCGGTAGCTTTGGCAAGTATCGTTCTTCTCATGCTGCTTAACTTGGGGTGGACTTGGTACCTCAATGGCAAGGTGCGGGAACTGCAACAAACCTCCTTTTCCGCTAACCCTAAGTGGAACACGGTTTATGCCTATTACCACCGCTATGTGCAGCCTGGAGCTGCCGCTAAAGACCTGCGTATCTACAACCAGGAAGAAGCCATTTTAGGGTTGATTAAAATAGATAATATCTGGCACACTTTCTTTCACCGCTTCGGTCTGGCTACTTCTTCCCAGGAGCTTGGCAACTCCCTGATAGCCATAGCCGTCTACCTGCTTATCGGCCTTCGCGCTTTAGCAGGGATGTATAGTATTGGTAACGTAGTGCAGTATGTAGGGGCTATCACCGCTCTTACCGGCAGCGGTTCCGCCCTGGTTAGCCAGGTAGTCCATATGCGCAACAATGCCGATTACCTCCCCCAGGTCTACGACTACCTGGATCTCCCCGACCGGGAACCTTCAGGGAAGCCTATCCCTCCCTCCAGCTACCACCAACCTTGGGAGATTGCCTTCGAAGATGTCTCCTTTATCTACCCGGGTAGCAGCAACTATGCCCTGAAGAACCTCTCCCTGAAGCTCCATGTAGGGCAGCGTTTGGCGGTAGTGGGGGAAAATGGCAGCGGCAAAACCACCATGATCAAACTGCTGTGCGGCTTTTACGAGCCCACTGCCGGACGGATAACCTTAAACGGGGTCGATATTAAAGAGTATGCCTATGCCGATTATATCGCCCTACTCGCGGTAGTCCTCCAGGACTTTACCCTGCTGGGGTTAAACCTGGGGCAGAATGTGGCTACCGCCAAGGAGTACGATACCGCCAAAGCCCAGGAAGCGTTGAACTTAGCCGGCTTTGCTGAGCGGTTGGCCACTCTGGAGGACGGGTTAGAAACGGTTTTGCTCAAAGATTTACATAAAACCGGGGTTAACATCTCCGGCGGAGAAGGCCAAAAAATTGCCATGGCGCGAGCCTTGTACAGAGACGCTCCCTTCGTCATTATGGATGAACCCACTGCCGCTTTAGACCCTATAGCTGAGTACGATATCTATAGCCGCTTAGATGAAATCATGGGTGGCAAGACTGCTATCTATATTTCTCACCGCCTGGCTTCCTGCCGCTTCTGCGATGATATAGCCGTCTTTCATCTGGGAGAGTTGGTGCAACGGGGTAGCCACGAGGAGCTGCTGCTGGACAAAGAAGGCAAATACCACCAGCTGTGGACTGCCCAAGCCCTGCATTATGTCTCACCGGAAGTGGCCTCGCCGGCTTTGCCTTAAGAGTTGAACTACCACTCTCCCTAGGAGATATTAAAAATAGCCACCCTTCTGGTCTAATACCTGAAGGGTGGCCAAGAAGCTGTTGGTCTCGTTATTTGCCCGCGATACTTAACCCCTTCACTAACAGGGAGGGGCAGCCGAAGCTCGCCATGGAAGGCGAGTTAAAGGTAAGATCGTCTCCTACAGCTGCTACCTGCTGCAGCAGGTTGTAGAAGTTCCCAGCCAGAGTTACCTGGGCTACCGGGGTAGTGAGTTTGCCGTTTTGTATACGAACCCCTTTCGTGGAAAGAGAGAAGTCGCCGGAGATAGGATTAACCCCAGCATTCATACCATCGAAGCGAGTGACTAACAGCCCTTCCCCTACGGCGGCATAAAGCTCCTCTTTGCTTTTCTCCGTTCCCGGCTCGGCAGCAGTAATATAAAAGTTAAAGGGAGCGATGCTGGCGCGTCCACCGGAGGCAGCATTACCCGTGGAGGCAACTCCATCTTTAGCAGCAGTCTGCAGGTTGTGCAGCAAGGTAGTGAGGCGACCAGCCTGGATAACCTCTTTGGTTTGCACCGCTACCCCTTCGCTGTCGAAGGGTCGGCTGCTAAAGCCTTCTGGCATGAGGGGATCGTCTTTGAGGGTTAAGCAAGGAGCGGCGACCATCTCCCCCACTTTTCCTTTGTAGAGAGACCTTCCCTTTTGGGCGGCATCAGCACTAAAGATAGATGAGAAGCTGGAGAGCAGACTGGCGGCTATCTCCGGTTCCAGAACCACATCCACCAGAGCGGAAGGGATAGGCTCCCCACCCAAGGCCCGCAGCGATTTCTGCACGGCTTTGGCGGCTAAGGCTGGGGCATCCAGCTCGGCAAAGTTACGGGTAGTTTTAGACGCACGCTCATTAGCTGCCATACCTGCTTCTCGCACCACGGGAACCACGCCGGCAGTTATCTGGTTGGCCTGGTGGCTTAAATACAAGCCGGTGCTGTTGGCGATAATCTCCTGGGAGCTACCGCTGGTTACCGCGCAGTTTTGCACCTGGGCTACCCTGGGGTCTGCTGCCAGAGTTACCTTCTCCAGCTCCCGGGCAAAGGCAATTTTTTCCTCGGGAGTTATCTTCTCCAGCTCGGGTTCGTAGCAGTTTACCGTCTGGTAGCTCTCGCTGCCGGCAAAAATGAACTGCTCGGCTTCATCTTCAATGAGCATAGCATTCTCTTTAGCTAAATCGACTAAAAGGTCGATAGCCGCTTCGTCCAGAGCCTCAGAAGCCGCATTCCCCATCTTGCCCTGGTAAATACCGCGAAAAGAGATGCTACGGGTTTTGTTCACAGCATAGTTATCTATTTCCCCGTCCTGTACCCGCACCGCAAAACTGTCTCGCTCGACATAGTGGGCTTCGGCAGCGCTAAAACCGGCAGACTTCGCCCGGGCTAACAGGGTATTGATAAATTCCTGGGTCGTCATTTTTTAGTATCTCCTTTCCTTTAGCCTTGCCTGCCACCCACGGTAATTTCGCTGACGCGAATACGTGGCTGCCCGCAGTTAGCCGGCACCGAGCCACTGGCAGAACCACACATCCCCGGTCCGTGACCGACAATACGTCCCACCCGGTCGATCTTCTTAATAATTTCACTGCCTTTGCCGATGAGGGAAGCGCCCCGCACGGCATGGGCAATTTTGCCGTCTTTGACTAAGTAAGCTTCCCGCACGGCAAAGTTAAACTCGCCGGTTACCGGGTTCACCGAGCCGCCACCCATATCTTTGGCAAAGAGACCGTCCCCCATGGTGGCGATCATCTCTTCTTCGTCGTCCTCACCGGGGTAGATATAGGTGTTGCGCATCCGGGAGGTGGGAGCATACTGGTAGGATTGACGACGTCCGGAGCCGGTGCGGGGCATCCCCATCCGGCGGGAGCCTAAACGGTCGATAAGATAACCGGTGAGCACTCCCTTATCGATAAGCACCGTGTAGCCGGTGGTCATACCTTCATCGTCGATGGTGGTGGAGCCCCAGCCGTAGGGCATCAGCCCTTCATCTACGGCGGTAAGCAAGGGGGAAGCAATTACCTGACCGAGCTTGCCGGAGAAGACGCTGTTCCCCCGGGCTACCGAGGTCGCCTCCAGAGAGTGACCGCAGGCTTCGTGGAAGATAACACCGCCGAAATCTTTCTCAATAACCACTGGCATCATCCCCGCCGGGCATAAGGGGGCGTGGAGCATGGTGACGGCGGAATGAGCTGCCTGAGCACCTACTACCGCCGGGTCAATCATGGTATCGAAAATTTCAAAACCCATGCTGGCGCCTGGTGCAGCAAAGCCGGTTTGGTTCTCCTTGCCGTTACTGGCTACCACCTGGGCGGAAAGCCTGGTGCGCACCCGGTAATCGCTGACATAGAGCCCCTCACTGTTAGCAATAAGAATATTTTGGTCGTTCTCCATTAAGGAGACTTGCACCTGGGCAATTTCGCTGCTCACACTCATGGCGGCCAAGTGGGCATCTTTAAGTTTAGCTACCTTTTTAGCGCCAGAGACACTCCAGGGGATAACCTTCGCCAGGTGCAAAGGGGCTGCCTTACTGGGGGTAAGAGTAATCTCCTGAGGATGAGTTTGGGCAGAACCTAGGGCGGCAGCGGCCTGGCGAGCACAATCTAAGAGGCTGGCTCGCTCCATATCGTTGCTGTAAGCATAAACGGTGCGGGTTCCCTGGAAGATCCGGATGCCCACGCCATAAGAACGCCGAGACTGAGCGGTTTCCAATTTGCCGGCAATCAGGTTCAGGTTGTTACTGCGGCTGTCTTCGCAGAAGATTTCCGCAAAGTCTCCTCCGCTGGAGAGAGCAACCTTTAGGGCTTCTTCTGCCAATGCTTTGGCAATCATCTCTTCTTCCTCCTTCATTCTTACTTCAGGGAATAGGACCAACGCAAACGACCCCGCTCATCAACCACATAAATAAGCTGAGAGCTCCATAGGGTGTAGAGGTGCCCGGCAGAATCGGGCGGCGATGTCATTATACGACTGGAGCCGGATGCGGGTTGCTGCCACAACAGCTCCCCTTGGCTGCTGTAACAGAGTAGCATGGTGTCACTGAGGAGCAGTATGCGACCTGCTGCTCCCAGGGTAAGAGCGAAAAATTGCTCCCCCCAGGGGAGGCGCTGCTGCCACTGTAAGCGGTTTGCAGCATCCACCAGTTGGAGGCTTTGGCTGTTAGATTCTTGCACCAGAGCGATAAAACCTCCCTGCTCCAGGAAGAGAGGGGCTATTTTTAAGTTACCCCGCCACCACTGAAGCCCGGTGGCAGGAGACCAGCGGTAGAGGGAACCATTTTCGTACGCAAAAGCTCCGTAATCGTCTAAATAAATAGTGCAACTGCGGCTTAAGAGAGGGCTTTCCCCCTGTAGGTTACCGTAAAGGTCGTAAAAAAGCACCCGGTTACTGCTCATACTTTGCTGCAGCACGACGCACCAGAAGCGGTTAGCCGCCAGCATATGATATTGCGTCCCACCTAGCCAGCCGCTGCTGCCCAGGGGTAAGGCTAAAGATTTCTGCCACAGCAGAGCTCCCCCCTGGCTAAAGGCTGCTAATTCCCGCTCCTGCAGAGCAAACCAGCCGCTGCCGTGCCACATCACTTGGCGCACCTCTTCGGGAAAGAGAAAGAGCTGCCAGCCGCTGGCGCTTTCCAGCACTTCCCAGCGAATATTTTCATCCACATGTTGGCTGACAAGGAGCATCCCCTCCTCCACCTGCAAGCTGCGCACCCCAGCCGTGCGCTGCCACAACAGCCTACCATAAGGAGAAAGGCACCACAGGCGCTGGTAAGACCAAACGTAAAGGTTACCCAAAGGATCGCACACCGCGCCACTTAAGAGCGGTGCCGCCTGGTAGCTCCAAACCTCACCTCCCAGGCGGTCGGTGCGCTTAATTTGCCCGTCGTTGCTGAGCATAATAAGCCCCCCATCGCTTAAGGCGATCGGCGGGAGAAAGAAGCTCCCGGCAGAAGCTGCCATCGTATAGGTGGCGCCTTGCTGCACCGGGCTTAGCTGGATAAGCAATTGGTAAGGTATGCGTTCGCCGTTACCAGCCACCCGAGTGCCCTGCAGCTGGATGCTGGCAATAGTATCTGCCTTCCCGCTTTCGCGATTATTCAGGGTAACTACCACACTCTGGATACCCAAGCTCCCCCCTAGGCGCAGAGGTCTGCCGTAGCTCCCTAACTGTTCGGTAGCACTCCAATGGGCGGCGGTATCCATAAAGGCTTCGTCAAAAATAAGCAAAGGGACCTGGGAGATAAGGGTGGCAGCAAAAGAGGTATCCGCCGCGTAAGCGGGCAGACGCCCCCCTGCCTGGCTATATTGGGGGGTGCCTAATATAACCTCTTGACCACTAAAGGTGAGAGGGATTTGCCAACGGTAGGAGGAAAAGAGTTCCACCCCCCGGTGCCACTGGTAGCTGGGGCAGGTAACCTCTAGCTGCAACCGGCTCACCCCTCCTCGGGCATCTAGCAAAAACTCCGGCTGCATTTCCCCGCTGAGCCAAATTTCGCCCTCGGTATCGCTATACATAGCGACAAAGCCGTACTCGGAAAGTAAGGTGCGTTTAAGTAAGCCTGCAAGATGAGCATGCAAATCACCGGAAAAATCCACAAACAAGGGGCGGGAGATAATCTCCAGCAACCCCGAGGGATTCAAGCGCAACAACCACTCGCAGCGCTCCACTGCCACCTCCCAGGTGAGAGGCATGTAGGTAACCTCAGCATAATTAAGCCAGGGATACGCTCCGGCTACATCCAACTGTTCCCCCCCTAAGCTAACGGGATAGAACACCGGCTCTGCCCAAAGAGAAAACCCCACTGGGTTAATCCGCAGGGGGCTGGGGGGCAGGTTACTGGCACCAGTGCGTGCCAGGGACAAGCCGCTTTCGGCCGACCAGTTGCTCTCCAAACCTAAAAAGCGACAGAGCTCCCAGGTGAGAGGCAGGTAGACTATTTGCTCATATAAAAGTAAAGGGTAGGGGGAACCTTGCGAATCTATACACACGCCGTTGATGTAAACCGGTTGGGTGACGATCTCCACCGGAATAGGCGCCCCCTGGGCTAACGACATGCCAAGGTACAACCATATAGCCGCTACCAGGAAGCAGCGGCGACAGACAGCAAGCAAACTTTTAAAAACCATACCTCTGTGGGAGCAAGGGGGGTGCGATGACCCGCTCCTCCCAGTTGGCCGGGAGGACGGGGGTATGGGGAGAAAGCCTCCTCCTGGCAGAGTAAGCATAGAGCTTATAGCCCAATATCCTGGGCAACCTGCTGCATAGCAGTTAAGCCAATAGCAACAAACTCTTCTAACGAAAGCCCTAACTCCTGGCAAGTAGCCATATGCTCGCGATTAACCCCACGGGCGAAAGCCTTCTCCCCGTAGCGCTTTAAAATAAATTCCGGAGTCAAAGGGGCTAGCTTTTTATCCGGGTGAATTAAGGCGCCAGCCACAATAAGCCCCGATAAGGGGTCGGCGGCGAAAAGGGCTTTATCCAGCAAGCTGGGACGGGGTAGGCCGTGTACATCGTTATGCACTCTAACGGCATATACCAGCTCGTCGGGGAACCCTTTGGCGGCTAGTATATCTGCTCCCACCTGACTATGAAGGTGGGGGTCTTTAGCGGTGGAGGCGTAGTCGATATCGTGGAGCAAGCCAGCCAGCGCCCACAGCTGAGTATCTTCTGCAAAATGCTGGGCTAAGGCGATCATAATTTGCTCCACGGCAATACTATGGTTAACCAAGTTTTTATTATCTAAATGCTCTTTCAGATAGGCTAAAGCCTCGCTACGTTCCATGGTAGGAAAACACCTCCATCCTATACCCGCCACACCGCCAAGACAAAGGAGGTGACGGCGAAGAGGAAGCCGAAGGCGATGGTGCCAAAGAGCAGCCATCTATCTAAGCCCCGCTGCCGGTTCATAAACTGAGCCGCTTGCCCCCCAAACATGGAGGAGAGCCCTTCCCCTTTAGGCGCCTGAAGCAGTACTACCACGATAATACCAATGCAGAAAAAGATGTGCAGGCCAATAACAAAAGCTTGCATGAAAAACGCTCCTTAATGGCTGTAGATTATGCCAAGGAAGACAAACTGTTACCTATCTTGGCTGGTGAGAACCAGTATAGCATGGCGCCTATCAGAATGCAACAACTTAAATTTAGCAGCCGTTTAGAAAATGCCCTGTTAACCCCCGGCTCCCTTGGCTATAGTCGGAATGCTTTTTTAACAATGATGTGAACTATTCAGACATTCGTCCAAGTCGGTTACGAGATCGCATAACTCTTGTACCCGTTGAACCGTTCTTTTTGTCGGGTTCTTGTTTTCTGTGCTATCCTGTGGTAATATACAAGTGCGTAAGGGGGGTAACCGATGGAGAAACTCGAGTACACGTTCATGACTGACACTCTGGCAAAGATGCTCTTTGTCAAACATCCTCTCTTATTACAGAAGCTGGTATCGCAGTTACTGCGGATTCCTTTCGATAACATAGGCTACTTTGCAGTAACCAATCCGGAGATGCCGCCAGAGAGTCTTGGTGATAAGTATTGCCGGTTTGACATCCACATGATTGTCGATGATCGTAGAGTCGAGTTAGAGCTGCAAATCGAAAATCAGGGCAATTACCCTGAACGTACCCTCTTTCACTGGGCACGCGACTACTCCTCTGCGCTACCTGCCGGCAAAGACTACCGGGAGTTGCCACAGGTAATTGTTATCAGTATCATCAGCTTTTCCTTATTTGACTGCGAGGAGTATCATTCAGAGTTTATGGCTTTGGAAGTCGATCGCTACACGCCATTATCTGACAAGTTTGTTCTGCACTTCTTCGAAGTGCAAAAACTTCCTATACAGATTGACCCTGATGATAGACTTGTGTTATGGTTGTCCCTGTTTAGAGCCAAGACCGAGGAAGAACTGAGAATAATAGAAGAAATGGAGGTGCCTGAAGTGTCTGAAGCCATTGAAGCTTATCGTACAATATCCGTGTCACCAGAGTTTAAGGAAGTGGAGCGCCTGCGAACTAAGGCGCGCCATGACGAAGCCCAGGCAATGCTTCAAGCAACGCTTATTGAACGACGTGCTATTGCCACTAAAGCACTTGGTGAAGGCATCGAACCTGGTGTTATAGCCAGGTTGACTGGACTAACCGTTGATGAAGTAGTGTCGCTTAAGAAAACTGTTATAGAGTGAGCCAACCAAACTACTATCAAATATGATAGATGGGGCACCAAGCCCCCAAACCCCAGACTCCAACCCCACGCACACGTGCGCGGGGACCCCGGGTCCAGTAGGCACGGCTTGTTTGCCCTTTCAGGAACTGCGTTCCAGAACCATGCGATAGCGTGATGGAGTAGAAGCCCACATCAATAATGCCATGGGTGAACGCAGTTCATGGGCTTCTATTCTGATAGATGGGGGCTACCCGCCCCCAAACCCCTGGTCGCTACAGCAGGCAAAGCCCGCCTGCGCTTACAGGAGCTTCGCTCCTGCGCCCCGGTTCCCGTGGCGGAGTAGAAGCCCACATCAATAATGCCATGGGTGAACGCAGTTCATGGGCTTCTACTATGCACACCGTGCGTGAAGCATCGCACGGTGTTTCTATGGGAACAAACAGCGGATTCGAGTGGGGCTTGTCACCCAGGGAATATCTATAGTAGCTACACTTAGCAGCTTATTGATCAAGATGACTGCCCGTTCTCATATAGGCTCGATTGATCAGCAAATTACAAGGCAGAGGCCACCCACCGTGGCGACCTCTGCCTTGTGCAGCTCTATCAATCAAAAAAGCGTAGTTCCCTAAAGCGTTCAAAGATTGTCATTCCGTCCAAAAATGGTAAGTTTATCAGCTCATCAGGAGTTTTCGCTTCCAAATGCCCCGGATAGTTGGTATATCCTTCAGTAGGCTCCCCATCTATACCGATTTTAGGATCTTGTATTAGGTAACCGTTGCGACCGCGCTCTGTGACGCTCTCCCGCTTACACTTCGTTCAGAAGCGGGAGCTTCCTGCTCAAGACGTGCAACCACGCCAGTATCTACAGGCTATCCCCGGTCGTCCCCCGGTTTATGTCTATATCTGTGTATCCCTATCCTGCGTGCAGAAACATTCTCCGGCCTTCATCACGTATATTGATTGCTGCGTTGTGGTCTCGGTCTGCTTGGAAACCACATTGGTCGCAAGAGTATACCCGTTCGCTCAGACCGATCTCCTCTTTGACGCTGCCACAACGAGAACAGCGTTTCGTGGAAGGGAACCAGCGATCTATGACCACTAGATGCTTCCCGCATTCTTTAAGTTTGTACGCCAGAAACTCACGCAGCATGCCAAAACCTAAGTCCGCTACGGATTTGCCTAGATTTAGTGTCTTTGCCATTGCCCTCAGATTCAGATCCTCTACCACCACCGCATCCCAGGAGTTGGTTATCCTCCGCGATTCCTGGTGCAGAAAGTCTTTCCTCTGCCGTGCTATCCGCTCATGAATAGACGCTAT
>Ga0123353_10011331_pt1 | contig 12551 bp, 12 predicted proteins | sample TergutLab28metaG_3_FD_92763 | JGI IMG/M metagenome (GOLD analysis project Ga0123353, IMG submission 92763) | Labiotermes labralis P3 segment gut microbial communities from Petit-Saut dam, French Guiana - Lab288 P3 | ecosystem: Host-associated > Arthropoda: Insects > Digestive system > Gut ... | reverse complement strand
TATTAAAAAAATTGTAAAGCCAAAAATTAAAAAAAAAATAAAATTCCTTAAATTTGGTGTTTTTTTTTTTTTTGGTATTTTGGGCGTAAAGACGCGTGGGTCAAATAGGGGGGGGGGGGGAGTTGGGGGGGGGGGGGGGGGGGGAACTCACAGGGAATTTCATAAGAAACGGTGTAGTGGGTGGTTAGGTTAGGGCACGGACCGACATGAGGCGGTCCTTCTTGTTTACTTTGTTGGAATATCCAAGGGTGGAAGGAGACGGCACAAGTCAGACGGATAAAAATAGAACAAGGAACAGGAACGGAGTCCTTCCTGAGCAAACCGTCAACAAACTTCCCGCAGTTAATGAAACACAACTGTTCAGTACCGTATTCACAACAGCCCGCTTCATGCTCCAGTCCACTACACGCCCTCCTACCCCATTCCATTAAGATTAATTTCAATATTATCCTCCATTCCACGTCCGGGTCTTGCAGCTGGTCTCCGTTTCCTCGGTTTATCAACCGACACTCTATATACATTCTTCTTCACGTGCCATCTGCCCCTTCCGCCACATTACCCTTGATTTGACCACCCGAATGTTATTTCTTGACAGGTAGAGTACCAATCGCGAAGTTCCTCATTATGTACTTTTCTCCATTTTCCTGTTACGTCTTCCTCCCCTTTAACTTCAGAATGTGTTCCTCAGCACCCTATTCGCGAACATCCTCAGCCTATGCTCTTCCATGAACGTGACAGGCCAATTTCAGACCCACATTAAACAAAAGGCTAAATTATAGTTCCGTATACTTTATTAAGCTATATATTTTATAACAAACCGGAAGACATACTGGACCAAAGGGTGGCAGCATGGCTGCAGTTAGTCTGTTCTGCATTGCATCGTGTACACAGTTCTGGTTTGATAATGTTGTTCCCAAATATTCGAAGTTTGCAGACTTTGCAAGAATTCAGTGGCTGTCGCAATGTTGTGACTTCGTCCTGCGTTTTGTTCGCAGTGCATGTACAGACACTTGGCCTTTTTCAGCATTTGGTGCTAAGCCATTCTCCGCAGCGGTGTGCTGTCTATCTCAGTGGTTTACGTTTTCACCCTGCAAGTTAACGTCATCATCAGCTGGTGTGTTCAGTTCAGTGTCGTTAGCTCGAGTCTTTCTAATGGCACAACCACTGCAGAGTGCTGTCGCAATCGGCCACTGACAAGGGGGCCTGCAGACCGCTCTTGCACACGATCGACAGCAGCACCCAACAGCACTCAGTTCACTGTTTTAGCATTTACATTAGACAAAATGTAAATGTTGCATTCAGCATTATTTTCAAGTCGAAATTCAGGCGGTTCTTTGGCTCTGACATTTCTTAGTTGGCCTACGCCGCGAAGACCTGGATTCGATCCTAGAACGGTCCGTGTTGGATTTGTGGTGGACAGAGTGACGATGGGACAGGTTTTATCTCGGTGCATTTCGGTTTTCTCTTGCCAGCTACATTCCAACAATTCTCCATGCCCATTCAGTAGTATATTGCGGCCGCAATATAAACGTGGCAGTTGACAGCGTCTTTAAATTAAGCACATTAAAATGTCCGAAATCTGAGGACTGTCTTTCGTTTGCCTTCATACAGAACGCCCGTGATTCGCGCGTGAACACGTGAAGTCGTGCGCTATGAAACATTGATCACTTTTGTGTCCCGGCATGTGACAGGTTTGGTCTGTTATGTGAACACAAGGCACAAGTTGGCCGCTGTGGCCAGCTGTGTTCTGCGAAAACAAGGCATCAGCTGACCGCTGTGGTCAGCTATGTTCTTTTTCTTCTTCTTATTCTTCTTCTTATTCTTACTCCTCTTCTTCTTAGTACGGCTCTACAACTCTTAGTGCAGAGTTTTGGCCTTCCCAACCACTTCCTTCCATCATCGTCTATCCTGGACGAGGATCTTCCAATTTGACACTTTTAACCTCTGTATATCTTATTTTAACATCATCCTCCCGGCGTATCTTTGGTCTTCCCGTTGGCCTCTTTGAAATGGGTTTCCAGGAGTGTATTGCTTTGACCATTCTTGTTTATTGCACTCTTTCGATATGACCATACCATCCTAATCTTTTGCACTCTGGCGAAGTTTATTATGTTCTTATATTTTGTTAGTTTATCCAATTCCTGATTAGTTTTTATTCGCCATGATCCATTTTCATAGGTTGGGCCACATATTTTCCTCAAAATTTTACTTCCGAAAACCGTTAGTCTATGGCCAGCTCTGTTCCGCCGTGCGGAATTGCACAGCTACCCTTTTGGTGCTTCTCATTGGTCTTGGGTATGTGGAGATTATTGTGGTATGGAGATCGGGGGCTTCTTGTGGGGGAGCCACAGCCTGCAGCTTACAGCAGTCCGCACACTGTGGGGCAGACTGCAATCCGGCACCATTTGCACTCGCAGCTTGGAATCTTCGTGTACCTGCTTGTTGTGTTCTGTGTTTTCTGTCTGTTTATTTTGTGTGCCGAATACTTGTAAATTTCGGTTTAACTCTTTATTCACTTTTGCAGTTACTCCATTTATTTTCTGCTCCATTTAATTGCTTTCCTTCTTGTGCCTTTCTTGCGTGTCAAAAACGTCCCGCTGTGGAACAAGCGTGCCACTGTCCATGTATCTGTCAGTCTGTGACCTAGTGTTAGCAGCCATTTGCACTATTGTTATTCTCTCTCTCTTTCTCTCTCCGTGCCGTACGTTATCGGCAGACGTTACAGTAAGAGAATTGATTGCGATGTTCATCAACATGTTCTGGTGCGTTACGGCCGTTCATTGTCTGCAGGCATAATAACAAGCCCCCTAGCTAGATCACAATCAGCTTTCTGTGCCTTTGAAATGCGACACAGCAATGATATCCACTGCTCCGTGATAATAAATGTGACAGTGACCGAGACAGCACATTGGATGGCCGGTTCGAATCACGACACTGTCATGTGCCCGAAGTACTTCAAGGAGAAGGAAGGTTTATTCGGGTACGGCGGGGAGGGAGGGTTCTGGCGAAACGTCGGGCTGTCAGCGAGTTGCATTCAGTGCCCTAACCCCACCGCTGCTCTGAGGAACACCTGAAAGGAGCCGAAAACAGCGACGCGTTCTTATCTCCCTGTTTATTATTCATAATCATCTAATTACGTCCCTTTTGACGCCACATGAACTGAGCAGTTGATAGCGCTCTGTTAAGCCTGGCAAGATTAGTGGTTACTTCGTGTGGCACCAACTTTGACATTCAGTAATCCTACATTCCGCCCACACAGCTGTATTTATGTGTTTTGTGTGGATCTCAGAACAAACAGCGATTATTTCCCTACACAGCATTAACTGACTGGTTTTTATAACGGAGACGGGGTGTGTTTACTGCGCGGTGCGGAGTGTATTGTGAAGTGTAATTCAGGTTAATTTCCTTCCTAAAATATTAAACAGCCAATGAGGAGCTTGTTCGGCTGATTGCGTGGCACCTGTTGATAAGGCTGATGGGCGTGCCTATTGGTTGTGAGCAGGCGAGCAGGTGAACAGGAGAACAGGTGAACAGGTGTCCGTCACGCTACGACCGGTCGACGAGAAGAGAGCGGGCATGAAACGAAATATTGATTCTTGTAACTCGCATTCAGTCTTTCGACTACCTGCCAGTACCTGCAGGGACACATGGCTGTTGAATATTGCAGTCCTGGCAACTGACCACTGACCGGTTACTTGTCTCCGTTAGGCCCGCAGCACAGCAAGAGCTGTACATTTGCCGATGAGATCACTGATTTTTTCCCTCCATTTTTTCGCCATTGTGTTATTTAACTTATGATCCTTGCTCAAAGGAGTCACGGGGTGGCGTAGTTGGTTGGGGCACAGCGCTACAAGCCGGAAGCTCCCGGGTTCGATTCCCGATAGGGTCGTTGGGATTTTTCATTGACGTAATACTTCCAGCCCTGGGGTCGACTCAACCTGTAACATAAATGATTACCAGTCTCCTGAGGGTAAAGCCGACCGGTACGAAGGACTCACCAACTTTCCACCTTCATATGCCCACTGTCTAGAAATTCTGGGTAAGGTCCCTGAAATTTATTTTCCTCTGTGGCATTCTACTGGCAGATGTCGCCTTTGTATTGTGTTTAGTGCAATCACCAGACTGCCTGCCATTGTCTCTTAATCCTATACCGATTGGCCCAAGCGGCATTATTGTGTCTCCCGCTTCACGCTTTTAAGTCTTCCCTGGCTTCATTCCAACTGTAAGAAAAATACCGTATCAGAGTTATATTAAAGCTTGCCCTTTAGCTGAAATGTGTTTCGTATTCACGATGTTTGGCGGTGCATAATGCCGCTCACTGTTATATGTTATAATAAAACATGGCGAGGAAGGCTATATCGCAAGCAGGACCGTCTGTGCGGTGACCTTGAATGTTCACTTGAAGAGCGAAGGTAGCTGCTAACTGCTGTACAGTCAAGGTAAAGGTAACTTGATGACCTGCCATGAAGACATAGTGTGAGTAGAGGTATAGCTGTACTCTTTCTTTTACCTCGGCACTAGATGGGGTGGATAACGCCACGCCCTGACCGATGTATCCCCTGCATAGGAGGCTGGGTGGGCACCTCGGCTGGTCTGGAAGGGTGCGGAGAATTCGCCCTCAACTGGATTCGATACCCGGACGGTCCAGCTGTAGCGAGCCGACATGACGAAAATGTATTCCTCTGGAGATGGAGTATTGTCACTTTCAGAGACGTAGTTCGTATTACATACACCTCAGTTATGACCAATATCGACCGTAAGTTTACTGCCTAACGAACTCAGATCATGCGCTTCGGAGCCGATCTTCCTCGCAGGTACCAACACACGTGTCTTCTGGAGCTGTCCTGTCAAAATCTGGACCGTCATATGCAAACATAAAACCCCCCTGAAATCGTATGATTTTTGTTAATGTTCAAGAATTTAAATTTAGGGTAAGGAAGCGGTACAGTACTGTACAGTCCGCTGTTCGCTTTGCTGAGTTGTTTTAATTATGAATTAGTATAAACTTGGTTCTATGACACTTACTGAAATGTTGCAATTAGAAACTGCGAACACGTGACTGCTGTCCATGTTGCTGCTCCGTAAGCCCCCGCTCTCTGTCCTCTCGTGTCGCTGCTGCCGCCGCCGCCGCACTGACAGCTGACTGCACTTCTGTTTGTTTTGAATATTTAGTAAATTAATTTAAACCATCTCAAAACTCTCAACACATTTGTTCATTCTGCCGTTTCCTTAAGCAAGTAACTCCATGTAGCAGTCATTGAGAAGCTGACAGTTCCTCAGGAGTCAAGAAAATTTCCGCATGTTGTGGAACCCGAAGGTTCATTACCGCATTCACAACAGCCCCCCGCTTGTCCCTATCCTAAACCAGATAAATGTAGTCCACGTCTCCTGCCATCCAATGTTTCTAAGATCCATTTTTAATATTATCCTCCCATCCACCTCAGTATCTTTGGATTGGTCTCTTTCCCTCATCTTAATGCTTCACAACAGATTTACTTTTAAAAGATTTTACCTGCTGTTTTCAACGTTTGGTTCTTGCAGCAGCACGTATGCAATAATATGTGTGCCGCACTCTACAGTTAGAGTACAGAAATGAAATTTACAAGAATATTAAGCCTGCGTAAAGGTGATGGCGTCTTCACACAAATATCAATTTAATACAGTAGGAGCCGCGTTGGCTCCGTCGGTACAGCGACTGATGCGCGATAAATAATCGAGGAAACTCGGATCAACTTCCGGCAGGGTCAAGATATGTTTTCTTTCGCCAGAACTTCCCTGTCGGCTGTGGAGGTTACTGAACCGTCAATTAACTGGGTACCGAGAGCTCTCTGTCCGAGGATAAGGCGGCCGCAGCCTGAAATCGACATCTCACTTCCATCTTTTGCCGAGGTTAAGAATGACAATGTACTGTCTACTCCCCTCGTATGCCTTAGTGTCAACCTTTACCTCACCTGACCCTCTTTTCCCCATTTCCGGCCGTCAGATACACACACGTCCATTTACTGTAGTGATGCTTGTCAGAAACTTACTGTGTAAAGTTTCGTAAATTGCAATATTCCAAATGTGTCCTAAATAATTCCGTACTGCGGTTTTATTATGTATGATACCGTGCAGCCTGGTATGTGTGTACCAATGTTTCGGAGGAACATACTGATTCCATGTTCAGGGTGTGAGATAGTACATTCCCCAGCACGTCACAGTATCAATCTTCGACTCCTTACAGACGCCTAACAATTATGCGCCATTTAGTATGTTTCCAAGTCCAAGATTCTCCTGTCTGTGGCGATTTCAAGCGTTTGTGTTCATCGCAAAACTAAAACTGCACCAACTTATCGTGATGATTTCTAATACTAAATTGGCAAAATTGGTGCACTTCATTGCAAACAACTGCAGTTTATTTTTTTGCTTCAAAGCCAGTGTTCGCGTAGCTGTATGTCGCATTAAACTAGTTGCTTGAAACCAATTTCTTCGGTGTGCGTGTCGCCTGTGGCGCTCGGACGGGGGAGGCAGTGCGTAGTTAAAATAGTGAAAGTTTGTTTTGCCGGGGTGTTTGGATGGTCTGCAGCCGATCAATACGGTGGCGGCAGCAGCAGCAGCACATTGCCGGGGGCACCCCAACTCCTCTTGAGCGAACTTTGCTCCTAGGTAAGAAGGGTCGCTGCGCTGTGGTCGTGCTGTTATTAGGACAAGCTGCATCGCGCTGCGCTGTCTTCGTTTCCTCGCGGTGCACGTGATTGGGCTTCTGCTGTTCGGTGCAGTTGTTACTGCCAGCTGAGGGGTTGTCAGTTGTAGTAACCTCAGAGACTCGCACGACCGGCGACACGTGAACGGTCAGAAGGAGGACGGCGTTGAGGAGGGATTAGTGACCTTGCAGTAACGGATGTAAATTCGTGTGTTTTGATTTTTTCCGTACTTTTTCTTAGTAGATTTCCTTAATTTCTTCCTGCATTCTGACCTTGCAAGCCTCAGCTGTCCTCGTCTCACGCATTCTGTAAGGTCATACTGCAGTCCGCGGGTCCTTTAGGCTTGTAATTCATGAATCTTCGTATTTTCTAGGAGAGCGCCACGTGGCGGTTTTGTGGTTCCCACAGTAGCACTGATGGACATATTATGCCGTATTGATTGATAAATACCGATGTCTAGAAAAACCTCGCTGCATATATCTACAGAGTTCAAGACGTTCATGGATCCTTAATATGAGACATGCGATCGCCGAGATGTCGGTAACTCGCTAGCATTTAGCGTGTACCGCTTCGTTTCCACAAACCGTTCCGAATTGTGTTAACCTTCTCATTTTCCGCTAATGAATGTGTACACTTGATTGTACGCCAATGATCCTGTAACAGTCGACTCGTATTAGGGCGGTATTCTTTTGCCCGATTATTACAGCGAACTCCGGAGCAGTGCTGTAGAGAAGGTGTTCCAGCCATTTGAAGGTACTGTCCCGCGCAGCAACAGGCGCTGTCTACATTATGCCTGTTCCGACCTCCTCTGCGTTCTCCGTACAACGCATGGCGCAACTCTGAATTCCGTTAGAAAATAATCAGTGCTGTAGGATGTTCACATCTGCCAGCTTCTGCTTGAGATAGTTGCGTTATGCTGTGTGGCAATGTTTTGCTTTTAAAAACTGAGACAGTTCGTATTGATTCGGTGACAGCTAGCTTGGACCGACGTCGTCGTGGATCAGTAATCCGGCCGGCAATTTATTATTTGCCGCAAGTGTTGATGCAAGAGCAGAGCAAGGCAGAATCGCTGTGTGGCACTGCGTCTGAACAGCTTCAGTCAACTCTGGTAACAGTTAAACAGTAAAGTTGTGGCTGTGCACGCAATGAAGGCGTATGGGGGAAGTAGAGTTATAGCTCCACTCATTCTTAACCTTGTTACTGTAGGAAGGTCAGCGTTCAGTTTCACGCCCGGCCGCTTTACCCTGTGGAAGCATTCGTCGGTGCCCATTGAGTACGAGGCCCGTGGGCCCTACGGGAGTTTTGGACGATTTGGAGAGGGTAAATATCGTTGCCTGTGTCGTGACTCAAACCCGGCTTGTTGCAGCCCGTGGCCTAGTCACTGTAGTTCTTTCTGTCTTTATTTATTGATGAGCTGTGTCTGCCACAGACAGACAGACGGGCGGACAGACTCACAGAATTTCCCCCTATCTTACACATGTTCCGAAGCATTGTGCTACAGACACGCACAGTAATCGGGGTGAAAGAAGGAGTTAGACGAACACGTACAAGTCTCGAAATCGTTTTTAGAAATCTTAGTTTTAGTTTTTGATAATTGGATGATGGCACAAAATGGCATAAAAATTCTGAATTCCAAAAATATTATTAAATTGAAAACATCATTGACTAGAGGAAATCAAATTTCAAGGGAGGGTTGCGGTGAAGGGACGTCATTACTAGGGCGACATGCAGCTGAGTGATGAGCAGCATCTGTTGCAGTATTGCAGCCGTACGGATTGTTACAGAAGTGAAATTTTCGGGGCTGTAACAAACAGACGTGGAGAAAGTGGAGCATGATAAGACGCGAGGCGCCGCTGCCGTCCGTGTGGTGGGATTCTGAGATGCTCCAAAAACCCTCTCGATTTCTATGCTGTAAAATATGAAAGCGCTGTACGCTGTTTGTCTTCGCTGCAGTCCGCAGTGAGCTTCGTGTTGATTGAGCACCTTTCGAAATTCCAAAGCAGAAGTCCTGTCCAAAACACCGCGTAAATCGCGGATATATGCAACCTTGCGGTGTCACAGCTGTCCGTAGTATTTTGGTGTGCTTATTCTGTAATTTTGTGATTCTAACAAACGCGTGTCTGTGTGTCACAATGGAACCGGGATGCACCAAAGCCGGGCGACATCTCCGGGGTCACTATATGTTATACTCTGGCGCCTAATCTCTGTGGGTCACCGGTAGGGAACTGGCTTCGACTCGCCCTTCTGGCGCCTAGAACTTTGAGTTGGCGCCGGAATTGTGGACAGTCTGTGCACCGCTTGCACTGGCGATGTAAATTGTGTGTTCGATTGGACATGGGAAACTTTTTTTAGCATCATAGAACTATTAACTTCGCGCTCACACACACACGCACGCATACTCTCTCACACACACACACACACACACACACGCTGATCATGCGTTCGTATCGTGCGTCGTGTTACGCGTTTTATTTGTTAACATCAAAGTTGTGTTAGACCCAAACGTGTCATACAAGCCGACAAATAAAATGGACACAAAACGTTAGTTTCAAGCAATGTTGTGTTCAAGAAATGGCGATGTTAACCTTCAGCTAAGAAGTTACATCTGGCTTCTGTGTACATTCTTCAAACAGAGAAGAATAGAGGCAAAACAGTAGTTTGGGGCGCAAAGATTTAAAATAGGAATTTAATGTGTATGAAAAGTACATATGTCATGCATACTGTACGTGTTATATGTTATGTTATTTTATCTTTTATATACTTTCAAAGCACATTGTCTCTTGTCGTCTCGCTGAGCACTGCAGCTGCCACAGAGTATGCGGGAGAATGCAGGCTTTCAATGCGATAAGGCAGCCGTGCTCGGTGACAAGATAAAGTAACGTCCTGTATCACATGCAAGGCAAAGTTGTATTTATTTTTTATTGCTGGGGGCGCATTTTAGTGTATTACCTCAGGTGCAGGAAATTTTATTTGCAGCTCGGGAAAAGTAAGATATTTTGGAGTGACTGCAAGTGATACGTAGCTGAGGCTAAATTAAAGTGCCTATGGACATCGTCCTGAGGTACTGAGGACAAATACGAAAAATCTGTCCGGATGGACTTCAATCCAGAATCGCCCGAATACCAAGACGCTTGCTACTTCTGTCCATTATAACTTGAGGTCGGCTCACCAAGCAACAACACCACGTTCGGCCCCAGTGGAATTCTCTGTCGGTACCTGCTAAATTATTTACAATTTTCAACCCATTCACAACTGAAGCTTCCAGTTTCCTGAGGGTTTTCATTGCCCCATTGGGAAGCCGTTTTTTCTCTGGTAATGAAAACCACTAACCCCTGGCACTTTGAAAGCCCCCCCCCCTCCATTTATCTGGGAGCGCTAACCTCCGACCCAAGTCGCACAACCCCCACTTACCCTCTAACCTAGTCATGCGTCCATTTGACCTTGTGGTGTTCGATTTATAGAGGATGGGTCGTATCAAGTGCAGGAGGGGTGTTGGGGAGAATGAAAAGCGGTTTGATGTTGGGGTTTTGCAGAGCTTACAGCTGTATTTAGAACTGGACCAGGGATAGCTCAGTTGGTATAATGACTGGATAAGCGACGAATCTCGGTTCGTTAACCGGCAGGAAAAATAAATTTCTTACAGCCTGGCTGTGGGGTCAACCCGGCCTACTTATGGGTGACTACCGAGTGCTACTGCCCCGGCGGTAAGGCGGCCGGGGCTTGAGGCTGACCTGCCGCCTCCATCCAGCGCAATACAGCTATTTCGTCACCCCCTTATTCCTTTGTGGCTTACACAGGAACACCTTTACATGTATGCAGTTCACTGAATGTAGCAGGTCCACTCTGACCTCTGAACTTTCTGTTGTCAGTTCGCATAGTTCTGCTCAGTTACTCCACAGTTTATCGACAGATACGCTCCGTCCACTGTTTTTCTTCCCCAGCCTTTCCAGTCCATTCAAAATTATTTTTCTTTCTCCAGTTCGCAGGCAGAATACTGCAGTATTGCCTGTTGTTGTATATGGGTGTGAAACTTGGTCTCTCTCACACTGAGGGAGGAATGTGGACTGAGAGTGTACGAGAATATGGTGCTGAGGAGAATGTTTGGGCCTGAGAGGGACGAGGTGACAGGATACTGGAGAAGACGGCGTAATAAGGACCTTCATGATCTGTACTTTTTTCGAACATTTAACGGTGACGGGTGACCGGATTGAATAAGGTGCAGTGGGTGGGGCTTGTCACGTGCATTTGTGAGAAGGGAGTGATTTCGGGGTCTTACTGGAGAAACTGAAGGAAAATGGCTACTTGAAATACCTAAGGGCAGATGAGAGAATAATGTGAAATTAGATCTTAGAAAGGTTGGAGACCCGTGGACTAGGTTCTTCGGGCTGAGAACAGGCTAAAGTTAAGGGCTTTTGTGAAAGAGGCAATGAACCCAGTTCCCTTGATAGTTAAGGCGCTGTAGCTTCTCAAGACGACTTTTTTCCCTGCAGTTGGTTAGTTATTCAGTTACTTAGTTGGACATTGATTTAGTTACACAAAGGCACATGACCAAGTTCACCGCACAGTCAGTACTCGGTACGGTACCTGTGTGACGAAACACCTGCAGGATTAGTTCAGCGATTGGAGTGCCACAGAATGTGAGTGAGCTTGGCGATCAGTACAAATTACTTAGACCCCTACTAATGAAATCCCCGTAATGGCTTTAGGAAACGCTTCGGACTCGCATTGGTTCTTTGTGTATCGCGTTTCTGTGGAATACGAGTTATGCAGCCCGCAGGTTTATCGATATGCAATTACATCTGTTGTCCCCGCTGAGATCGTTGTAATGTGCTGCACGAACTGAGTATGTATGTCTGTATGTATGTATAATTGATTTTGCTTAAAATTCGTTTAATGAATACTAATAGAAAATTTGTAACAACAACCCACTGTTTCTGCAGATCCTTCGGAACAACAACACCCTGCAGTCTCTCTAGTAACATCATCACCCATCCGCAACAGACGGACGCGATATGTCAGTGCGGTCAGGTCCTCATTAAAACGTCCCATAATTCCACTCCTTTCATGCGTAAAATTTCCACAAACGTATGACGAAACAAACCAGTGTTGATCTCAGTAATTGCAACAGGTGGCACCGGAATAAACTGAACAAACTTCTTGGTTTGTGAAATATGTGTACAGGGTGATTACAAAGTAAATACTTAATATTAAATAACTATAGTTTTACCAAAGCTTACTGCTGTATTGCGCTACATATTACACCATTTTAAAGCACATACTATCTGGAGTGCAGAACGTTTGCAAAGATCTGGAACACAACACATTCCCTTTGCTGTGGGCAAAGAAGTCATCACGAGTCATTTGAGACAGAAGCACCCGAACAGGTGGAAGGCTGGTAAAGGTTACCGCCAGTCCAAGACCCTGATGAGAACAAACGAGCTTCAGGCAATGAGTTGACCAAAGCTTAGATCGGCTGTGTGACTTAACAGGCCACACAGCCCTTACAGCAGGACTCACACAGCGGCAGGATTACCATCGGTGTAGGTTCTAAACAGAAGATACTGTACATATTGATTACCATCTGTGTAGGGACTAAACAGAAGATAGTGTACATGTGTATTGTATCTCACCGTCCGACATCGGCAAGCAAAAGATACAAAATCCTGTGCCGTATGTTCCTGAAACCCAAGGATTCAGAAAACAAGAGGGCGAATGGCCTTATTATAGCCCAGTAGCTGATACAAGGCTTGGTGTAATTCCTTTTACTACCACTACACCACCACCACCACCACCACCACCACCACCACTACTACTACTACTACTACTACTACTACTACCACCACCACCACCACCACCACTACCACCACC
>Ga0123353_10011329_pt1 | contig 12551 bp, 12 predicted proteins | sample TergutLab28metaG_3_FD_92763 | JGI IMG/M metagenome (GOLD analysis project Ga0123353, IMG submission 92763) | Labiotermes labralis P3 segment gut microbial communities from Petit-Saut dam, French Guiana - Lab288 P3 | ecosystem: Host-associated > Arthropoda: Insects > Digestive system > Gut ... | reverse complement strand
TTTGTAATCTTATCCTTACTGCTTTCAGTAAGTTGCACCGCGCAAACGAAAACACAAGCGGAAACCAAAATTAATGAAGAACCTAAAAAAGAAGCTATGCAAGAAGTAGTTATTGAAACCTCTATGGGCAACATCGTGATTGCTCTTTACAACGAGACGCCGCTGCACCGCGACAATTTTGTAAAGCTGGTAAACGAACACTTTTACGATGGCGTTTTGTTCCACAGAATTATCCAAAATTTTATGATTCAAACAGGCGATCCGGATTCAAAGAATGCGGCTAAAGGGCAACCTTTAGGCATGGGTGGTCCTGGCTATATGATTCCTGCGGAAATTAAACCACAATTCACGAATAAACGTGGCGCAGTAGCTGCTGCACGTAATAATAATCCCGAACGCGCATCTTCCGGTTCACAGTTTTATATTGTAGATAATCCAAGCGGAGCTCATCATTTAGATGGACAATACACCGTTTTCGGCGAAGTAATTTCAGGCATGGAAGTGGTAGATAAAATTGCGGCACAACCGAAAGACCCAGGCAATCGTCCGTTGGAAGATATTAAGGTTATTTCGATGAAGGTGGTTGAGAAAGAATAGTTAAACTCTTTTTTATCTGCACAAAAAAACGAAACACGCCCACAGGGTTTGTGTCCACTTGGCACACGCTGCAAGACAATATTACCAATATTGATAAAACCACGCTGTATGTAGTGGGAACTACAGTGTTGGCAGTGATTTACGATGAACAATGAGACGTTTAAAATAATCCTGCCTTTCGAAACGTTATCTAAAACCGAAAATTAAGATAATGAACCGACTATTTCTTTTTTTAATCATTGCATTTCAGACTTTTGCTGTTTTTGCGCAACGCTCGCAAGAGGAACAATTGGCAGTTCAATACTTTCAACAAGGCGAATACGAGAAAGCCAAAGCGATTTTAAAACCTCTTTTCGACAAAAAGCCGGATGTTTACATCTATTCCTATTATTATGCCACGTTATTGCAATTGGAAGATTACAAAGAATTGGAAAAAGCGGTAAAAGCACAACAAAAGGCGTTTCCCACTGTGCGAAGATATGATATTGATTTGGGATTTGTGTATGAACGTCAGGGAGATCTGAATAAGGCTTTGAAAGAATATGACGCTGCCATTAAAAATTTGCCGGCACAAGAAACCGCATACAGAGAGTTACATCATGCCTTTTTAAGCAGAGCAAAAAGAGATTATGCTGTAGATGTTTTGTTGAGAGGAAGAAAAGTGCTGCAAAAACCCAAACTATTCACCAAAGAATTGGTACGTGTGTATGCTGAATTTAAAAATACTGATAAAATTATTGAAGAAGCGCTCAATTTAGTGAGAGATGGCGATGCCACCCAACGTGCAGAAGCGCAAACAATTTTACAAAATTTGATGATTGAAGATGAAGATAAAACCAATTATTTGTTGCTTAAAGCCGCTTTGCAAAAAGAGATCCAAAAAGACCCGAATAATTTGGAATATGTGTATTTGCTGTATTGGGCATACCAATTGAATAAAGATTTTGCCGATGCGCTCCTTATAGCCAGATCGTTGGACAGGAGAGCAAAAGGCGATGGCGAGATTATTATGGATTTGGCAAACAATGCCACGCAAAACAGAGATTACGAAACAGCAAAAGAGGCTTTGGAATTTATCATTGCCAAGGGAGAAGAATCTCCGCATTATACGAAAGCAAAATTTCAGTTGTTAGATGTAAAATATCTTCAACTTGTTTCCATATCTCCTGTAAAAGTATTGGAAGCAAAGATGTTGGAACAAGAGTTTAAAAAGCTGATAGCAGAATACGGCATTCACAGCGGCACCTCCGAGTGGATTAGGAAATATGCGCATTTGTTGGCATTTTACGTAAATAATCCCAACGAAGCGATTGATATTTTGAATACGGCAATTGCCAACGCCGATGCCCGTGCGCCGCAACAAAAAGCGTTGTACAAAATAGACTTGGCAGATATTTTATTGTATTCGGGCAATATTTGGGATGCTACACTTCTTTATTCACAAGTGGATAAAGATTTTCCGAACGATACCATTGGGCAAAACGCCAAGTTTAAAAACGCCAAGCTCTCTTTCTATATTGGGGAGTTTGAATGGGCTAAAAGCCAGTTAGATATTTTGCGCGCCGCCACTTCAAAACTTATTGCCAATGATGCCATGCAACTCTCGCTCGTAATTTCCGATCATGAGGATGAAGATGAGGATGCTGAGGAAGAGGATGATGACGAAGAAACCACTAATACAGATTTTTACGGACTGTTTGGCAATGATTTGGAAAAGAACAAAGCGCTTCGCTATTTTGCCAAAGCCGATTTTATGCTGTTTCAAAATAATGATGAACAAGCGCTTAAGTACTTAGATTCCATTACGCTTGTTGCACCGTTATCAACATTACAGGCTCACGTACTCTTCCTGAAAGCGCAAATTTTTACCCGCCAAAAAAAGTACTTGGAAGCCGAGAGGTTATATCAACGTATTTGCGATATCTATCCGGATGGTTTGTTGGGTGATGACGCCCTTTACTATCTCGGCGAACTTTACGAATATTACTTAAGGGATATACCTCGCGCGATGGAGTGCTACCAAAAGTTAATGAGAGAGCATCCGGGCAGCCTGTTTGTGGTGGATGCGCGGAAAAAGTTTAGGAGTTTACGAGGGGATTTTTAAATTTCAATTTAAAGATTTAATATTTAAAGATTTAATCCTGAAAGAATTTTACACGGTTTTTGGATATTAGTATTATTTTTTAAAAAAAAATAGAAAAAGTGTATTGTTATTAATTTTATTTTATCTTTGCACCCAAATTAACTACTTTATCTAATTTTTTAAAAAAAAGGGAACCGGGATCACTATATTTCAGAAAAAGAAGCAATTGTTTTTAACAAAAAAATGTCATGAGACTAAAAGCTGTAATCATTCAATCTATTGGTAATGCGAATCCGTCTGTTGGGAAAGCTTTGTCGGATCTGCTTGAGGTTGACCCGCAAATTATTGCAAAGCTCCTATACTGTACGCCCTCTGTACTTGCTAAAGAAATTGAAGAAGATGTTGCTTTAAAAATAGAAAACGTACTTACAGAGGCAGGATTAATAATTAAGGTTCAAAATATGGATGAACCGCTCCCGCCGGCGCCGCAACTTTATGAATTAGCAGTTCACATAGATGATATTGGAAGGTTGCCCGAAGTAAATAAAGCATTAAGTGAATTTTTGGGATGTACCGAACAGGAATCACTTTCATTGTTGCTGAAAGACCCAAGTATTGTGCTGGGAGGCGTATCTCTATCTACAGCAGAAGCATTACAAAACAGAATTAATGCGGAAGTATTAATAAGCGACCCGCAAACGGATTTATATACTTTAAAAATTAGTGGTGATGATAAAAATTTGATGAATGAAATGATTCAGGCTTTAAAGAATAGATCCATTCAAATAGAATCCAACCAAATGATTTTTGAAAATATTGATCATAAAACAAGCCAACTCATTTGGAGCAGATTTCAGCATACCGGTAAGATTCAAATGATGAATCAAAGTTTTCAACGATTCGATATTTTATTACATGAATTTGATATTGAAAATGCCGAACAAAAAAATTGTCTTTTAAATGTTGTAAAAATACCTGAAGAGATCTTATGTATTTTGCCAGATAATATGCCGGTAGTTTTAGACGAATCGGTGGATAGAAAGATGCTGATTGATAAAATGGAAATTTATACAAAAGCCGGATTAGCCTGTTCTTATAATCCATTGCTGTTCCACAATTATAAAATCATTATTCATGAAATGGCTAATCCTGAGAAAACTAAGGAAGTTGTAAAACTCTTCTTCCCTGAAGAAAAAAATAAAACCATAAAAGAGCATTGGATAAGTCCTAAAACCACGAATCATTTGTTATCTCGCTATATTGTTCATTTATTGGAAAATGCAGGGTGTGCTGCCGAAATACAAAAAATTAGCTAACTATGGAAAAAGATACTACTTATATGTTACATCTTGGTATTGCCGAAAAAGGTAAAATGTATGCTGTACAGGGCAATCATAAAGAAGCGCTGCGACATTACAAGGAGGCCATAAAAATGACGCAGGGGCAGGAGATGGGGGAAACTTTTTTTCAACACTACATGCAATGCACACTCGAATCTTTAGAACTGATGGGAGCGTATGATGACGTACTCAATTACTGTGAGAAATTTTTAGAACTGCTAAACACAAAAGAAGAGAGTGATTTTATCTCTAAATATAAAACCGATACATGGCAGAGAATGGCATTCCAGTATTTACATAAAGATGACCCCGAAACAGCGCTGGAATACTTAACGGCAATTACAAAAGAAGCCGGCAGAGGCAAACTGAAGATGGCAGACACACTCTTTAACTGGATAAACAGAAGGTATAATTTAACTAAAAAACAAATACTTGACTTGCAAAACGAGAACCATTATTTCATCGTAAATAAAAACAATTTAAAACCTGAAATTGCCATAGAATTGCCTCAGGCAATACCATAACATATAGTAACATTAAAACAATAATATCATGACAAACACACAAGACTTTAAAGAAGCCTCCGAAATCTTACAAAATGTAGATGTAAGCGAAATTTTCACATCATTAGCCTTGGCAATTGCAAAAACCCAGGCAAAATTAGATGAAAATTCAATCAACCAACTTGTTAAATTGGCAGAATATAAACTGGGCGGAAAGTCTTTGTTAGAGTTGGGCTTTACCCCAGCTTTTTATTGTGTTTCCGAAGCCAACATAAATGCGTACATTAGTTTAAAAATGGCTGCAAAAGAGTCGCTTGATGTTAAAGTGGGATTAAATGTCAGCTATTCCACCGGAGGTTTGGATAAGGCTCAAACAGATTTATTAAACAGCAAGAAAGATGCGAATGGAGTAGAGGGCTACAAATCGGGTAAAACTATTGCATTTCTTGCCTTAGAATATAATAAGGTAAAAATTGAAGGCAAGGATGTAGTGTTTGATCCATGCGATGAAAAAATGGATAAGAAATGTATTTCCATGGTAGAAGAATATGAAAACTTGTTGAATGGCATTAGCAATATTTCTGAAGTGCGAACCACTATTACGCTTAATGAACAAAAAATTAAAAGTTCTCCTGACATCACTATAGGAGACACAGGAAACGGGTATCTTTGTATCTCATATCCGGAACAATTTGATAACGAGAAGAACGTCGTTTTGAAAGTTACTAATCAAAGCGGAGAGAGACCTGGCGAGCTATTTGAAATTTCAGCAAGCGGTCTTGAAGGAACACTCAAAAATATTGCCGCCAGCGAAAAAATAAAAGGTCTCTATGCATTTTCAAAAGATGGTAAATACTATACTTTCAAAGAAGTTGTCGCCGGCAAGCAAGAGGTTGAAAAGGCAGTGGATATGTCTCTCTATTTTAATAATGAAGTAAAAGACAAAAAGGCGGATCGCATTTATTGGGATAATAAATCATTATCGGGAGGTAAACCAAATGAGTCAACGCTTATTGAGTGTTATCAAAGATTAGTTCATCTGTTAAACTCAAATGACGAGACGCTGGCAGTAACAGGTTGTACAACAAAAAGTGATGATACTTATACTAAAAATTTGGGAGATAGAAGAGCGCAAGCGCTCGTGCGCCTGCTAAAAGGGTTGGGTGTGATTACAAAAATAGATGCCAAATCCGATAATAGTGATACAAATAATAGTAGAGCAAAAATAGAATTGAAGGCGGATTATATCGTTTTGGACAAACAAGCTGTAACAGAGTTTCCTAAATCAACCGGAGGATATAGTATTCTTCCTTGTGATAAAAATAAACCAACCGACACTGCAACAATTAGTAACGGTGAACCGATTCAGAAAATGGACACGTTGAAAGAGATGAGAGAGGTTATTAGATTAGGAAAATTTCAAGCCCCGTATTTTTCCGAGTTGCTATGTGGCGGAAGAATGTTATATCTCCTTAATGAAAAAGCGATGCTTTCTTTCCAGCTCCTTTCTTCAAAGGATTCGATAAAAATTGAAACAGAAAAAGATATTGAAAAAGAAAAAAATAAGGAAGATAGTAAGGACGACAACATAGTAATTAAAGAAGACTTTTCTCCCGCCTCTAAACTAAAAACCGAAAGCCCCGATGCGAAAGACTCGAAAAATACCTTTGCCATAGCAGCGAATATTGATGTAAGGTACGCCCGCTCGTTTGAAATGAGCATGGAAGGGAATGCCTCTATGTCTGCTAAAATAAAATCCGTACCACCACCGGATGCATTTAAAGAATTTGTACTTAATACAATAAAATAAATATTATGAGTGCAATAGATACAATTACCAATTCGCTTAGCAATACCCCATTATACCTCATGATTGAAAAAATGGGACTTGCAGTGGCTAATGCGCAAAAACAATTAGACACCAATTCTATTAAACTACTGAAAGGTATGGCTGATGATTATGTAGAAATCGGAGGGAAAAGCTACAACCTCATTGCCTTAGGATTTACCCCCACATTTTATGCCTTTACCGAAGCCAGATTTGATGCGAAAATAGATTTCTCGATAGCCGAAACCGAAAGCATCTCTGCTGGTGTCGAAGTAAAAGTAACTATCCAAATGGTTTCTGCTGCGGTGAATGCCTCATACGCCAGAAAGTTTGAGCAGTCGGCAGAGGGTTCCTCTGCTATTTCAGTAAAATTAGTCTCGCTCCCGCCACCCGAAAATTTTATGAACCTTTTGACGAAAAATCAATAATCAATTTATTTATTAACCATTAAAATTTCAAATTATGAGTTTACTTAATTTATTTGCCCGCCAAGCAAGAGGGATTCTTGTAAATGGCATTAAATCGGGAAGCCAACCCAAAAGGTATCCCGAAAACAAACCAAACATTGGACATGAATTATTAGATGTTCCTATGGGAGACATGATTAGAGACATGGCATTTGCCATAGCCGACGCACAATTAGCATTGGATTCGAATTCTATTGAAGTTGCCCAAATGCTCGGCGGATTAAAACAAATTATTAATGACGACGGTGAAGTAATTTTTGCCGACAGCAGGGTGTTTTTTGGAAAAGAAAAACTAAAACTTATGGATGCTATTGACATCTATAACTCCAGTACCGATGCTGAATATAAAGTTAGAATATTGCAAGGATTGGGAAGTAACAATTATATTTATAATTGTAACACGAAAACATATGATAATTTAGATACTTTAAAAGGAGCAGCTGATCTTACAGTTGGTGAAATTTATGCATTAAGCGCTACCCCTCCCTCCCAATTCTATAGATATGAAGGAGTAACCGGAACAGAAAAAGCAGCAGTGAAAAATTTCACAAAAATTGAACACTACAATGTACCTATTAAAAAAGCAGAGAGTGTATCATATGATAATAACATTTATGTGCCTACCAGAGTTTCCATGTTAGAGCTTGGTTTTACTCCCACTTTCTACCAGTTTGTTGATACCATCATTGAAGTAAAAATCAGTATATCATATACAAGCGAAACTTCCAATGTAGAGAACAAAGCAGAAAGCAATAATTCCGGTGTAGGCGGTGGTATATTCTCTTTCTTTGGTGGTCCAAAAGTTACCCGCGCCTCAAGTGTAAATGCAAGCTATTCTCAGAAATTTAATTATTCTTCAGAAGGGTCAAGCCTTTTGCGCACCAAATTAGTTCCCATTCCGCCTCCTGCCATTTTAGAAGAGCGTATTCGTGCACTCATAGAGGTAGCTAAGGAGGAAAGCGCTAAGGATCCTGTTCACATGGAGGATTCAAAATAATTAAGATGACTGACATTGGGGAAGTTCATTCTTCCCTGTAATCAGTTTTTTATTAACTACTAAAAAATTTAAATTATGAGTATTTTACCGGAAGTAAAGCCTAACATTGGGCAGGAATTATTAAATGTCCCTATGGGCGACATGATTAGAGATATGGCATTTGCCATAGCGGATGCACAAATGAGATTGGATGAAAAGTCAATAGAAGTCGCGCAAATGCTCGGCGGATTAAAACAAGTTCCAGGTTTAAATGGAGCAATAAACTTTGAAGATAGCAGGGTGTTTTTTGGAAAAGAAAAACTAAAAATGCTTGATGCTATTGAAATGTACAACTCCAGTAGCGATGCTGAGTATAAAATTAGAATATTAGATGGATTGGGAACTGCCAGTTATACTTATGTATGTACCGAAAGCCCCTATACTACGATAAAGAATATGGAGGAAGACAAAGATAATAAGTTTAACGATAAAACTGTAGGTACCATTTATTCATTAGGAACGGGAACTGCGAAAAAATACTATAAACATGAAGGAGAAAAAAAAGAAACTAAAGCTGGTACAACAACAACAACTAAAATTTTTCCGGAGATTAAATACTATAACGTACCCATTACACCAGTCAGCAATGTATCAATGGAAAATGTTATTTATATTCCTCAAAGAGTTTCCATGTTAGAGCTTGGTTTTAGCCCCACCTTTTATCAATTTGTGGATACTATCATTGAAGTAAAAATCAACATCAAATATGTGGCAGAAGGAGAGATAGATGAAGAAAAAAAATACTTACAAAGATACCCTAGAAGAATTTATACGTCAATTGTAAATGCAAACCACTCTCAAAAATATACTTACTCGTCAGAAGGGTCAAGTCTTTTACGCACCAAGTTGGTTCCCATTCCGCCACCGGTACTGTTAGAAGAGCGTATTCGTGCACTTATGGAGGTTGCTAAAGAGAAAAACAAATAATTGCTCCTGCTCTCTAATGCAATAAATAATCATTAAAATAATCACTATGACTGATATTGGACGAGATTTATTAAATGTACCTTTTCCGCAAATGATTCAATCGTTGGGAATGGGTGTAGCTGAGGCGCAATATGCTTTAGACAGAGTGTCGGTTCGCATTGCGCAAATGTTGGCTGGTTATGAAGTAGACAGCAAAGGAAATGTGAAAGGAGATGCCACCGCGTTGATTAAACTGCAAGAAAGCGGAGAAGGCTACAGCTTGTTGGCGCTTGGTTTCACCCCTACTTTCTATCAATTTTCCGAAACCTATATCGAATTGAAAATGGCAATTACGATGAAAGAAGAATCGGAGGCAAAAGCGTCAATGAGCACCAGCGTAGGGGCTCCGTTCGCACTGTTTTCGGCATCCATCAATGCAAGCTATTCTCAAAAATACCAGTATTCGGTAGAAGGGAGCTCCTATTTTCGCACCAAACTCGTTACCGTACCCGCCCCTGCTGTTTTTGAACAAAGATTAAGAGACCTTACAAAAACTCAAATAGAAACTTAGCCAATGGCGAAAAGTTGGAAAAAACTTGTAACAACCCAAGAAGCAAAAGATGATGAGCCTGTTAAACAGACAGGATCTCATCCCAACTTCGAGACCATAATTCAACAGCACGATGCATTACAAGATCTGTTGGAAGAAAGAGCAGCATTGGAAGAGCAAATGCAAAACATAATTTCGCCAAATACAAGTGAAATTATTGATAAAAGATACATGAACGAAATACCAAGTTTCGCTCAAAAAAAGAAGGAAGAGAAGAAATGGATAGAAAAGAAAACACAAAAACTGAAAAAGGAAAAGGGAGAAGGGAGAAAGGAAAAAGGAGAAAGGAGAAGGGAGAAAGGAGAAGGGAGAAAGGAGAAGGAAAAGGAACGAATGAGGATTAAACCCTTAGTAGAAAAAAGAAAAATAAAATCCAAGAAGGAAAAAGAACGGATAAGAACCAAACCCTTAGTAGAAAAAGAGCGAATAAAGGTTAAGCCCTTAGTAGAGCGGATAAGAGTTAAACCCTTAGTAGAAAAAGAACGGATAAGAACCAAACCCTTAGTAGAAAAAGAGCGAATAAGAGTTAAACCCTTAGTAGAGCGAATAAGAGTTAAACCCTTAGTAGAAAAAGAACGGATAAGAACCAAACCCTTAGTAGAAAAAGAGCGGATAAGAGTTAAACCCTTAGTAGAAAAAGAACGGATAAGAACCAAACCCTTAGTAGAAAAAGAGCGGATAAGAATTAAACCCTTAGTAGAAAAAGAGCGGATAAGAACCAAACCCTTAGTAGAAAAAGAGCGGGCAAGAATTAAACCCTTAGTAGAAAAAAATGAGCTATTGAAATTACAGCATTTAGAACAACGAAAAGCTATAAGAAAAGAGGAAAGAGAGGCTGAAAACAGAAAAGAAAAATTAAAACAAAAGAAAAAATATAACGAATAATAATTATGAGTACACCACTTGCTTTACAGGACATTTTAGTTTCCATTGCCGACAGCTTGTCTCAGGCGCAACAAAAACTAAACAACATGCCGCAATATGATAGCTTGGGAAGACCCAATACCATTTATCAATTGCCTTATCTTGACTTTAACATTGTGCTTTCTACGAAATTTGATGCAACAGATATTAATACAGATATTATTGTACAGGAACCCACTGATTTAAAAAAATATAAACTTATTGCTAATTCGCTAAAATACAGCAGAGTTCCAAAAAATTTATCATTTCAAATTGCTTCTATAGTTCCAAGAACCACGGATATAAGCGCTGCGGCTCCGGTAATGAGAAAAACAATTAGCGGCGGCGAAAACATAGATGATGCAGTAGCAGAAGGAGAGGATAGCGGCGAATCGATAACTACTATATCCGGCAGATTTGTTGCCGTTTTACCGAACGAAGGGTTACCGCAAACAATAATCAATGTTTCTTGCGAAAAAGGTCCAAAAAAGGGCACAAATACTTTTGCTTACTTTATAATTAAGGTTGATTTAATGAATACGGCAGGAGAAAAACTTGCAAACCGGCGCGTTGAGTTTAACTTTGACGAGGAAGCGTCGTTTTTACTAAACCGCGATGCTATTATCAAAATATTTCAAACAAAGGAAAATTTTAAATTAGCGCCCCCAACATTTTCTTCACAGGAAGAGTTTACCGATCAGAATGGGTATGCTGAAACTAAGATTACGTTGCGCAAGTCAAATTATCCAAAAGATTTTTCGCTCGTCTTCAGAATCAATTCCGGTATAACCACAAATTCCATATCAATATTATATAATTAATCTTTAAAAAAATGGCAAAAGAAAAATTTGATCGCACACCAATTAGCGAAAGGGAACAACTAGAACAGATTGTTGCACAAATTGCAGATAAAAATATCCAACTTAAAGATATCGAGAGACAAATTAATACAAATAGATCAAAACTTCAACAAATTATAAAAGAACTTAGAGAACGAGAACAGGAGCAAGCACAATCTGGCAGTAACGCTACAGGTAATAATTCAACAACAAACCAAAATTCCAATCCAATGTTAAATCCAAATGAAATAATTATGCCTAATCTGACAGGATTAACTGAAACATTTTGCAATCAGTTGCTTTTATCATTAGGTCTGAAATTAGATGCCATTTATCAAAATGTAAATAATGCAAAAGTTGCAAACGGACAATCTATAAAACAATCTGTTCCAGAAGGAGATATTGTAAATAGCGGAGAAACAATTGCTGTTATTTTTGCAAAAAAAATTGTATAATTTAAAAAAATCAAATGTATAATCTCCAAAAATTAAAATTATGATCAATAAATTAATTAGTGAAGTAATGGCTGTTCCTTTAGGCGAACTCATTGCCTCTATTGGCGAAGGAGTAGGAAAGGCTCAGGCTGCCTTAGATGCCAGCTCTCTCAAACAAACATTAGAAATGTATGCTGCTATAGATAACAAAGCAGCATTAACCAAATTATTCAAAGAGATTGGATATAGACCCACTTTTTATGCTCTTCCTGAGACAGAAGTTACCACCACGGTTTCCATCTCAATAGCAGGCGATGTAACTGAGCCGACAAATTCACCAACTAAACAAGATATAGTCAGAACACTTGCACTGAAAAAAGTACGATCTTATGTAGCTCCCATTAATGCAACCAATGCCAGCAAATATAATGTTGACATTAAAGCAGCTACAACCCTAACATTTAAAATTGTTCCTGTGCCGGCACCTCTATATGTGGAAAATTTATTAGAAAATGATGAGGTTGACAAATTTTTAGAGGGAACTAAAATAAAACTTAACGAAGTGTAACAACACTATTCATCATCTCCTCAATCAGTTTTCTATCATTCTGCAACCTCGGCACCTTGTATTGTCCGCCTAATTTATTTTTTTTAGCCAACCACGTCATAAAAGTTTCTTCGGAAGCAATGATGATTTCGGGGGCTTCAAGCATGAGGTTGCCGGTACGTTTTGCTTCGTAATCGGAGTTAAGCGATTTTAGCATTTGGTCTAATACTGTTGTAAATTTCTCAATATCATTAGGTAAAATAGTAAATTCAACGAGCCATTGGTGTCTTCCTTTGGTTTTTGTGGCTTCTAAAAAAACGGGGGCGGCGGTGTAGTTTGTTAAAATGGCGCCGGTTTGCCGACATGCTTCTGCTAAGGCTTTGTCGGCGTTATCTACAATTAGCTCTTCGCCAAAAGCGTTGATATACTGCGTGGTTCTTCCTGTAATTTTAAAGCGA
>Ga0123353_10011328_pt1 | contig 12551 bp, 13 predicted proteins | sample TergutLab28metaG_3_FD_92763 | JGI IMG/M metagenome (GOLD analysis project Ga0123353, IMG submission 92763) | Labiotermes labralis P3 segment gut microbial communities from Petit-Saut dam, French Guiana - Lab288 P3 | ecosystem: Host-associated > Arthropoda: Insects > Digestive system > Gut ... | reverse complement strand
TTGATGGAGGAAGTGTCTTTAATTTAGCAGCAGGGGGTTGGCAAGATGTAGTTAGAGTAGCCCCCATTTAAGCCGGACATGTTTCCTAACGTAGGAGGTAGGTCTGGCACTATGTTTGGATATAGTGTTTATCCCGGTACGCCAAAGGGTGAAGTCATCCAAGCTGTCCAACGTCGTCGCTGGACAGCGGCCGCAAAAGCCCGTATGGTGGAGGAGAGTTCGCAACCGGGACTGAACGTCTTCTATGTCGCTCGTCGGCATGGGGTGGCCCCCAATTTGTTGTTTCGCTGGAGAAAGCTTATGGCTGAAGGCGGCAAGGTCGCACTCAACTCGGGCGAACAGGTGGTCAGCATCACGGAAGTACGGGCGTTGAAAAAACACATTGGTGAGTTGGAGCGCCTTCTCGGTAAAAAGACCATGCAGGTGGAAATTTTGCAGGAGGCCATCGCCCTTTCCCAGGGGAAAAAACTGATCTCGCGCTCACCCTTGCCCATGGGAGACGATATCCCATGAACGGAATTGCAGAATCTTTGGGAGTGGCCCGATCCAACCTTGTGGAACGGGTGTCTAATAATCCCGCTGCCCGTCCGAGACGTTATTCCAAGGCTGAAGACGCCAGACTGCTTCCTCTCATACTGGAAATCATGGGAGAACGGCAGACATATGGGTATCGCCGGATGCACGTCTTGTTGAACAAGAAGCTCCATGACTTGGGATTGCAACCCGTTAACCACAAGCGTGTCTATCGGATTATGCATCTGCATGGCCTTCTTTTGGCCCGCTATACAGGCACCCGGCCATCCTTGGCGCATACCGGCAGGGTGTCCGCTACGCGAAGCAATGCCCGCTGGTGCTCCGATACTTTTGAATTCCTTTGTGAGGACGGCCATGCTGTACGTGTGGTGTTTGCCCTGGATGCCTGCGACCGGGAAGCAATCGCCTTCACGGCCACCACCGGCGGAATAATGGTTCAGGACTTGATGCTCCACTGCATTGAAAAACGCTTTGACGCCTTACAAGCCCCGTGTCCGGTGGAATGGCTTTCTGATAATGCTTCCTGCTATACAGCCAGAGAAACCCGTGCCTTTGCCGCGCAACTCAACCTGATCAGCCGCTTCACGCCGGTACGCAGCCCGGAAAGTAACGGCCTGGCGGAAGCCTTTGTCAAAACCTTCAAGCGTGATTACATTTTTACTCATTCTCTGTATGATGCTCACAGCGCCATCAAGCGTCTACCGGAGTGGTTTGAGGATTACAATGAGGTAGCCCCGCACAAGGACCTGCGGATGCTTGCTCCTAGAAAATTCATTCGCTCAATGAAAACTGAACTCTGTCCGGTTTAGTGGGGGCAACTCCAACGAGGGATTACCAGAGACGGAAAAGAGATAGAATTTTTCACGAAAATAATGATAATCTTAAATAATCTCTTTGTTGATTCTTTTAGCCCGGGAGGATCTGATTGATGAATCGATTGAAAGGCGGACGCGTCGCCCTGCTTGCCCTCTTGCTCGCCCTGATCCTGCTGGGGTCTTACGGGAACCTTCACGTCGGCGCCACCGACAAAAATACCTACAAAAGCCTCAAGACCTTCAGTGAGGTCCTGGATCTGGTGGAGAAGAACTATGTGGAGCCAGTGAACAGCGAACAGCTCATCCAGGGGGCGATCAACGGCATCATAAAATCCCTGGACCCGCACAGCGCTTTCATGACCGCGGAACAACACAAGGACATGGAAATCGAGACCAAGGGCAGTTTCGGCGGCCTCGGCATTGAAATCACAATCCTCAAAGACGTCCTGACCGTCGTGTCGCCCATTGAAGACACGCCAGCCTACCGCGCCGGAATCAAAGCGGGCGACCAGATCCTCAAAATCGACGGGCGGTCCACCAAAGATATCACCGTCAACGAAGCGGTCAAGCAACTCCGCGGTTCCGAGGGTACACAGGTCACGATTACCATTTTCCAGGAGGGGATGGGCAGTCCCCGGGATGTCGTGCTTACCCGGGACATTATCAAGATTAGGACCATCAGGACAAAGGTCTACGACGGGCAAATCGGCTACATTCGGGTGGTCGCTTTCCAGGAGCGAACTGTCGAAGACATGAGGAAGGCCCTGTTGGAACTCCAGACCCAAGCTAAGCCCCTCAAGGGAATCATTCTGGATATGCGGAACAACCCCGGTGGGCTCCTCCACCAGGCGGTAGGGATGTCCGACCTCTTCCTGAAATCCGGTGATATCGTCTCCACCCGCGGCCGCTCCAAGGCGATGGAAAGCCGCTCCGTCGCCCGGGACGAAGGGAACGAACCGACCTGCCCGGTCATCGTTCTGGTCAACGAGGGTACAGCCAGTGCCGCTGAAATTGTCGCCGGAGCCCTCCAGGACAACGGGAGAGCCGTCATCTTGGGGACCCAGACCTTTGGCAAAGCCTCGGTCCAGACCATCATCCCCCTGGAGGACGGCTCGGCCCTGAAACTGACCACGGCTCAGTATTATACACCCAAAGGGCGTTCCATCCAAGCCGAGGGTATTTCCCCGGACATCGTGGTGAACTGGCAGCCTGGCGAGACGAATAGGAAGGAGGCCCCATTAATCCGGGAGAAAGACTTGGAGGGGCACATCAAATCAGCGAAGGAATTGGATGCAAAGCCGGAGGATCCGAAAAATGAACAGGACGACCCTCTTGCTAAGGACAACCAACTCAAGCAGGCCATTGATATTCTGAAGAGCTGGGAGATCCTCAAACAAAGATGAGGAGGAGCGGCGGGCCTCGGGTATGAGAACAGGCAGGAGCTTCCTTTTTCTGGGCATGATCATCGCCGCCGCGCTGATTGCCGCCCTGGCTGCTCTTCTAGAACAGGGGGAAGAACCGAAAGAAGAGAAGCAGACGCTCATCCCGAGCGAGCGGGAGCAGTGTGCAGGGCAGAGGATTGCTGTCCTCATCGACGACATCGGTAACGACCTTGGCCAAATCAAAGCGTTGGCGGCCCTTGAGGCTCCCATTGCCTGTGCCATTCTCCCCCAGGCCGCCCATGCCCTCGAAGCCGCTGCCCTTCTCCACATAGCAGGGAAGGAAATCCTGCTCCACATGCCCATGGAGCCCATCTCCTATCCTGCCGAGAACCCGGGCTTGGGTGCGCTCTTCGTGGCCATGGATGAGCCCCTCATCCGGCAACGGCTGGATGAAGCCTTGGCTTCGGTCCCCCATGCCCAAGGGGTGAACAATCACATGGGTTCACGTTTCATGACCGACGATGCGGGGTTGGACGTTGTGATGGAGACCCTCTCCCGCCGGGGCCTCTTCTTTGTGGACAGCCGGACCACTGCCGTTACCCGAGGACGGGCGGCAGCGGCACGGGCCGGGATCCCATTCGCGGAACGGGATCTGTTCATCGACCACCGGCCGGGCTACCATTCGGTCCTGGAAGTCCTGCTCCGAGAGACCCTTCAGACCCGGAGCCATGCCAAGGATCTGCTGCTGATCGGCCATCCCCATGCAGGAACGATCAAGGCCCTGCGCGAAGCGTTGCCCCGCTGGCATAAGGAAGGAGTCCAGATGATTCCCCTGTCGACCCTGGTCCGTGTACCGGCTGCGGCGGAAAAGGAGGCAAGGGCTCTGGCCGGAAGACAAGACAGTAAAGAGAAGGGGGAAGGGACATCATGATGGCTTGCCGGTTCCTCACAGTTACCACCTTGGCGCTGCTGCTTTTGCTTCCTGGCGGATGCAGTGTCCTGCGCACTGAAGTGACGTCCGCCCAGCTCGCGGCGGCTGCGGCACCCACCACCGACGCGGAGGCAATTTATCATTACGCCGTCGGGGTCCTAATGGCCCGCAACGAGAACCTGGAAGAGGCGATCAGGCAATTGGAGGAAGCCTGCCGGCTTGATCCAAAGTCGGCTTATTTGGCCCGGGAATTGGCCTCCCTCTATTTCGAGAAGGGGGAACTGGATAAAGCCGCCGCTTTGAGCTGGGAGATCCTCAAGGCCCATCCCCAGGACCTCGATACCCATCTTCTTCTAGGGGGAATCCTCTTCACCGGCAAAAGGTACAACGAGGCCGCCTCCCAGTATCGAAGGGTCATTGACCTTGATCCCCGAAACGAGGTGGCCTATTTCTATCTGGGGACCTGCCAGGCGGAGCTCAAGGCATTCGCGGAGGCGGTAGTCACCTTCCAGGCCCTCCACAGGATCGTCCCCGACCACTTCATGGGTAACTACTACCTCGGCCGTGTCCTCTCGGAACTGGAACGTTATCCAGAGGCCGAAGAGAGCTTACTGAAAACCCTCGCCCTGCGCCCCCAGTTCGAAGCGGCAATGATTGATCTGGCTGTGACCTATGAACGGCAGAAAAAAATCCCTCAGGCCATTGAGGCCTATGAGCAGTTCATCTCGGCCTATCCAAGCCGCATCTCGATGAGGATCAAGCTGGGGGAGCTCTTCCTGCGCGAGCGACGCTACGACGAGGCGGAGCGTATCTTCCAAGCGATCCGGGCGCTGGACCCAGGCAACCGGGAAGTCCCTCTGACCCTGGCTCTGATCCACTTGGAACGTGGTCAGCACGGTCAGGCGATCGAGAAGCTCGAGGAAATCGTCCGGGCTCACCCAGCGGAATACCGGATCCTCTACCTTCTAGCCGTGACTTACGAGGAAATGAAGGAAAGGGAGAAGGCCTTATCTCTGTTGCGCCAGATCCCGGTCACGGATGAGTCCTTTGCCAACGCCCAGATCCGCATCGCCATGATCCTGAGGAACTCAAAGAGAATTCCCGAGGCTATGGAAGGTCTGAAGGCAGCCATCGCGCTCAAGCCAGACGCTCCGGGCCTCTACCTCTTCCAGGCCTCCCTTTATGAGGGGGAAAAGGATCTGGCGGAGGCGGAAGAGGTCCTTCGGGAAGGGTTACGGGTTCTCCCGGAGAACCTCGATCTCCACTACAGCATCGGCACGCTTATTGAAAAGACCGGCCGTTTCGAGGCGAGCATCGAGGCCATGCGACGCCTCCTGAAGCAGGACCCGAACCACGCCGATGCGCTCAATTTCATCGGCTATCTCTATGCGGACCGGGGGATCCACCTCGACGAGGCGGAACAGATGATCCGCCGGGCACTGGAGCTCAAGCCGGGGAACGGCTATATCGCCGACTCACTGGGTTGGGTCCTCTTTAAGAAAAACCGCTTCGACGAGGCCCTTCGTTATCTTCAGGAGGCATCCGAAGCCCTACCGGAAGATGCTGCGATTATTGAACATTTAGGAGATCTCTACGTCCGGACCGGTGAAGTCGAAAAGGCCGTCGAGGCGTACCAACGGGCGTTTCGTCTTAATCCGGAAAACAACTCCCTCAGGGAGAAGCTCGATCGATTGCTTTGGGAAAAGGCACCCTGATTTCTCTCGGGTCTGCGGCACTTTTGCTTTTTCCCTCTTCTTTAAGGATGTATCATGGCGATGGTTAGACAGGTGGACGAAACAGTTCCGAGAAGCGCCCGGAAAAGGGCAGCGTCCCGTTTTTTCCTGGCCGCCTGCCTTGCGGCGGCCTTGGCCGGTTGCGCCAATCTCCGCATCACGGAATCTGCCTACCTGGCGTTGTCGCCCCGGGCCGCCCTCCAGTCGGTAACCGACGCCGCAGTTCAGACCCCGCTCATCGTCACGGCCAAAATCGAAATCCGGCACTTCGGCAAACGGTACCCTAGCCGTGCGGCCCTGATGATCCAGCAACCGGACCGGCTGAGGTTCGAATCCCTTCCCCCCTTGGGACCGCCGGATTTTTTCCTTTCCATCGATCAGGGGGAACTCGCCGTTTTTGTGCCGGCAAAAAACGTCTTCTATCGAGGCCGGGCAACGGCGACGAACATCTCCCGCTTTCTGCATCTGGCGTTGCCGCCGACGGAGTTGGTCTCCCTGCTCTTGGGACAGCCGCCGGAGGGGAAAGGTCTGCTGCGGGGGAGTCAGGATGCGGGACTCTACCGCGTCGATCGCGAGGGAGAAGGGGAGACGTCCGACGTCTTCTGGCTCGATCCGGCGGAGCGCAGACTGGTCCGCTGGCAGCGCCTTAGCGAGGAGGAACGGAGCGTCATGACCATTGACTTCGCCGATACCGCGCCAACCGGCCAAGGCATCGTCCCACGGCAGTTGACTCTGAACGCCGAAGGGGTGACTCTGGCCGTCCACTACACCGAGCTTGTCCCCGGCCGGGAAGAGGAAGCTGTTTTTGCGCTACCCCTGCCGGAGGGGATAACCCCTGAATCTCTGGACTGACACCCTCGCTCTTTAGGGGCGGGCTATTTGATTTGGAGGAGATTCTGGTTGGCAATCCGCGCTTGGCTCGTATTGGGATAATCCTGGATGACCTGCTGGAGGAGCAGCCTCGCGCTCGTCTTGTCTCCGAGCGCGAGGAAGGAAAGCCCCTGCTTCAAAACGGCATTTGGAACCCTGTTCCCTTCAGGAAAGTTTTTGATCGTCTTGTCATATTCAATGATCGCCTTTTCGTACTGTTTGTCGAAGTAGTAGCACTCAGCGATCCAAAATTGGGCATTGTCGGAGAATTCCGAACTGGGATACTGCTTGAGAAAGACTTCAAAGGCCTCCCTGGATCTAGTGTACTTGCCGTCCTTAAAGAGTTCGTAGGCGGCCACATAGAGAGATTCCTTGTCCGTTTCCGTTTTTGTCTTGGCAGCGCTGCTATTAGGCACAGCCGTGCCACTCTTGGCCACAGCGGCTCCTCCTGCCCCCTGCTTGCCGATCTCGAAAAAGTTTTCGAGAAAGGTGACCCTAAAGGTCAGGTTGTCAATCTTTTCCCTGAGGATTTTGTTCTCTTCCTCCAATCGGGCGGCTCGGTTGGAGGTGGTGGTAAGAGTGGTGGCAAGAGTGGTGGCAAGGGTGTTGGTGTTGGCGAGGTCACGCTTGAGGGTATCCAATCCCCCCTGAAGCTGCTGAATCTGTTTCCTGATCTCGGTCAGCTCGGCACGCCCCTCTGCCTGGCTCCCGCGGAGCGGCGCTAGGGCCTGTCCCATGGCTTGTCCCATGGCCTGCATGGCCTGTCCTGTCTTTTCGATCTCATCTTTTAGACCCACTTTTAGACCCGCCGATTCAGCCTCAAGGCCGGTAATTCTTTCGTTCGCCTGACGAATCTGGTAGTCCATCTCGCCGCGAACCCGGCGCAAATCACCGCTGGTCGCACAGCCGCTTAGGATCGTGATGGACAGTAGACAAAAGAGGAGAGGGGCGTTTTTCACTGTATCGGCATCCTCAAAGAGGGGGGAGCAAAAACCCTGCGGGCCCCTCTCCACCCGGGGCCCGCAGATGTAGTCACTAATGCTTTGAAACGATGAAGCGGTCCCGACGGTTCTTGGCCCATGCTTCTTCGTTGCTCCCTTTGTCCAGTGGCAGTTCCTTACCGTAACTGATTATGCTGATCCGGTCCTTCTGGATCCCGAGATCGATCAGAAATTTGGCGGCTTCCTCGGCACGCTTCTGGCCTAGCGCCAGGTTGTATTCCATGGTGCCGCGCTCGTCGCAATGGCCTTCCACGAGGAGGTTGTAGTTCGTATATTTCAGATAGGCCGGGGCGCTCGCCCTCAGAATGGCCTGAGCCTCGGGTTTGAGATTATATGCGTCGAAGTCGAAGTGGATATTGGGGATCTGCAACTCTTTTAAGATCGCCGCTTCCCGTGCCGCCGCTTCCCGCGCCACCTGATCCGCCATCTCCTTATCCCTGAGAGCACGCTCCCGGGCCGCCGCGTCGTCCGCTCCCGCTGATGCCTGTGACGACTGCGATGCCTGTGACGACTGCGATGCCTGTGATGCCTGTGACGACTGCGATGCCTGCGTGGAATCTCCAGCTTTCTGCCCTTGGCTCGTCACAGACTCCCCCGCTTTCAACCCCGCCTTCTTGGAGCAACCGGTCAGAAAACCCACGGAAACACAGAGGAGCAGGGCCACCAGACCAACCCACAACGCCTGTCTTTTCATCATTGTTCTCCTTTCATTAAAACCCATGATTTTATAGGTATCCATCTTGCTTGGCGTGACAAAAATGATCTTATTTTTTAATTAAACCACTACCGCCATTAAAAATCAACCCCAAAAAGGGGATTTTTTACCCAAACCGCCTTATGGTAAGCGCGGCGACCAAGCAGGGCTTTGGCACCCTTCTTTCCCCTCGTGGAGGAGCCGGGGGTTCTGCCCGTTCGCGTTGATGATCTCGATCAGGCTGCGACCGTAACCGCGGACCGAGTAAGCCAGATACCGGCCGTCAGGGGACCAGGAGGGAGATTCGTGGTCGCTGCCCCCATAGGTGAGCTGCTGCGGCGTCCCACCCTCTTCATCAATGAGAAAGATCTGAAAACGACCGTTGACACTCCCTTCGTAGGCGATCTTCTTTCCCTTCGGAGACCAGGCGGGTGAGGTGTTGTAGTTTCCCTCCATTGTCAGGCGACGCACGTTGCCGCCGTCGGCATCCATGATGTAGATCTGCGGTGAGCCGGCCCGGTTCGAGACAAAGGCGATCCGCTGGCCATCGGGGGAACGAGAAGGAGAGACATCAATGGAAAAGTCTCGTGTCAACCGTCTGAGGAGGCGGGTCTCCACATTCATGTCGTAGATCTCCTGATTGCCGTCGCGGCTTAAGGTAACCAGGAGTTGTTTGCCATCCGAAGACCAGGAGCCAGGAAGATTGACGCCTAGGTAGGAGATCACCCGCTCCGTCTTGCCGGTAGCTAAGTCGCGGATGTAGAGATCTGGGTTGCCCTCCCGGTAGGAGGTGAAGGCGAGACGCTTGCCGTCCGGGGACCAGCGGGGCGCCAGCGTCAGAGACTGGTACTGGGTGATCCGCGTCAGTTCCGTCCCGTCGAAATTGATCAGGTAGAGGTCAGCCGTATCACCCTCTTTCTTTGCAAAGGCGATCTGTGTGTCGAAAAGGCCCATCTCGCCGGTGAGAGCCAGGAGGACCTCGTTGGCGAACGCTGTAACCATCCGACTCTTATCGTCGATAGTGCCGTAATAACGCTTCCCTACCACCAGTTCGCCCCGCACAACGTCAAAAAGACGAAACTCCGAGGTCAATTGCTGCCCCTCAGCGAGAAACCCGCCCTTGATGAGGTACTCAGCCCCGATCATCGTCCAGTCGGAGAAGCGGGTCCCTTCGGCGGTGATCCCTGCATTGGGGTCCTCTAAAAAGGCCCGCTTGTCGATGAGGCTGAAATAGCCGGTGATGGAAAGCAAGCGGGAGAGAGTGTCGGAAAACCACTGGGGCCAGTCTCCCTTCTGGAGATCCAGCCTCAGGGCCTTGAAGTCCGTGATGGCGAGGGGAAAGCGCTGAAAAGCGGGTGTGTCGATGTCGATGTACACCCTCCCCTGGACTGGGGCGGAAAAGAGGAACAAGAACCCGATTAACGCCAGTATGAAAACTTTCTTACTCTGCATGAAAACATTCCTTCCTGGGAGGCGCAGGCCTCACCGGATCAATTCCGAAGAGTGAAAACGGATCCCCACGTCGAGGCTGCTTTCGCCGATCCCTGCAGGCAGGGGCGGAAAGGGGCTTGCCTTCTGGATCGCCCTCATGGCCGATTCGTCGAAGTAGCGGTCCCCCGAGCGTTTTTCATAGCTTAGCGCCGACACCGCCCCACTCTTCAGAATTGTCACATGGATCACCGTCTCCAGGACCTCCTTGGGCAGAATGTCTTGGGGAAGGGTCCAGTTCCCCTTGATCCGTGACCAGATCAGCGCGTAATAAGCTTGGGACCGGTCGTTCAGTTCAGCGCCGCCGCGCCCAGATCCCGCCGGGGCCGCGGCGGTGGGGGTAGCGGAGGCGGCGGTCTTCTCGCTCACGGGCTTTGCCACAGAGGAGCGGGCCACATCCTGAGCCGCCACCTTTCGGCGAATCTCTGCCATCGCCTTTTCCATGTCCGTCTCCTGTTTCTTCTGTACCACCATGGGACGGATCGGGATCGCATTGTCGGCCTGCGGCACCTTTTTTAAGACCGTCTCGGGCCGCTTCTCGGCCACAAGTTCCTTAGCCAACTCGGCCAACTCGGTATCTCGCCTCGACACTGGAACATAGGCTGGGGCACTGACCAAGGAGACGGTGTGGACTGGACCAAAGGTGAGCTTGTGCGAAGGAAAGGAGCGAGGAGAGAAGAAGAGCGCAGCCAATACGATCCCGTGGAGCAACAAGGAAAGCAGGATCATACCCTGGAGATGTGATCCCTCACGGCTGTCGCTGACAGGCCGCATTACCGGCGTTCCTCCGGCGGCTCAGTGATCATCCCCAGTTTGTCTATCCCTGCCTTACGCACCTCGGCCATGACCTCGACGACGAACCCATAGGGGACGTTCTTGTCGGCGCGCAGGTAAACCTCCCGCTCGACGCGGGAGGTGAAAATCTGTTTGAGCGTCACTCCTAGGCTGGTCAGAGTGAGCTTGCTTTTGTTGAGATAGATCTCCTTGGAGGCATTGATCGTGAGGATCAGTTTCTCCTCGGCCACATTGATGCTCTTGGCCTCGACGCGGGGCAGGTTGACATCGATTCCCATTTGCATCATCGGCGCCGCAACCATGAAAATGATGAGCAACACGAGCATCACGTCCACTAGTGGAGTGACGTTGATCTCGGCCATGGGCCGGTCGTCATAGCCATTTCTGTGTCTGGTCGCTCTCACAATCCTTCACCGGTTTACATGGTGGCGCTCAATGATATTGAGCAATTCCGAGGTAAAATGATCCATCTCCAAGGTCATATTCTTGATCCGGTTCAAGTAGTAGTTGTAGAAGACCACCGCCGGGATCGCGGCGGCTAGACCCGCCGCCGTGGCGATCAGGGCCTCAGAGATCCCTGGCGCCACGACCGCCAATGTCGCCGAGCCCCGAGCCCCGATCCCCTTGAAAGTATCCATGATTCCCCAGACCGTGCCGAACAGGCCGATAAAGGGACAAGCGCTGCCCGTCGTAGCCAGAAAGCCGATCGCTACTTCGATTTTCGTCCTCTCCTCGCCGCAGGCCCGGTTCATCGCCCGCTCGACATTGTCGATCCCGGCCATCTCCGGAGACTGACTAGAAAACTCGCCCGCTTCCCGTCCCGAAAGATTGCCACGGGGACGGGAAAACTTGGACAATTCACCGAATCCGGCCCGGAAGACTGCAGCCAGAGTCGAGGCGGGGCAACGCTTCGTCTCGGGTACCAGATCGGCAAGCTTGGCACTCCTCATGTAGCTGTTCAGAAATTGTTCATTCTCCAGACGAATCTTACGAATACTGAACCATTTCATCAGGATGATCGCCCAGGAGATCACCGAGAACAGAAAAAGGAGGAGCAGGACCAACTGCACGATCGTCCCAGCACCCAGAACCATGTCCACAACACTGCCGTGAAAACCACCCCCCAAGTCCACTGCCGCCACTTCACACTCCTTAGTATCAGGAATAAGTCCAACTTTCTTCCTCATAATGGAAAAGGCGGCCCATGTCAAGAATTCGTGACGGAAGTGCGAGAAAATTCACAGGAGCTCCGGGGGAAAGGCGACGACGGCGTCAATGCGGTCTGCATCGACCAGAAGCATCACCAGCCGGTCCAGTCCCAAGGCAATCCCGGCGGCTTCCGGCATCCTGCCGAGAGCTGCCAGAAAGGACTCAGGGCTCGGCGGCACCGTTTCCCCAGCCAGGACGCGCTCCCGCTGGACCACCTCGAAACGTCGCCGTTGCTCTGTCGGGTCGGTGAGTTCGGAAAAAGCATTGGCCAATTCGAGGCCAGCAATGTAGAGTTCAAAGCGCTCGGCGACCCGGGGATCGCCGGACTTCAGCCGAGCCAGGGATCCGAGTGCAGCAGGGTATTCGTAGAGGAAACAGGGGGCCTTTTTTCCCAGTCGAGGTTCCACCGCTTCCACCAGGATCTCGTTGAAACGGTCCTGTCTTAGAGCCTCATCACTGTCCACTCCGGCGTAGCGGCTAGAGGCCTCCCGAACGGTGAGTCGCTCCCAAGGCGGCGCGAGATTGATCGTCTCCCCCCGCCAATGGATCACGCTGGGACGGCCCGCCGCAGCCGCCGCAGCGGTGATAAGGGCCTCACAGTCCTTCATCAGGATGTGGTAGTCGCAGTTGACCCGGTACCACTCGAGCATGGTGAACTCAGGCAGATGGAGGTCCCCCCGCTCACCACCCCGGAAACACTTACAGATTTGGAAAATCTTTTCATAGCCCGCCGCCAGGAGCCGCTTCATACAGAGCTCCGGCGAGGGATGGAGAAACCAGTCGCCGGAGGCCACTGTCTCGATGTGAGCCTCCGGGGCCGAGGCTGGGATCCGCACCGGAGTCTCCACCTCGAGGAAACCCCGCTGGGCAAAAAAATCACGAAGGGCCTGGAAGACCACGGCCCGGAGCTTCAGCGCCTTGGCCTTGCCCGGGAGCTCCCAGTCTTGATCCACCACTAACCCTTGACGCGGGTCAGATACTCGCCGCTCCGGGTGTCAACGCGGATCTTTTCCCCCTCCTCGATGAAGGGGGGGACCTGGAGCTGGTAACCTGTCTGGATCGTCACGGGTTTGGTGTTCCCCGAGACGGAATCGCCCTT
>Ga0123353_10011327_pt1 | contig 12551 bp, 4 predicted proteins | sample TergutLab28metaG_3_FD_92763 | JGI IMG/M metagenome (GOLD analysis project Ga0123353, IMG submission 92763) | Labiotermes labralis P3 segment gut microbial communities from Petit-Saut dam, French Guiana - Lab288 P3 | ecosystem: Host-associated > Arthropoda: Insects > Digestive system > Gut ... | reverse complement strand
TATACCATGTTTAAAATATTCAGTACCTATATTTGTTGAATAAATATATAAAATGCAACTTTAGAGGTTAGCGGTGCGGTACGACCACTATAGTTGACATTAGGCGTCAAAAGGTTAAAGCCTCATATTGTACTGTCTGTGCCATTTACGAACCAGTGTTAGTTTTGCACAAAGCTGTTTGTAACATTTGGATACTGTTTAAAAAAATTATACTTGATAGTTTGTGTAAGGAATTGGTGTAGCAGATTAATTTATTTCCGAATGGAAGTTACGCGTCTTTAAAAGTAACACGTGGCTATTAAGTAACGAGACCACGCGTGCAGCTTCTGAAATTGACCGTTTGTCACTAACGCAAACACGTATTACTGACGGTTGAAACTTCTCCGTGTCTTGCGTCAAACCACGCACTGTTCCGTTCACGTAGTGCCGAGTAATACAGTTTTATGAATGTTGATTCTTTTAAATTGCCGCCATCACATTTCATAAGAAACTGAGCAAAGAATAATCGTCACTCTGATGGTGAGATTGAAAAAAGTATTACTTCCACCGAAACCTTCAGCTGGTTCCATGAGGTGAGTGGGACGAGACAGAGTTACTTAAAATATTCTCACAAAATTACTGCAGGGGCTTGTTTGAGAGGTGGAAGTCTCTTTGGAGCGGTGGTTGTCTTTAGACGGAAAATACTTTGGACATTATAATGCGTTGGTACAATAATTTCATTCATAAATTACTGTTGTGTAACTAGTCTCGTAATTTAATAGCCACATCTCTTATTTCCTCCCTGAACGTAACCTTACCTGGACCATATAGGAGTGTGTCGGTCGGGATACCGAGGCCTAGCGCTCACGTCAATACACAAATGAGAAGAGGCTGTCACCTTCTTTCTTCTTTAGAGGGGAGGGCAGGTTACATTATTTTTTACATTCGGAATGATAGCCTCATGAGTGGGACAGAGAGAGAACGACGCTCAGGCTAGCGTGGAAACACAATCCGAAGTACGGCCAGTTAATTAAGTGAGTTAATAGAGGCGAGGGGGTGTGTATGACATGGAACGGTCGCGTGGCGAAGGACGGTTGTTTCCTCCGGAAATTTTGCTCTTTCTCGTGCACACAGACTTGTACAAATTGTCAGAAATTCCAGAATTATTTGTATAAAGATTGTGACATTTTAAACCTGCTTAATTTGCTGTAGCTCCTAGCGTTGTTTGTACTGAGATTGCTTTAGTTCTTCAACCTGGTTAAACTCCTGCACCTTCCTCAAAGAAGGAAATTACCTGAGTTATACTTAACACTCAGTCCGTACCGCGCAGTAAACACACTTCTTCTCGGTTATACGAACCAGTCAGTTAATGCTGTATAGGGAAATAATCGCTGTTTGTTTTCAGATCCACACAAAACACATAAATATACTGTGTGGGCTGTACGTAGAATTTGTGAGTGTTAAACTGGTGGTACATATAGTGACCGCTGTGCGGTACATATAGTGACCGCTGTGCAGTACATATAGTGACCACTGTGCGGTACATATAGTGACCGCTGGGATTTAAAATTTTAAAAATAAATTCAAAATCTCTGCACTGGTCGCCCCAAATTATTAGCTGTTTCACAGACGAACACACTAGCAGTCATGATGAGCCCTACATGTAACCTTTAACTAAATCTACGAATCGATCTTTACAAGCTGATAATTTCCTCTCTAGTCTTGGAAATTCCCGCCTTTTGTAGAACGGGATATTTCTTTAACATTTTCACAATAAACACTAAGCTGTATTATGGGTCAGGCGAAACGAATTCAGCCCCCGTTGTAACATTTATTGCGAGATCTAGTTTAGTACTATCTTGAAAGCTTCATCTAATTCCCCCAAGTGGTCGTATGCGTTCAAGTCAGAAATTTTGGACGCATTTCTCATCTTCCTGGTTTCTGCTACGTCCTCCTTAATTTGAACGTCCTAATAACCAAATAACTAACTAAGTAACTAACTAACTAACTAACTGACTGACTGACTGACCGACTAACTCACTCACTAAATAACTCCATGGAACACAGTTCATCCTGAGAAGCTAACAGCTTCTCAGCTAGTCAAGAAATGTCCCTTATTTTATGGAAACCCAATGTTCATTACCACATCCACAGGAGCCCAACACCTCTCCCTCTCCCTCTCCTGAGCAAGATCACTCCCTTCCCTCCCCATCCAAATTCTCGAAGGACCATTCTAGCCTATTTAATGTTTCATACAATTTACAACTTTTGACACTGTCCACTTTATTGGCACAGTGGCAGTTCTACCCACTTCGTGTCCGAGGATTCGCTGTTGGATTCCAGACCAGGCAAATGTATATCTCTATCTTCCCCAGCGCCCAGACCAGTTATGTGAAACACAGAGCATCTAGTTCAGTTGGTAGTGTTTTCTGTTGCGGAAGTTAAAGGGGCCGGAGCGCGAAGCTAACCGCTGACCTCCACCTAGCGCCGAGGATAAGAAAGACTGAGTTATACCGCACCGCTATATATGTGCCCTTATGGCGTGCAGACGTGGCACAACGTGTTACGAGTAAGCTTTCGATTTCAGTAGTAATTGCTTGTCTGACGCAATAGTGTGACACGCTGTGAACTGTCAGCTTCTGGGGGAACCTCAAAGACAATGAGGTCTCACATTGGCAACGAAAGCTTTTGGGCTTGTTCACTGCATAGGGTCTAGTTAAATAAAACAAGACACAACTGACAGCCAAGTTAACATTTTACTTTGCTCAGGGAAGGTTAATTCCTCTTTAACAACACCAGCAGCTCTGTTCAGAGCCGTCACGAACTGGCTATAAGACACAAACAGAACAACAAATCTACAGACATATTGACGTTATTATGAATGATGGTTCGTTTATTAGCGACTACAAATGTTGTGTTGTTGAAATTATGTGACGTTCTTAAAATTAGGCCAGGAAATCTCGCTCGTTGCCCGAAGGCCCGGTTCGCTCTAACTAGGCCCCGTCTTTTGTACATTCCGGAGTCCCTTTTTTTTTAACGATAACATGTGCTGCCGGTGACTCAGTGAGGGACGTGGATTAGCATGGCCCCGAGGTGTATATACAATTTCTCCCCTCCTGTGCAGCAGCAGCAGCAGCAGCAGCAGGAAATGCAGTACACTTTTCGTTGCCAGCAACCCTCAGCTAGAATCTCTCTCATTCTTGGGACTCTTCAGTTAAACTATCCTTGTGATGGTGCGGTAGTGCGTCGATGTGTTCCTCCATTTTAGCATCGCGGTCGGCCTGTTTGTTTCACAGAATGACTTAAAATTGGGCCTATGTACTGCGATTCAAGTAACATTTTGAGGTACATGTAAACACAGGTTCCATAATAAAGCAGTATAGCGAATATTTACATGTTGAACGGTTTAGGGTTCGAAACCCAATAAAGGCAAGGGATCTTTCTGTTTCCAAAACGTCCAGACCTGCTGTGAGGCCCACCCAGTCTCCTAGCCAATGGGTACCGGCTTTTTTGGGGGGGGGGGGGATAAAGCGACCGGGGCGTGAAGTTGAACAGAGACCTCTGGTGGCGAGGTTAAGAATGAGCGGAGTTATTTCGCCACGCCCCCTCCCAGTATATGCCTTCTTGGCGTCTACAGGGACAATTTCACACAAGCGACGCCTAATAATAAACTTTAAACCGTACTATGTTGCCTATTTAGCCGTGCAAATAGCAGCTAAATTGTTTATTCTTCGGCGACACGTTTCCGTTCGAACGCCATTACCCTGTGATTTTTTCATCTGTATCTCTTCGATAAAGACACTCAAGTCGAAACATGTCGACAAGGAATAAAATAACTTAGTTGTTTTGCAGATTGGGTTGCACTTATTTTATTTACTGTTTGTATACAGACTGAAAAGTTAGGAAATTCTTGAAGCGCCTGACAATTCCGGTTCTCTCGTCCTGTTTTTGTCCCTTGATGTTCAATTCGTGCAAACTTACAAGAAAAAAAGGCTGTAAGAAATTCCGCGCTTATTAAGGAGTTCGGAGGTCCACTGTGGTGAGAAGATGAGGAAAGGCGTCCGTTGTCCAAACACTGAGTGCAGAAGATCGGGGGGCCGACATCGATCGCACTCAGCAATTGATGTCGTCCGCTCCACAGCGCTCAGTCCCGCATTAAGTCGGCGCTCGCGGAACGGAGTAATGTACAGGGGGGTGCGTCGTCGGTCGCCACGAAAGAGTGCGCCCGCGAGTGGGCTCGTAGATTTTGTGAGCGGTTTCTGCCTTCGACAGGACACCCTGATCGTGGTGAAGGCATACGTATAGCAATATTGTGAGATACACGAAGCGAGACGGCTCATTTAGAACAGCGACTGGACACAGCCTGGTGGAGTGAGCAGTCGGGGATTGAATGGCCTGCAGGTGTTGGGATCAAGTAGGCAGGACGTCCCACATTGTCCATCAAGCTTTGCATTCATTGCTGAACGGAGGTAGTTTCCGCCACGTTCAAATCTGCCCGGGCGTGAAGCTGACCAGGCACCTCTGAGCTAAGTTCTAAAAAGCCTGGACCTGCTTCTCCTCTCCTAACATGCCTCGGTGATTTGGTGCTTAATCTAAACCGAGGAAGAATTAATATTGACATTTACGGCAGGGTTAATATGGGACTAAATTCCTCCAGGATCGCTCGCATGAGAACGTGTGACAATATAGTAAGTTTTTGGTTGTTGGGATTAATTTGTAAGTATAATGTCAGATTTAAATCTGTCGCAGCGACTGAATTAATTTGATTTTCCTCAGACCGTTAGAAATATCAGCGGAAAAACGGAATGAATTCTGGGCCTTTTGTACTCCGTCTGTGCCCCCATCTTCAGGGACTAATGAGGTTAGCTGTTAAATTATAACGGGCAGGGACAGGGACTGGGACATGGACATGGACATGGACAAGGACACGGACACGGACACGGACACGGACACGGACAGGGACTGGGACAGGGAATGGGACTGGGACAGGGATAAGGACAGGGACTGGGGAGCAGGGACAGGGACTGATCCTCTGTATTGGAACTAAAACTTCGAACTTCATTTCATATTTAAAAATGCCAGATCCTGCTACAAAGAAAATACATTACAAATATCAATCTGTTAATGGCGTTTAGGGAATGCTGTGTTTGTTGTTTATTTTACGACACACACACACACACACACACACACATACGTAACTGTCAGTGAAATAAAGGCAGATTTTTGTAACTTTCGAACGTGCGATATGCTGTACGTATAATTGACACTCTCTTTAGGTGGTTGTAATGAGTCAAGTTTTTTTTTTCGCGTGAAAATGTTACGTCTGGAAAAAAAGAACAGTCTTGTTAAAACATTTAAATGTAATATTATGTTTATTAAAATTAATTCTATAATTATGCAAAAACTTATTTATCTCTGTTGTTGTGCCCCCCCAAGGTACTGCTACATTTACAAATTAAGTTTACGCATGAAGAGTTAATTTGTATTTCTAACATGAATGCTGTCATATGCTATGGTATGGCATCATATGTGGTAGACGTTTTAAGATAATTAGCAGCTATCCAGGCGTCAATAGTGGAACAACAACAAAAACCAGCATTAAAAGTATTGCGTACCTTCATTCTATCCAAGTGACAAGGATATCACATTGGTTGGTGTTAGACGCGTGTGTTTCATTCGCCAAGTGTTACAGCTTTGTGTTATGACAATCGTGTGTCATACGAGGTTTGTCTGCCGAATAACAAGGACAGGTTCAGAGAAGTTCTGTTTTTAGTGAAATTACTGTATTTACATGTACTTGGCTCACAAGTAATTTCCATCAGAAGCTGCACACAGCCCCACAAGAGCCCTCCGGGACTTGAAACATTTCCTGCAGACATTTTATAGAAGTGCTGTTCATAACTACACAGTGTCATGTTCACATGTTCCTCAGTTTCTTATTAAACATAATGGCGGCAATTTAGAGAGCCATTGTATAAAAATAATTTTATTACTCGCGACTACGTCAACGTAACGGAGTGTGGTTTGACACAAGACTGCAGGAAGCTTCAACCATATCTACTATACATGTACTTCGGTCAAGAGCTGCGCTCAGTCCCATTATTTAATAGACATACCTTTTTCGTATGATTAAATCATCACCTAAATGTCTGTGTCTTACTGTGTCTTGTTCTCTACACCGGTGACACTGTGCCAAATGATGCCGAAGGAAATAATTATTTATCTCTTTTGCTACCTTATTTCCTATTTAATTAATTTTGTGTTCAGAACGGCTCTGACGGAGACACGGCTTCATTTTCACTGATTTCCAAGAGGACATCTGGTAGTAATAAGGTGGTCGGAGCGTGAAACTAACCAGTTACCACCAGAGGCTACAGTATGCAAAATTACACAAAGAACCCCTCTCAACCCCAATCCCATATGGCTGCATGGTGCACACGGGGCCAAATTAAGGTCTTGTTTCTCTTTTAGGAAAGCTGCTCACTGAATCTCAGGTCACACTAGCTACACTTGTGTCTTCTCTTATTTTTCCCTGCAAGTAGATGCCTTACTTCACAACATGAAATCAGATCTGGGGAGTGGAGTTACACATCCACTTGTTCTTAATCTGGAAACTAGGTGGAAGTGAGTGGTTAGCTTTACGCCTCGGCCGTTTTACCCCGCCAAAGAACGCCGGTACGAATTGAATAGGCGGCCGTGTGGGTACTAGCACCGGTCTGGACGTCTCATACGAAACACAAGTCTCTTGCCCCTGTCAGGTTTTGAGCTAGTACCATCCAGCCTTTGCCCAATCAATATATGGTCTCTTACGTCTTCGGCCCGTTTCTGTGTTACTTATTCTTTTATTACTTACAGATGTCCAGTACTGTGAGGATGTGAGCTGCGAAAACGTCGGTTTTGTTGTGCGTGGGATACGAAGACGCGGTATGTAGAGAGAGCTAGTAGAACACTGTGACCACTCTGGAAGTACTTAGCTTTGTGACTGTCCAGTCTCAGTGCAGTGGCTGTCGTTAAGATGTTCAGTATGCAGACAAAGGCGCAGACGGCGAATCTCCATCTCAACACCAGACGCAGCTCCACTGATACATTCCCACACTTGTCCAATATCATAGCATCACTGCCACATTCGCTGTTTTTATGTTAGCCTGTAAAATCAAATGCGTCTTGATGTAGGCCGCAGACAGTGTGACGTTACGTGGCGAGGGTTGGTAAGGGGACCATTCGAGGGTTATAACCTATCCCCGTGTGTCGTGGTTTCTAATGGAACTCGGTACAGTGCGCCTTGCGGCCATGTTGAGTCGGGAACAGTTCAACGTTATTATCCATCGCCAGCCTGCGATGGCTGCGCGGATGAAGAAAAAAGAGGGAGGGGGTGGGTGAATGTTGTCAACTGAGAGAACAGGCCATTGTCTTTCGGCAGCCCTCTTCATACGGCGGGGATTCGAGGCATAAGTGACATAAGTGGCCGAATTTAACTTCCACACTTCCCTCACTCAGCCGCTGTTTTAATCCAAATACACAGCTGTTAAACACAAATATCTGCTGTAAAACACAAATATCTGCTGGTACACACAAGTATCTGCTTTTAAACACAGATACCTTCTGTTAAACACAAATATCTGCTGTTAAACACAGATACTTGATGTTAAACACAAATATCTGCTGTTAAACAAAAATATCTGCTGTTAAACACAAAAATCTGAAGTTAAACACAAATATCTGCCGTTAAATACAAATATCTGCTGTTAAACATAAATACCTGCTGTTAAACACAATTATCTGCTGTTAAACACAGATACCTGCTGTTAAACACAGATACCTGCTGTTAAACACAGATATCAGCTGGTGAACACAAATATCTGCTGTTAAACACAGATACCTGCTGTCAAACACAAATATCTGCTGGTAAACACAAATTTCTGCAGGTAAACACAAATATCTGCTGTCAAACACAAATATCTGCCGTTAAACACAGATATCTGCCGTTAAACACAGATATCTGTCGTTAAACAAATATATCTGCCGTTAAACACAAATATCTGCTGTTAAACACAAATATCTGCTGCTAAACACAGATATCTGCTGTTAAACACAAATATCCGCTGGTGAACACGAATATCCGCTGGTGAACACAAATCTCCGCTGTTAAACACAAATATATGCTGTTAAACACAAATGTCTGCTGTCAAACACAAATATCTGCCGTTAAACACAAATGTCTGCTGTCAAACACAAATATCTGCCGTTAAACAAAATGTCTGCTGTCAAACACAAATATCTGCTGTTAAACACAAATGTCTGCTGTCAAACACAAATATCTGCTGTGAAACACAGATACCTGCTGTTAAAAACCTAATCACAGCCACGTTTTTCGTCTTATATCAAACCATATTCAGACCGGTCACAATTATACATCGAGAAAAACGTGCGAATTTCATGCAATAATATATTGTGAGAAACTGAAGTCTATTTTGTGTCATACACGATAATCGCTGTGTTTTTCTCGGTATTAAAATGTCTTGTATTATGATATCGTTGTGTTATGGTGATTTATACAGCCTTAGGTAAAGTGTCTGGAAGGTGTGATAAGATAAATGGAACTGCCTGCACTGTCAAGGCAATTGCAGAACTGCACGGTAAGCAATCTGTTGCTTACAGAAACAATAGAATGAAGCTCTGAGTCAGATTTATTTGGCTGAGAGCAGAAAGGGTTGTCGGGGTTTAATGTGCTTCGTGACAAGTTTCGACGAATGTCGGGAAAGGCGACAAATATCTTGAGTACCCGACTTGTTGCTAGTTTCACGTTACGAATTTTTCAGCTTGAAGTTGGTCGCCTTCAAATTCGAGTCCCGATTTTTGTACAAATATTAATATAAATCAGTTTATTGGAGAAATAATGCCATTTTGACCTTGGTGAAGGCAGCACTGACACTGTGATGTAAAGTCAGCTCTAACACTGATGTAACTTAAAGTCAGCATCGACACTGTGATGTAAAATCAGCACTAACACTGATGTAACTTAAAGTCAGCACTGACACTGTGATGTAAAGTCAGCACTAACACTGATGTAACTTGAATTCAGCACTGACACTGTGATGTAAAGTTAGCACTAGCACTGATGTAACTTAAAGTCGGCACTAACACTGTGATGTAAAGTCAGCACTAACACTTATGTAACTTAAAGTCAGCACTGACACTGTGATGTAAAGTCAGCAGTAATACTGATGTAACTTAAAGTCAGCACTGACACTGTGATGTAAAGTCAGCACTAACACTGATGTAACTTGAATTCAGCACTGAAACTGTGATGTAAAGTTAGCACTAGCACTGATGTAACTTAAAGTCAGCACTAACACTGTGATGTAAAGTCAGCACTAACACTTATGTAACTTAAAGTCAGCACCGACACTGTGATGTAAAGTCAGCACTAACACTGATGTAACTTAAATTCAGCACTAACAATGTGATGTAAAGTCAGCACTAACACTTATGTAACTTAAAGTCAGCACTAACACTGATGTAATTTAAAGTCGGCACTAACATTGTGATGTAACAAAAAGTCAACACTAGCACTGTGATTTAACTTTAAGTCAGTACTAACATTAAGACGTAAAGTCAGCACAAACAGTCTGATGTAACTTAAGAGTCAGCACTAACACTGATGTAACGCAAAGCCAGCACTAACACTGACGTAACGTAAAATCAACACTAATATTGTGATGTAACGTAAAGTCAGTACTAACACTCTGATGTGACTTAAGAGGCAGCACTAACACTGATGTAACGTAAAGCCAGCACTAACACTGTGATGTAACGTAAAGCCAGCACTAACGCTGATGTAACGTAAAGCCAGCACTAACGCTGATGTAACGTAAAGCCAGCACTAACACTGTGACGTAACGTAAAGCCAGCACTAACACTGTGACGTAACGTAAAGCCAGCACTAACACTGTGATGTACAATGCAGGACATGCTGTTGGTGCCACATAGCACACCAATCCGATATTAACCATACCACCGGCAGTTCACGTTTGCCAGCAAGTAGCATGTAAATAAAACGAACGTTATGTGATGTGATATCTTTACGATCAGTTCATTAACGTTCGATTATGGCTTTGTCCCTATCCATTTTGCCCCCTTGTCCTCAAATGCAGTGACAAAAGATGCTTTATTGTACCCAAGGGATCCCCCCTCCCCCAATCACCCCCAATCTAAATGTGTTTGTTGCCCGTTTGTCATCTGTTCTGTGCTCGAACCCAGTTGTTCGAGCTTATTCATTTTAACCCTCCATTTCTCGCTCAGCTCACCATTGTGCAGAGTGATATTTATAATTGCTCGGATTAATGCAAATGCGTTTGTAAACTCAGCGCTTTGTTCTTCTGAGGTCAGACCTGGGCAACTTTGAACACTTCATATATAATTCGTGTTCAGACGCACCGAGGCTATCCAAACATCACGAATGAAGGAGCTTCTGAAAGGTGTGATGGAAACAAGGAATTGGATGGAAGAGGGAAGCAGCACAGCTTCTTCTGCCCATAACATGTTTCCTTGCTACTTGAAATTTATGGTGATTGGAAAGCAAATGGGAACATCTTTGTGCCTCACCGGCAGCTCATGTCACGGATTGCAAGAATACCACCACTAATTCTTAACCTGCTTACAAGGTTAGCTTCAGGGCCCGGCCGCTTTAACCCCTGTAAATGATCCGCGGTGCTCATTGAATACAAGGCTTGCTGTACTCCGTGGCCAGTGTGGAGGTTTTGAAGACGGAATAAATCTCAATCCTTCACCGGGAATCGAACCATGTCTCTCCGGTCGTACTCACTGTACCGGCTGAGCTGACGAGAAGGAAGCCTGTGACAATTCAGGTAAAGACGGCCGTCAATAAAAGATTACGATATTCTGGTGTGTGACTTGGAGTAGACAGGCAGATGAGTACCAGTGCTTCTGAGTGGTATTTTTGTTCCTTCTTCAGGATGGAAAGATATTCTACACTGAGGCCTGGGCCAACACACTGTTCCGAAACTTGGGCAAATATCCTGAAAAATCTGTGGTACCATACGAAGACCACGAAATTATTATTGTTATCATTAATCACATTTATGGGGGCACGAGGTGGCGCAGTTGATGGAAACACTGCGCTACAAGCCGGAAGGTCGCGAGTTCGATTCCCGATGGTGAGAAAATCTTTCTGGCCGCCCTATGGCCCTGGAGTTGACTCAGCCTCTAACACCAATGAGTACTAGGAATGTTTCCTGGGGGTTAAAGGCGGCCGGTGCGTAGGGCTGACCTTACCACCTTCATGTACCGACTGCCTTGAAATCTGGGAGCCTCAACTTCCTGGAACCCTCAGGGTCTGTCCAGGTCCGTAGTGGGATGGCCTTGCCTTTATCACCTTCATGTACGGCATTACAATTATATACCTGAAACAATCCATGTTTCTACGGCAGGTAGTGTTGCAGCTGTTCTGTATTTACCAGTTTGTGCTACATGTAATGTTGCATTGCCCGTGAAATACGTCCTGTACTTTTACATTAGCACTTTCCGCAGTTTGTGTGTTACTTACGAAATCCAGTCCTTCGGAACCCTGCACTGCAAGGTGCTAGCAGCTGCTGATTGCACTGTATGTGCCGCGTGGAATTCCCGTACTGTTTTAATGGTATATAAATATGTATGGTAACACCAACTGCCACTCAAATACCCTGTCATATTCATTATTGTTTCCACCCACACACACACACACACACACACACACACACAGGCACGCACGCACTGCATTAATTACAACACTGTTCTTCATCTATCCAAGCGGCAGCGACTAAAGATTGGACCACGAAATTAAACCTTCGAACCGGGCTATATGAATCCGAAAGGAAATCCAATTAAGGTCATCCGGCAAGGGTTATGAAGAAATACATATTTCAACTTGTAGAGTCTGGAAGTTAGTTGATTTAAATTTTGATGTTGGTCTGTGGTTTATTACCATGCAGTCATTTCGGGTTTTGTATGGAACAGTGGTTCATAACCAGTGGCAAGAGGAACAATGCAGACTCTCGAGATTAGATGCAGGGTTCCATATGAGATAGGAAACTTAACGGTCGGCAAAGTGGAGGGAAGGTTGGCTTTGGTCCGGCAGGTGGACGTCGAAGTTCCGAAAATGGAAGGCACTGCGTTCCTCCGAGACTTTTGTAAAAGCCAATCGAACTAAAAACTTTGACATAAAAAGCAGCGCAACCCATTATAAATTCTAAAATTTTGAGCGTTCCATTGTACAAAAGAGATTTCACAAGCGTGAAAATTAGAGTACAGAATTCTGAGGTGTGTCATCCCCGTTGTGTGTAGAAAAGATTAATAGTGCGGTAAATATCAGTCATGAAACCACAACTATGGTAGTATGGATTTATGATGGTATTTAATAGCAAAAAATAACTACACGTTTCGGCTCACTGGCGGCCATCTTCAGGTTATTACAATTTTGCTCAAAGAGTATCATATATATGCCTATATTGCGAGGTGATGCTGAGATCTCATCATCGTTACGCGTTACAATCAGTTTATTTAGTGGGAAGTCT
>Ga0123353_10011326_pt1 | contig 12552 bp, 12 predicted proteins | sample TergutLab28metaG_3_FD_92763 | JGI IMG/M metagenome (GOLD analysis project Ga0123353, IMG submission 92763) | Labiotermes labralis P3 segment gut microbial communities from Petit-Saut dam, French Guiana - Lab288 P3 | ecosystem: Host-associated > Arthropoda: Insects > Digestive system > Gut ... | reverse complement strand
GATAAAGAACGCCATAAGGTACAGGGACATCAAAGGCAATCTTCCCTGGTACGGCTGGGACAAGCAGCCTCTGACATCGGTCTTCTCGGTGAGGGGATGCTCCCTGAACTGCGCCGAATGCGGCGGGTCATGCTACGCGAACGAAAAGGTGGCCTGCAGAAAAGCGCCCGCGTACAGGAGCCCGGAAAAGCTTGCGGAGGATATGGACATAATCCAAAGCTATCTTAAAACGCCGATCTTCATTGTCGGGGATATAAGACAGCAAAGCTGCAACTATGCGGAAAGATTCCTTAAGGAGGTCAAAGACAGGAGGATAAAGAATCACGTCGTGCTCGAGCTCTTCGACGGCGCCGGCGACTCATACTTCTCAAAACTCGACAAGGCCTTCGAAGGCGGATGGAGCGCAGAACTCTCTCCCGAATCCCACGACGAGAGCATAAGGTTCGCGCTCGGAAAAGGATATTCGAACGAAGCGATCGAAAAGACGGTGGTCTCCTCGTTCAGGAACGGATGCGAAAGGTTCGACCTGTTCTACATGACCGGCCTTCCTTTCCAGACAAGAGGATCGGCGATAGACAGCGCCAAAGCCTCAAAGAAGCTCTGGGGGCTGGTGGGAAAGGACGACGGGCTGTGCATATACAACGCGCCCTTCGCCCCCTTCGTCGATCCCGGGAGCAGAGCGTTCGAGGATCCGGAAAAGTGGGGGTACAGGTTCTTCGCGAGGACGCTGGAAGATCATAAGAGGCTGCTTGAGAACCCTTCGTGGAAGCATATCCTTTCCTATGAGACGATATGGATGAACAAGGACATGATCGCGGAGACGACCTACGACGCGGCGAACGAACTCGCGACAATGGAGTATGAGAGCTCAAGGATATCCAAAGACGTTCTCGAACAGAGGAAGGGAAGGACGGAGGCGGCAAGAATGCTTATGCACAGGGTGGATGAGATAATGGCCATTCAGGACGCCGAGGAAAGGGAGAGCAGGCTCTGGGAGATCAAAGAGCAGGGCATGGACCTCATGAACTCCACAGTCTGCGACAAGAACCGCCTCGACTGGAAAGCGGGGTCGATCTGGAGGAACTCCACGAGGGCCCTCTCGGGGCTCATCCGCATTTCCTTTAAGTAATGAAATAAAAATATTTGTAATCCGCAGGCCAGGCACAAGCCCGCATCTTCATTTTTCCGCGAGGATTTCCTGAAAACCCGGAAAAAGAGCAGACTTTATTAACTTCCACCGTTATCGCGCACCAAGTGCAGAAAATGACCAAAAAGATCGGTTTCATCGGTGCCGGGAACATGGCAAAAGCAATCATCAAAGGCGTTATCGACGCCGGGCTGTACAAAGCGGACGAGATCGTCGCCAGCGAGGTGTACGCGCCTCAGAGGAAGCATGTTGCCGAAACTCTTGGGATAGAGGTCCATGAGGACAACTCGGCAGTAGCTAAAAGCACGAAATTCATAGTGCTCTCGGTCAAACCGCAGCAGGTGGAAGAGGTCCTGACCGCCATAAAGGGCGACCTGACAAAGGACCACCTGATCATGTCAATTGCTGCAGGAATAACCATCCAGACATTGGAATCATATGTACCAGCCTGCAAGGTCGTGCGCGTAATGCCCAATCAGCCCTGCATGGTGCTCGCATCCGCTTCCGGATTCTCGCGCGGCACCAAAGCGACATCGGAAGATTGCGCAAAGGTCGAGAGCGTTCTGAAAGCGGTCGGGATATCCTTTGAGGTAAAGGAGGGACTGCTCGACGCGGTCACCGGAGTGAGCGGCAGCGGACCGGCGTATGCGTACATGATCATCGAGGCATTATCGGACGGCGGAGTGCTCATGGGGCTCCCAAGGGACGTGTCGACGAAACTCGCGGCGCAGACACTGCTCGGCGCAGCGAAGACCATATTGGAAACGGGCGAGCATCCCGGAAAGATGAAAGACATAGTATGCTCGCCGGGCGGAACTTCGATAGAAGGGGTAAGGGTCTTGGAAGAAGGCGGCGTAAGGGCGGCAATGATCAACGCGGTCGAAGCGTCTGCGATGAAGTCCAAAGAGCTCGGGAAAAACTAAGCGCTCGCCGTCGCTGTAGTTCTCCCCTCTAATAAGGGTATTACATATAGTAGAATAAGGCGGCGGGCACCCGAGGGTCCGCTCCCAACCTTTAATTCTAAAATTTTATTGAGGGACACATTTCCTAAAATATGCAATTTTTTCTCATCTGGCACATACGCATTTCATGGATAAATCACACATCTTTTGCAGTCCCGGAAGTGCTAAAAACACGTCAAAAATGACAATTTATTCAAAAAATGACGGTTTTTTTGACATAAAAAAGAGGGCGGCAGTTTCGAGGCCCGTTTCTGAGGTTTTTCGCATCACGAGGGTGCCTTTCATTCCCCTCCCGCGAACGCCTCCGCGAAGCACTCCCCCGCCGAAGGCATGTCGACACCGAAAACGGCCCGTCTGATATATAATTCGGGTGGTCTGTTTATATAGAGCGGACGGGTGCGCGACTTGACGCGTCTTAAGGGTTATATATTAAAGATGGCATGCGAACCTAATGTCACTAGTTGTGTCCTACATACCATTGGTTGTCGTCGGCATTTTGGCCCTCGGCTTCGCACCTTTGGCATGGCTGCTCTCAAGGTTCGTAAGACCGAGGAAGCCTACTCAATGGATGGAGAATACATACGAGTGCGGCTCCGATCCTATCGGGGAAGCGCAAGTGCAGTTCAAATTCCAATACTATACTTTTGCATTGATTTTTGTGGTTTTTGATCTGATCGCTACTTTCCTTTTGGTCTGGGCCGTCGCCTTTTCTGGTCTTTCGACCATGGCCACCGTATGGATGCTCTTGTTCCTGGGTATAATGATCCTCGGAGTCGCTTACTCTCTCAAAAAGGAGGAAACTGTATGGATATGAGCCTTTACCCGCATGCCGTTGCCATGAGCAAAGAGGAATTCATGACATGGTCATCCGCCATGATCAACGACCTACTCAGCGCTGGTACGAAAAAGACGATAGACAAGCTTACCGGGCCTATTTGGTCCTGGGCTATGAGAAATTCCATGCACCCTCTGCACTGGGGGCTGGCGTGCTGCGCCCTCGAAATGGCGGCCGCATCCGCGCCTAGGTTCGATGCCGAGCGTTACGGGATGATATACAGGTCATCCCCGAGGCAGACAGATATCCTGCTCGTCAACGGATGGATCTCCAAGAAGATCCGCCCGGACCTGAGGCGTCTGTACGAACAGATCCCGAACCCGAAGTGGGTTGTGGCAATGGGAGAATGCGCAATATCCGGCGGGCCGTGGTATGATTCATACAACACGGTCCAGGGCCTGGACCAGATCGTCCCTGTGGACATCTACATTCCGGGATGCCCCGCAAGGCCGGACGCGATGATAGACGGATTCATGCTCCTCCAGAAGAAGATAGACGACTACTTCACGAGAGGGGTATTCCTGGAGGACTGAGGATGACCGACGAAGTGATCAAGGCACCCTCCCCCAAGGAGATAGCGGACCGTCTGCAGAGCAAATTCCCCGGAAAGGTGAAGGTCACCGGCACGGAGGAAAGAAGGGTCTACGCGAAAATCGACAAAGAAGTCGTGCGCGACATATGTTTCTACATACGCGACCAGCTGACTTTTGAGCACGTATCCTCGATAATGGGGGTCGACATGATAGACCACATGGATGTGATCTACCACATGTCCAACTATTTCAACGGGTCAATGATAGAGCTCACGGCGGAACTTCCGTTGAACGATCTTCACATCAAAACAACGGCGGACATATGGGCCGGAGGAGACTGGCATGAGAGGGAGACGTACGAATTGTTCGGAATAATATTCGACGGCCACCCGAAGCTCGAGAGGCTTCTCACGCCGGAAACCTACGAGTTCTATCCGTTCAGAAAATCATATAAGCTAAGGGGGCAGCCGTAATGGCCAAGGACACCATCGACTGCAAAGCTGAGTCTCCCATTATCAACACCGACAAGATGTGGGTCATAATGGGTCCGCAGCACCCCTTCTCTCACGGGCTTTGGACGCTTAAGGTCCAGCTCAACGGAGAGATAGTGGAAGACGCAGAGCCGATCATCGGCTATCTGCACAGAGGCTGGGAGAAAGAATGCGAGAACAGGATATATCCGAAGATCATACCAATGGCGGACCGTCTCTGCTACGCAGCATCAATGACATACACCCACCTCTACTGTATGACCGTGGAGAAAGCGCTCGGCATCGACATTCCTGACAAAGCAAAATACATCAGGATGATAGGCGACGAGATCTGCCGTATCCAATCGCACCTCATGTGGCTCGCGGCGGTAGGAACCGACCTCGGGAACCTCACGGTCTTCCTGTGGGCTATGAGGGAAAGAGAATTCTTCATGGACCTCAACGTAAGGCTCTGCGGAGCCAGGATGACGACCAACTTCCCCCGTATCGGAGGAGTAAGGAACGACATCGACGATGAGTTCGTGATGTACACGCTCAGATGCATGGACCGTTTCGAGAAAGCGATGTGGGATATCATCGCTCTGATCGACGATTCATCAACGTTCGTGTCAAGGATGAAAGGCACAGGCATCCTCACAAGGGAGCAGTGCGTCAACCTCGGCATAACCGGACCGGCGATGAGGGGCAACGGTGTCGATTTCGATATCAGGCGCGACGACCCCTACGACAATTACGACAAAGTTGATTTCGAGGTACCCGTGCTCAACGACGGGGACTCGTACACAAGGTACATGATAAGGATCGAAGAGATGTTCCAGTCCTGCAAGATAATGAGGCAGGCGCTGGATAAGATCAGGGCTCTCGGAAAGAATGCTCCGTACAGGCTGAAAGTGCCGTCAAAGGTACCGGCCGGAAGGGCGTTCATGAGAATGGAGGACCCGCGCGGAGAAGCACTCATGCATCTCGTCGCAGACGGGACCGACAAGCCCTACAGGCTCAAAGTGCGCAGCCCGATCTTTGTCAACGTATCGGCATCCAAGCCTCTGGTTCAGGGGTGCAGGGTCGCAGACGTGCCTGTGGTAATGGCAATGATAGATATGTGTCTGGGAGAGACGGACAGGTGATCGTATGTACAGCGGCATTCTGAATTGGATATTTTTCAAGGATCTGATGAGCAACCCGTTCTATCCGTACGCCACCTACAACCTCCCGTTCGACATTTCTTACAAGCTGTGGGAAATAATCGGAGGATTGATCGCATGGATCGTCAACCTTCTCATCCCGGGGAACTGGTTCTCGACTTGGCTGATCTCCGACGAGGTGGCGAACGCATTCGCGCTCATCATCTTCATGGTGCTCATCTTCGCCGTAGCGTTCATAGTTACTCTGGTATCGCTGTGGATGGAACGTAAGGTACTCGGAAGATTGATGGACAGAAGGGGAACGATGATCGGGCTGAAGGGATTCCTTCAGTGCATCGCGGACGGCCTCAAGACGTTCATGAAAGAGAACGTCGTTCCGAGGAAGGTCGACAAGATGACGTACATCTGGACGGCTTCACTTATTGTAGGAACATCCGCCCTGATCGCATGTATGATCCCGCTCTCTCCGAGATGGTTCGTGGTCAATTACGGCACAGGTCTTTTGATAGTGATGGCGTTATTCGCGCTGGCTCCGTTCTTCATATTAGTTTCGGGCTGGGCGCAGAACAACAAATACTCGCTGATAGGAGGGATGAGGGCCGCCGAGCTGATGATCTCATACGAGGTCCCGATGCTCATAATGATAGCGACCACCGCTCTGCTTGCGGGCAGTTTCAATATAAACGATATCATCAACGCGCAGCATGATACCGTCTGGTACTTCATACCTCAGATAGTAGGTTTCATTACTTTCCTGTTCTGCGCAGTGGCCGAGGCCGAACGTGTGCCGTTCGATATAGCCGAAGCCGAAGCGGAACTAGTGGAAGGATGGCAGACGGAATATGCGGGAATGAAATGGGGACTCATCATGCTGGCAGACTACCTGAGAGGGTATGTTTCCTGCGCCATGGTGGTCATCATGTACTTGGGAGGATGGCTGATACCCTTCGCATCGGCGAACGTTAACGGCTTCTTCCCCGAAGCGGTGTTCCTGGCAAAGGTCTGGATAGTATTCTTTGTGATGATCCTGATAAGAGGAGCGCTCGCAAGGGTGAGGACGGACCAGATCGTCAACATAGGTTGGAAGATCTTCATGCCGCTTTCGGTCGTGAACCTCATGATAGTGCTGCTGCTTAAGCTGGGAGGTGTGTTCTGATGGTCTGGAGCGATTATAAGAAAAAATACATGGACGCTCCGAAGAGTACGGCAAGGTCTCTCTGGGTCGTAAAACCGATATGGAGGGTCTTCAGGATATTCTGCAAGACCGTTGCACACAGGCCGGTCACGATCCTGTATCCGTATGAGAAGATGTGGATGCCGGAGAACTACCGCGGACGCCCAGGACTCAGGTTCGACAAGTGCGTCGCATGCGGAATGTGCGCAAAGATGTGCCCGACCTCCTGCATAAAGCTGGTCGAAACTCTTGACGATGCAGGTCAAAAGGTAATGAGGCCTCAGATCAATGTGGGGAGATGCGCCATGTGCGGATACTGTGCGGAATACTGCCCGGTGGATGCGATGACCGTTACCCCGGAGTTCGAGCTTGCCGAATACACAAGAGAGGACCTGATCTACGGCCCGCAGAGGCTGGCGTACAAAGGCGCGACTGCCAAGATGGAGATCCATCTCGAACAGACGCTGATGTCAGATATCAAGAACGGGAACCCCGAGAGGAGGGTCAGCCAATTCCAGATCGACAGGCCTGTCCTTGAACCGACCAAATGTATTAGTTGTAAGAGATGCGAGAAGGCGTGCCCCGTGGGAGCCGTTAAGATGGTCGAGCACGGAGTGAACGAAAAGGGCAGACCGATACTCTACCCTGAGTTCAACAACGTCACTTGCATTAGCTGTGAAAATTGCGTGGAGGAATGTCCGAAGGACGCCCTCCATATTGTAGAGGTGCTATAATGTCTTTAATTGGAATCCTGCAATGGGCTTGGGGGGGATTTAGCGACACTATGGGGTATCTCTGGGGGAACTCGGATCTCGTGGCCTTTGCTGTATTGGCCGCGATAGCCATAGCCGCCGCGTTGTACATGGTGGCCGCAAAAGAGGTGGTGCATAGTGCTTTCTATCTCGCTCTCGTGTTCGTTTGCGTGGCGGTCACTTATTTCTTCCTGGAGGCAGAGTTCATAGGTGTTATCCAGATGCTGGTGTACGTTGGTGCGATAACCATACTGTTCGCATTCAGCATCATGTTGACTAGAAGGTATATCATGCGTAGCGAAGGTGATTCGGATGAATAAGAAAATCGCGATAGGCATCGGTGTTGCAGCAACTCTGCTTGCGGTGTTCGCGATAGCGGTGATAGCAACTGAGTGGGACAATTACGTCACAAATGATTCCCCGGAGAGTATTGACTTCACCGGTCAGACGGATGCCAGCGGAGTTATGGAGCATAACTCCCTCAACTACGCGCTGTTCGAGTCGTACGGCCCGCTTCTGCTGATATTGGCATTGCTGATGTTCGGCGCGATGATAGGCGGTGTGTGTATAGCTAGAGAGGAGTGTGAACACGATGATACCGATTGAGGTCTACCTTGTGTTCGCAGCAGTGCTGTTCGCTATCGGAGCGTACGGCGTGATGGTCAAGAACAACACTATCGTCGTGCTGATGTGTATCGAGCTGATGCTCAACGCAGCCAACATCAATTTCATTGTGTTCTCTGCGTTCACATCCGACGTATTGGGGCAGGTGTTCGTGATAATGTCCATTTCGGTCGCCGCGGCAGAGGTCGCGGTGGGAATTGCGATATTGCTCAACGCTTACAAGGTGAAGAACACGACCGAGACTGAAGGTCTCGCTTCCATGAGGTGGTAAGTATGTTCATAGAATATACTTGGTTGGTCCCGCTGATCCCGTTGATTTGCTTCGTGATCGTGGGGTTCTTCGGAAAGAAGATGCCCGAGGGTGGAGGCCCGGTCGTGATATTCGGAGCTCTGCTCTCGTTCGTCCTTTCGGTCTTCATCTCGTACGAGTTCTTCACATCTGCCGCGTATTCCAATCCGGGATACGTAGTGGAGCAGATGAACTGGTTCTCGATCGGGAGCATTGACATCCACATCGGATACTACGTTGACAGTTTGGCTTGTCTGATGATGCTTTTCGCGTCATTCATCTCAACGCTGATCTTCATCTATTCGATAGGGTACATGCACGCCGAAGGCGTGAAAAAGAGAAGGTACTACGCCGAAGTGTCCCTGTTCCTTACGGGAATGCTCGGACTGGCGGTCTCAAGCAACTTCCTGCAGATGTTCGTCTTCTGGGAGGTCATGGGATTGTGTTCGTACCTCCTGATCGGATTCTGGGGATTCACTCATCCCAACGGGGACGACGCTTCCGACAATGCTGCATCTGCGGCAAAGAAAGCGTTCCTTGTCACCAGATTGGGTGACGTGTGTCTCATGGGAGGAATGTTCGTTCTGATGTACTCGTTCCACAGCCTTGATTACACAACGGTGTTCAGCGCTTCCGCTATGGCGGCCGTTGACCCGAACATGCTGCTGCTCGCAAGCCTGCTGATATTCGGCGGCGTAATAGGAAAGAGCGCGCAGTTCCCGCTTCTGGACTGGCTTCCGGATGCGATGGCCGGCCCCACGACCGTTTCCGCATTGATACATGCGGCAACAATGGTCAAGGCAGGAGTGTACCTCGTCGCGAGATGTTTCCCGCTGTTCACTCAGAATCCCGAGATGATGCTGTTCGTAGGCGTCATAGGAGGGATCACGGCGTTCTTCGCAGCGACGATGGCTCTCAACAACATGAATATTAAGAAAGTGCTCGCGTATTCCACTTTATCCCAGCTGGGTTATATGTTCCTCGCGCTCGGCGCAGGCGGATATATGATGGCGCTCGGGATGCAGACCAACGACACCGCACTGATAGCGGCCGGAGCGGTCGGCTACACTGCCGGTGTACTGCACATGGTGAACCATGCGTTCTTCAAAGCGCTGCTTTTCCTTGGTTCGGGTTCGGTGATCCATGCATCGGGTACAGAGGATATGCGGGAGATGGGGGGACTCCATCGTAAAATGAAGATAACTTCCATCACTATGCTGATAGGTTCTCTGTCGATAGCCGGATTCCCGTTCTTCAGCGGGTTCTGGTCAAAAGAGATCGTTCTGGAAACGGCGATGAACGCCGGGACCTACGGTATAAACGGATGGCTGTTCACTATTATGTGGGTGCTTGCAATCGTAACGGCGTTCATGACGGCGTTCTACATGTTCCGCATGTGGTTCATGACCTTCAAGGGCAAGTCCGGCCACGGAGCCGAGCACTGCCACGGAGAGTCTCCGGCGAGCATGACCATACCGCTGATCATACTGTCAGTGTTCGCAGCCCTCATCGGATGGATAATCCTGTTCGGGTTCGACCAATACATCACGATCGGCATCCACGCCGGGCAGTTCCAGGTAGGGTCCGGAGTAGGAGAGGGATGGTCCGAATGGTTGCATGAGATCTTTACCAGCGTCTACACGTACATAACGGTCGCTCTGGTGCTGATAGCTATGGCAATAGCTTACATCATGTACTGCAAGATGTCCTTCAGTCCCGGAAAGCTGAATAAGAACGGTACTTCCTGGTTGTACAAAGCGCTGTCCAACAGATGGTGGTTCCCTCGCCTCTATGATGAAATAGGATGGAAGCTCGGGAACGGGGTCGCCAAAGGAGTGGACTTCGTGGATACTCAGATCATAGACGGTACCGTCAATGCATTGTCATCGGCTGTGACCGGAAGCGGTGAATCGATAAGCAAGATGCAGACGGGCAACGTTCGCGACTATACATCAGTGATACTGATAGGAGTGATAGTGCTGTTCGTTGTGCTGCTTGCTCTGTTCTACTACATGGGGGGGATGTAAGGTGTTTTTCGATCTACCGTTCCAAATACCGTACCTCCTGACCCTGCTGATAGTGCTGCCGCTCGTGGGAGCGATAATAACGCTTTTTATGGGCGGAGAGAGACAAAAGTACGCCAAATACGTCGCAGGATTGTTCTCAGGCATCACGATGATCCTGTCAATACTGCTGCTGTTCGTTCCCGACCTGTCGGTTTACAACGAGAATGTCGTTTGGATACAGACCGCCGGCGTAAAGATGTCATACATCCTGTCGGTGGACGGCCTGAGCATACTGATGGTATTCCTGACAGGTGTACTGGTGTTCCTGTCGACTCTGTTCTCCGCACGCGAGAAAGACAAGCCCAACTACTTCTTTGCCCTGATATTGGCAATGGAGGTCGGACTGATGGGCGTATACATGGCGGCAGATTACTTCCTGTTCTACATAATGTGGGAAGTGACCCTGATACCCATGTATTTCATGATCTCGTGGTTCGGCGGTCCGAGGAGGCACTACGCTGCGATCAAATTCTTCATCTATACACACGTGGCAAGCCTGGTCATGCTGATCGGGATATTTGCACTGGTATTCGGAACGGCGAGCGCAGGAGTTGCTGACTTCTCGTTCGCGGCGGTACTCGCAGGCAGTTCAATGCTGAGTACTACCTTCCAGACCCTGGTATTCGGGTTGCTGTTCTTCGGATTTGCTGTGAAAATGCCTATCGTGCCGTTCCATACATGGCTGCCCGATGCACATACAGAGGCGCCTACCGCAGGCTCGGTCCTGCTGGCGGGCGTCATGCTGAAGATGGGTTCATACGGTATCATCAGAGTATGTCTCGAAGTGCTGCCCGCAGGAGCTTCGGCTTGGCAGACCACTATGGTGTTCATCGGTATCTTAGCAATGATCTACGGCGCATACGCTTGTATTGCGCAGAGAGACCTCAAGAAGATGGTCGCGTTCTCATCGATCAGCCATATGGGTATGGTCATGATAGCGATGGCCACCCTTTCTGACATAGGTATACAATTTGCGGTCTTCCAGATGTTCGCGCACGGTCTGATCTCGGCGGTCCTGTTCATGGTCGCCGGTGCTACCGGACACAGCATCGGAACGAGAGAGATCCCGCTCCTCGGAGGACTGGCAGGAAAAGTGCCTGTACTTGCTACATTTATGATGTTCGGGTTCCTGGCGTCCCTGGGCCTTCCGGGTCTGGTGGGATTCTGGGCGGAGTTCGGTATCATCTACTCGTTCTTCCAGTACACCATGTCCATCAACATGCTGTGGCTCGTCGCGCTCAGCCTGATAACTCTGCTGCTGACCGCAGGTTATTACCTGTGGGCGATACAACGGACGATGTTCGGACGGCTTACTACAAAGATCGATCTCTCGCATATACACGACCTCAGCAGGCCTGAGGTCATTGCGTTGGGTGCAATCTGCGCTCTGATAGCGCTGTTCGGTCTCTGGCCGGACCTCGCTCTCGGCTTCATTAAGAGCTATGCTGTGACTCTCGCTTCATCCCTGGGGGTGATTTGAGTGCTTATCGACATCTCGGTAGTGACGTCCATATTCGGACAGTTCTCGCCGATCGCTCCGATGATCATATTCATCATCGGCGCGCTGCTGATGCCCGCAGTGTTCTTGGCCGTGAAGAGAAAGAACGTTGTCGCTGTGCTGACGCTCATCGTCATTGCGGTTTCGATGTTCTTCAACGCGGTGATGCTGGTCGACGGTTATACCGGCGACTATTCGGGGCTGTTCACGTATGATGCCTTCGCAGGCATCATGATACTGCTGTTCCAGGTCGTGGCGTTACTGACAGCAATGGTATCGGCCGTAAGCTCGGAAACAACGAGGATGCACTACGGTGCCTTCAACTCGCTGCTTCTCGCGGCCGCGGTCGGTATGATGTTCGTTTCGACCGCAAGCGATCTGCTGACGATCTTCCTCGGAGTTGAGCTGGCAAGCATTACATCGTACATACTTGTGGCAATGAAGAGGAAGGACCCGAGGGCTGCTGAAGCGGCAGTCAAATACGTCATCATCGGCGGGCTTTCCACTGCTCTGACGCTGTATGGTCTGTCTATGCTCTACGGAGTCGCAGGCACGACCAACATCCCGGATATCGCTTTGGCGCTGTCCACGCAGGGATTCAGCTGGGCGTTCGGTATCGCTCTGATAACGATGATCGCAGGATACGGATTCAAGATCGCAGCGGTGCCGTTCCACATGTGGGCGCCCGATGTGTACGAAGGAGCTTCGACACCCGTGTCGATGTTCCTTGCAACCGGGTCCAAGAAGGTCGGATTCGTAGCGTTCATCAAGATATTCCTGGTGATATTCGTCGCCGCACATGCGACGGCTGCATTCGCAACTGTCGAAGTGCAGTACGCCTTTGCGATAATAGCGGCGATAACGATGACGGTAGGAAACGTTGTGGCCATTGCGCAGAACAACATCAAGAGGATGCTTGCATACTCGAGCATAGCGCAGGCAGGATACATCCTGATAATGATGGCCGTAATGTCGCAGTACGCGGTCGCGTCCGGTATCTTCTATATGTTCACACACGTGTTCATGAAGGGCGGCGCGT
>Ga0123353_10011325_pt1 | contig 12553 bp, 9 predicted proteins | sample TergutLab28metaG_3_FD_92763 | JGI IMG/M metagenome (GOLD analysis project Ga0123353, IMG submission 92763) | Labiotermes labralis P3 segment gut microbial communities from Petit-Saut dam, French Guiana - Lab288 P3 | ecosystem: Host-associated > Arthropoda: Insects > Digestive system > Gut ... | reverse complement strand
TTGGGTTGTTTACAGTATCGATTCGAGGATTATTGTCATGCCATCCAAGGGGTATGGGATTTAGAGAGGCTTTATCCAGTAATAAAAGTATATGTAGTGCTATTTGATTTGATAATAATTCTTTACCTGGTTCCCCACAGTGTAAAAAGATGTTAAATAACCAAAGAATCATTTGCCACAGAAAGCACATGGTGGCAACTTACACCTGAATTACACATAACTTCCTACTGGGAGCAGAATAAGAATGTACATGGTACCCCAGACACACATGTGCAATGAATGAAAATATATACAGAATAACTAAAATTTCATGAACTTCAGTCATCAGTGGCAAAGAGCAGTTTTTGTATGTCCTGCAACCACAGTAACAGCTGAATGAAACAAGTTCACTGATCATTATCTGATAGGCAGATCTTTCAATGTATTTGCATTGATCACTGATAGCATATAGACATTTGTGCATTACGAGCAGCTTGTTACATAGCTTTGTCCTGCCACAGTAAACTCCTATCTGACAATCGCTATGGCTACTAGTCTATGACAAACATGTCTGTGTCTCATATATAATGCATGAACCTCCATGTTAGTAACAAATATTTCCAGGTTCCTGATTATAAATATTATTCATGTCAGCATACATTCCTTGCCAAAAGGACTATGGAATTTCTTATATTACTATTTAAAAGATACTCTTTTTTCATGCACAAACCATGGTTATATTAACTTTCTTTCATTGTTGGAATATCTTAATACTCTCATACATTACCGCAGGATATTACACTTTGTCATAATTGAGGACTAATATGCAAAGTACACAGTTCTGAGTAGTTATACACAATCTATAAGTACAACAGACCGATTTCCAAAACATGTTGCACTTAACTTAGACATTGATATTTCTATGTGACTGAAAGGTTTGTATCTCCTGTATACAGAGATCACTACAGCTTATCTGCATATTACTCACTAATTTGTTACTAGCACACAATTACCGAAACCTCATTATTCAAGTTCAAAGTAAGTGCACGGTACATAAACATTATTGTAGAAACGCAGTTTGATAATTACGGTTGACTATTTCCACCGGTTTCAGTGATTATTACAGGTAGCAATAACCATCAAACATCAGTAAGGCAATACAAATAACTTATTTACCTAGACGATGGACAGGAACCACAAACTTGCATGGCAGCCGTTCCTGTGTGGCAAATATGTCTTCAACTGAGAAGTAATGAGGTAAAGTGCCACACGTCATTCCATAATTTGCATTAAAATTTCATATATACTACCAGACAACACTCTTATGTCCTACACTTTCGCGCCCAAAACCTCCCGCCGACACCATGGATGAGGGACAGAGACAGTTTACTAACACGGATAAGATGAACAATATAAAAGACACGGATATCAAATAATTCTCTGCCAACGTTCGTCGTCACAGTACAGTAAATAGGGAAACACACCAGTGGAATGTGTACAATGAAGCATTAAATTTACTTTGGAACGGAGGATATGTGTTCCTATTGACGGCGATATAGCCAGAAAAGAAGTCATTCGTTAAACGGATTTGCAGCAGGGCTAACAAACTTGACAAAGAAGGTTTTGAACGAAATTTTCTTGGCGCGCAAAATAAAAGCATTAGGAAGTGTTACCATATTCGAACCATCTGAACTGCATCAGTGAGTGTGTAGTGCTGGTCATTATGACTGCGCTACGAAAATACATAGGTAAAGATTAGGTACCACAAATGAGTGTACATTATACAGTTACGTTTCATATGCGTGTTGGCACATGTGGCTTATCCTGCAAGAATCGTGCCACATTTATATATCATGGTCGTTATCTAACGCCATGTAGTCTCGTAGATGTGTTCCGACGCTTAGAGGAATTTGTTTTGTGTCAATTAAATGGGACTCCCTATGTTAATTCAGGAAGAAAGGTTTCCCTGCCACCGTATTTTTCTGACATGTTTCATTCGCGTCTCCCAAGCAGATCTCTTATGATTAGCCAGGTGATAAGGACCCAAATAGGCCTTACTATGGTCCTTACGGGAATTCCTTGTGAATTTCAGGAAACCTCTAAAGTTGTGAACTCAGAAAGTGAACACTTCTTGAGGGAAAAGATGACCACCCATTCCTTGCGCTAGATGGTTCTCCAAAAGGGCGGTGATTTTCAGGTTGTAGTCAGTAGTTTTGGGAAGTGCCATCACTGTAGTTCCTTCCGGGGTCACCAGATGCTCGTCAGTTACACTGCTGCAACGGGTTCACTCTCAGTCCTAGTCTTTTTCTTACGTGGCTTAATTCATTATCCTGATGTAGATACCAGGTTTGTTTAAAATGCTGAACACATCTACCACATTACATGGCCATTTCACTTGGTAGAAACCATTGTGTGTAGTCTTCATTATGAAAATCTCGCATATCAAAAGATTTCTGTTATTTAAACTTCCATGTAACTTTTTAATTTAGCATCATTGTAACTGTAGTCACATGCCAAGCAGTATCATCAAATTTCAGAAAATTGTATAAATATGACAAAGATACAGACACTGAATTGTTAAAATATACTAATGGATCCAGAACTTGCATCATTTCCATTTCCTTGCTAATTTATCCATATCATCAAGCCAGCCAGTCTGCCAAACATACTTTGATCACCCAGAATTGAGAACACCTTAAAAAACCATGGCAGCCTCCCACCCCACTTTTGATGATGTTCAGACATCACATCTCTGCTAAAGTGTAGCCAACTTGCTGAATTAACCAAGTTTGATGCAATTAGGTAGCTGACAGGCAGTAATGAGCATTATGGATCCTATATTTTATTATTACCATCTTGCACTAATTTATAATGTTCAGCATATTTAAAATAGTTATAAATAAAAGCCATTCATGTACATAATATACTCATTTTGATCTCTGAGCTGCCATATATATGTATGTTTCAGAGGCTGATTTTCCTCATCCCATATTTCCTGTAACACCAACCCCAGGCACAACACAGTTTTGATATCCACAGTACAATTGAAGAACACGAGCCTGGTTAAACAAGGGGTTGCTTGGCCAACTCTTTTTTGTGTTTGTATATTAATAATCTATCACTTTACATTAACTTAGTCCCTAAACATGATTTGCAGAACACTGTAATCAGATGTTACGTAGAATCATTCAACCACATTTTTAGTCATGAACAACTGGTTCATAGTAAGCTTACTTTAAATTTTGATAAAACAAACTTCATAAAATCTGTGGCAAACAAGAAGCCAGTAAGCTGTAAGGAGCAGTATCCCATATTTACCCAAATATACAATTAGAATTATTATGTAATTTGCCATCTGAAAAATTGAGGGTCATCTTATAGTTGCACATAACATTCAATATGTTCTGCATAAATATGTGCCTGAAAACGGGATCATCTTATATAAGGGTAAATAAGGTATACACAAGTTCCATAATCTACAAACTGAAAATTGACTAAATGCAAAAATCATGTAGAGTTCATTTTGCTGAAATTACATACATGTTTTGCATTTCCAAACAGTGAAGAGCTGTTGAAAACATTGTACTCTTCGTACAGTTCCCTAGTCATGACATATGGCACCATATTCAAGGTAACTCCTCTGAAAGTGATAAAATGTACAAAGGGAAGTTATTAGCATCTTGGCAGGTGCTCAGAAAAGAGAACTGTATAGAAAATTAGTAGTCTAGCTAGTGAATATATGTGATGATTTAATTGGCAGCTGAGAAATGTTTCCAGCGCGGGTTTATGCAAACAGTATATGACAAGGCATGATCTTGTCACAAACCAGTTGTTACCTAAGAGTCTATAAAACAGAGGATCTGCCATGGTGGAATAAAAGTATACAATCACCTCCCCCTATGAATTAAATATTTATGCACTAACTGTTAACAACTTCAAAGGACACTTTAATAACTCTCTTTAAATCACTTCTTGTACTCTCAAAATGAAAGTCATTCAACACAATGTGAAACATTAATATTAAAACACTGTACACACAACTTCATAGTGAATTTTTGTCATTTAGATATTGGAGTTAATTTGACAGACGCAATGTACAAAGGAATTTATCATGGGTCAAAGAAACATGAAGGTGATTTGGAAGCTGTACTTCAGAGGGCATGGAACAGTGGAATGCAGAAAATGATCATCACAGGAGGAAGTTTGGAAGACAGCAGAGAGGCTCTTCAGCTTGCAGAGTCTCATGGTTTGTTCTTCATATAGTTACAAATTCTGATGAAGTGACGGAAGTTCAGATTAATCCAGAATAAAGGATTCTCCTGATCACATGATAGCTGGCCTTGAAATTCTGTACTCTTGTGGGTCCCAAAGGTTCATTACCATGTTCACAAAAGTGTGCCACTTGAACATATTTGAAGTAAGTTCTATCCCGGCCACAGCTTTATTTCCCCTAAGGTCCAGTTTCATATTAATTGCTGATCTTTGCTTAGGTCTTCTTTAGTGATATGGACAATGATGTCGACCAGGTTCATGTACTGCATGTTCCTATGCATAAGTACCAGCTTCAGCATTTTAGACATTGACAGTTAGCCTGTAGCAGTATTTGTTGTGTGTACCATGAAAATTCCACCACAAGTGAGCCCTATTGTACTCTCTCTCTTTCCCACCCCCCCACATACATCTAACATGCATTATCACCATGTCAACATGGCTGGGATTGTGTTAGCCCATTTTGAAGTGATGTGCATCATGAAAACTGAACCTCTCAGAACATATGTTGTGCAAAATTTTCAGCTTACTTTTATCAATGCTGAACACTATAGGGAGCATGTGCATTAATCATTTCATCCTGTGTATGGAATACTTTCAAAATGAGTAATGAACCTTAGAGATCCGTAAATGAAGGGAATTTCTTGATTAGCTGAGCATCTCCCAATGCCTGAAGTTACACCAAAACATCATGAAGTTACTTTTGAAAGTTTATTCTGTAATTCACTCAGGACAATAGTATTTTTTTGGCTCTGAATTTCATTTACACTGTGTGTTTTAGAAAAGCTGTACAGTACAGTTGGCTGTCACCCTACCAGGTGTGGCGAGTTTGAAAAATCAGGAGACCCAGCAAAGTACCTTCAGTCTCTCCAAGATCTAGCACAAACAGGCAAACATAAAGTGGTAGCAATAGGAGAATGTGGACTAGATTATGATCGACTGGAATTCTGCCCCAAAGCAACGCAGATAAAGTAAGACATAGGTACTGTAGTCAGTTTGCTGCAGGGCTTTTGAGTTAAGTGGGAAAAATGAATATGAATAGCAGTAAATTTACACAGATTTTATCATAAACACTGCTGATTCCTATTGAAACTTAAATGGGCAAAAATTATTGTCTCTAACCATCTCTGTGCTAATAGAACATAACAAATATAATATTTAACACCAATTTGTTACACAATGTTTCTATTGATTAATTAATTATTGCAAGTTTATATTAAATATTTTACAGGTAATATAGTTGCATGGAAGAACGTTACAAGTAAAGTTCAACACTGCTAATACCAAAACCATCCATTGCATGATCCTTAGCCAGTTCCATATTCTTTCCTTCTTCGTAATGGATCTCCCAAGTCTTGCTTAGTTTTCCCAGTGAGCATGTTCCAAACAAAGCTTAATTAAAATTGTATGTGCATTTACTTGTGACATGCTTCATGTCTCCCGCTTGCAAATAAATAATAGGTGGTATCTGTAATTCACATTCCTTGTTATCCCTTTCACATATTTAGTATGACTCCCTGCATCAAAGAAAACACTTTAATCACCTCTTTTCTTTATCTTGGGGAGCTCCATTATTGGTTAGCAGTGCAGTCTACCCCTCAACCAGTAAAAGCATCATCTAAAACCACCCACTGCCCTGTCTATAAATGGCCTCCTGTTAAGCCTCAGATTCATTCACCCAGAGGAAGGAAACTGCATTGTTTGCCAAAACATCAAGAAATTGTCTTTACTCTGTGGTCTAATCCCAAAAGCCAATAAAGTGCATATAATTATTACACTGCTCACCTATAGTCAAGAGAATGATTACTGCCTTCTGAGATGTTATGCCATGTAGTCAGGTAGAGGTGTACTGATGTTCCTGAGGAACTTGCTGCTTCAATCATCAAGGTGAACTACCTGAAGACGGAAGTAGCATATTCCCCTATATCTGTATGCTTCTGTCAGATAACGTAGTCACATGCCAGAAGATGGCAATCTTTATAGTCACCACAATGAGAAAACCCAAACTAAGTTAGAAACTAAACTAGATGAAACTTTATACAGCAAGGCACACTACAATGTAAAATAATTCCTTTTTATACACACTGCAGAAAATTTTTGCTTGCAGTCACTGTGCAAGTAGATGAAAGCTGAACGACAGTGCCTTATCACAGACACACACTGGTCACCTCAACCCCACACAATACACAAAGGAGCACCAAATGTGGCCACTCACAACAAAATATGAGCCAGTGGTGGTAATGATGGTAGCAGTGAGGATTGTTATTAGTAGTAGTAGTACACAGATTTATTAGTCTCTATATCCAGTAGTTCTTAGATCTAGAAAGTACAGAACTATACTTTCACACTCTCTTTAAACCTGAGATAAGTTGCAAATTTATGATCTGAACCTACAGATATTTTGAACATCAGCTCACTCTATGCCAGACTGTGAGGCTGCCTCTGTTTCTGCACTGCCGTAATGCTGCATCTGATCTGGTGAACATTCTCTCCAAGAACCGGGATCTATTACATGGAGGGGTAGTGCATTCTTTTGATGGTACTGAACAGGACTTGAAGTCCCTGCTTGAATTAGGTTACTACATTGGTATCAATGGGTGGTAAGTACTGACGTATGTCATTCATAAGATAACTGTAGGTGGTTTTCTGTACACTTGATAAAATACAGATAATACTTGGTAATTTAATCTTTGGTGGACAGGTTCTTAAATTCTGAATAAAGGTGAAAATTATGGTTTTTGATACTGCAGTACTTTCCAACAGTTCACTTAAAACTGCGGAAAACCTTCAAGTTGTTGCAAAGATTCCAAATGATCGTCTGATGCTCGAGACAGATTCTCCATGGTGTGAAGTGCGTCCCACACATGCCGGTGCCAAATGTATTAAAACCATATATCCAACTGTCAAGAAGGAAAAGTGGCAAGCCAGCAGAATGGTAAAGGGCAGGAATGAACCAGCAAATATAGTGTAAGTATTATCCAGTACTACTGTTGGGAAAAATTATGAGTTTTCAGAAAATTCAGATCTGTTGTGTTTGTTCATTTCAGACATATCCTGGAAATAGTGGCAAGTGTGAAAGAAGAAGATGCAAACACTTTATGCAACACAATACACCAAAATACAATGAAGTTATTTTTTCCACATGATTGTCACTAGGGTATTATAGTGATAAATAATATGTGACCTGTCTAATGCTGTTCAACAGTACTATGTAGTCTGTCCCAAAAGTAATGAGAATGATTTTTTTTGTGCAGCGCAGAAGGGCCAGGAAAGGAAAGTGGTGGTCCAGGCAGGTGGAGGGGGGACCAAGGTATACAGTTTGACCTTCCTCAGTTGAGTCCGCACCTTTGTAGCAGTAGGTATGTTAGCAAAGTGTGTAGTAGTTTTTGTGTCTTGTCACGGGCAAAAATGCAGGAATCTGAAGCAGCGTCACGTGATTAAGTTCTGCACGAAACTCGGAAAATCTGGTTCCGAAACATTGCAGTTGTTGAGGACAGTTTATGGGGATTCTGTTTTGTCTTCAGCCCAAGTCTTCAGGTGGCACAAGGCGTTCAAGGACGGAAGGGAAAGCGTTGAGGACGAACAGTGCGGACGTCCTTCAACTTCAAGAACTGAGAATAGTGTGGCTCATGTGAATGCTGTTCTGGATAGGGACCGATGTTTGAATGTGCGGTTAATTACACAGGAGGTAGGACTACCGAAAACGTACATCCACCGAATCATTACGGACGATCTGCACATGAGAAAAATTTGTGCCAAACTGGTCCCGAAGAATTGGCTGATGTGTGGGAATTTTTGGCTCAAAATAATATCACAATGCTTCCCCACCCACTGTACAGCCCTGACTTGGCTTCGTGCGATTTCGTTTTATTCCCCAAGCTCAAAACCCACCTCAAAGGACATTATTTTGGGACAGCTGAAAATGTCCAGGCAACTGCGACGAGGCCTTTGAACATCTCAAGTGAAGACTTCCTCCACTGCTATGAAGAGTGGCAGCAACGCTGGAATCACTGCATTCGATCACAAGGAGCCTATTTTGAAGGGGATAAACTGTAATTGCATGTATGTTCAATAATTTTTTTTTAAATCATTCTCATTACTTTTGGGACAGACCTTGTATGTGACTGATTTCACAAAGTGGCACATTTTGGCCGTAACCATTAAATTACTGAATGCCAAGTCAGAGCTGCATTCAAGATGTTACACAGTGGCCATACTACTACAAAGGGCACCATAAAGAATATATACCATGGCAATGCAATGTGACAAGGTCTTCCAAGCAGTCCATGCACTGTTAGATGGTCAAAATGCAGTATTCTAAATCTGTAGTAACACTGTAACACATTTTGTTCCTTTTCTCCTGTAACTGTATATCACAGTAAAATTGTTAACACAGTTCTTCGTATTCTGTAACTAGAGAATGGCTGTCCTACTTGTCTTCCCGAGTCCCTACACACACACACACACACCCAGTTAGTATCATGAAATGGCCACAGCCACATTATTTAAATTCTTCATTTATATCGGCCCACCATACACTGCCGTGCAGTCCACACCCCCCCCCCCCCCCCCCCAAAAAAAATCAGCTTAGTGGGAACAAGCCTCCTGTAAACCATGCAGTTTGACGTGTTAATATGTCCGTTTCATTAATAATACTGTCATGAGCCAAGACTGTATAGCATCAGATTGTGTGTAGTTCAGTAAGAAATCACAAAGCATGTCAAAAAAATGGTCACGGCTTCATTTGAGGTACCATCCCAGAACTTGTCTAGATTGAGGAAAACCACAAAAAATATCAACCCCAGTAGTTGGTGACCAAACTATGATTAGAAATGGACAGTGCTTAAAAGCAAGTCATAAATATGAACCAACTTGCCCAATATTAGTGTGTCAAAAACGAGGTGGTGAACCATTATGCATGTGGAATTTCTTAAGACTTCCCAAGAGGGCGAACTGTTTCCACTTCTACTGTCTCATTACAAGACTCAAGAACAGAAAGTTATGAAACAAGTACTAAAATTAATATATTGTATATTTATATTCCTTATGAAAGAAATAATTCCGTATCGTGACAACTTCATGCATTCATTTATTACTTTTCCCTTTACACAAATGGGTACATGTGAATGTCAAAAATTATGTCTCAAAGTACAACATTTACATATATGTAATTACAATAACCTTGTTTAGTTTTTAATATACAGTACAACATGTAAGTTCCCCACAAGTGACTTACTTTTTAAATCTTGAAAACATAGACCTAAAAAACCAAAATTATATCATGAATAAATTATATCATCAGTGGTAAATCTCTGAATCAGACTGTACGAATGTAATATTGTCTTGTCTATTATACCACTAAATTCTTAACAATCAGTCTCACCTCCCTCCAACTTACTGAATTTTTGATAATGTTTGCACTTTTTGACACACCCAATCATACGTCCATATAGCATACACCTGTGTGGTATTTAGTGCTTCCAATGAGTATTTCTGAAGGTTCTCTGGAGACAAGGTGCCACTGAAAATAAAACAAACTTACAGCCACTCTTTTATTTACACCAGCGATTAACAATGAGATTCCAGTATTTACCAATTGGCTTGGGGATTAATGGGGCGTTCAACTGATGACTACAGACTGATTCAATGTGTGAGTGATCTAGAGACAAATCCTGCTGGTCACTACACTGCAGTGTTAGGGAAAACTGGACCTTAAATGAGACTGCAGGAATTCCATAGTGAGTAACACAACAATTCTCCACCTCACACACACAAAAACAGGCATCTTTTAACAGGGTCTGCCATCCCTCTCTATACTTTTATAGGGCCAAAATATGTCCTAATGGGTTGCAGAGTAAAGCAACGAATCATTTTTGGCAGTGGTTTATGGACTTTCAGAAACACCCTTATTTTGGCCTCTTCCCAGCTGACATACAACTGAAGCACATTTTGGAAGCTGGTTCTGCTTCCATCTTCAAGTGACATAAATCAGGAATGCACATATTCTGGTAGACCCCTCCGAAAGAGCTACTCTCAGTAGGTTACAAAAAATGCCGAGAATAAGAATGATTGTGAAAGGAATTAACAGTGTGCCAATGGTGAAATTTTGCCTTTCACTATGGCTGGATGACAAGTCAAGTTATTAGATTTTAAAAATTTAAAAAGTGTCTTGATCAACACAATTCAGAATTGAGGGCTTTACTGCTAAAAATCAGATGCATCTGCCACAATAACTATGCAATATGTATCACTGATGACTTAATTGAAACTTACACAAACACATTAGCCTTGACCCACTCTAATCCCATGTATGAGTACCGAAGGAAAAACTGCCACAGGATTAAAGCATTCTGCTTCATCTGTTCCCAAGCTTCAGTGGAATATGCCTTCACTTTATCCAGTAACCCTGGAGCATAGCTGTTAATCTGAAAAAAACACACAATAAATAGCTAGAAGGATGCCTAACACACGTGTGACAAGAAAAACCCTCCTAAGTAATGTCAGCAGAGCCGCCAACATAGGCACTGACCTCTGCTTACCCAACCGTGGTCAGTTCATGGCCTAGTAACACACTATTCAAAGAAAAACTTTGACATTATCTTTCAGTCTTTATAACGTACCCATATTTTTCAGATGTTCCTATGCATTCTTTTTCTCTTGTCTGTGCTAGGTATTGGAACCACTGTAACCCCTTAATTTGGAACCTTAACAATGTCAGATGAACAGTATAAGTAAAGAAGGTTCGTCCTGACATTATGGCAACATGATTGACAACACTGCATTATTAACACAGATATGTTAGGGGAAAGGTACGAACACCCAAGACTGATTATACAGACACATTAGAACTCAGTAACACAACACATGGGGAATAATTAAGAGTCTGTGACTTACCCATTCAATAACTGCAGGCAACTTTTCCTCAACATATGCATAAATATTTTCATACATTATGTGTATCTGGTGAAATGCAACCACATAAACATCCCATGCCAATTCCAGATACGGTTTGGCGTGTTCACCAGCCAACTTGTAATAATGTGGAACATTTGCTTCAGCCCACCTGAAATAGATAAGTTCATGTTACTTCTCAAGATTTCAAATTGAAGCATGCAACATAAAAGTTTCACTACTTATCCTAACAATAATAGTGACTAATTATAACGGCATGATTTTGGAGGTTAAAATTTGAGCACTAATTAGGGCCAATATATGTCAGGCAATACTCATGTTTCTATTCACTTTTTCGATCTACCCACTAACAACAACCCTATTTAACACCCCTGCCCCAAAAACATGAGTGCACGCGCACACACCCATACAGAGATTGTATAGTACTAAATGACAGGATGATTAGTGAATATTGAATTCAACAGAACGTGGAAGAAAGTGATCATGGATTAATTTGAGGCACTCTCTTCCTGCCACTTGTACAGGGTGCATCAGAGAATCACGCAATTTTAAAAACATCATGAACAGTTAAATGCTTTCATTTATTTAGTTTTAACACACATGAACACAATGTATATATAAAAGAATTAAATTTTTTTCACTTTCAATTTAACAATTGAACACAATGAAAACAAAAGTCCTACTTTCCGAAAATATCATCATTCAGATAACCACCATTCCGCTCAAGGCACTCAGTAAGTCTCTTGCGAACATCACCCATTACTCTTTGAAGCATCTCCACAGGAATTCATGTGACTTCTTGCTAAATTCGATGTTTCAACTCCTGAACTGTGTGGGGTGCTGGAACTTTGAAGACTTGAGATTTCAGATACCCCCATAGAAAGAAATCACATGCTGAAAGATTGGGTGACCTGGCTGGCCATGTGATGTCCCAGTATCTGAAGATAACATGGTTAGGAAACAAATTCCTCACAACTGCCAGGAATCTTGTGTGGTGTGGCTCGTAGGTCTGTCTTGTTGGAAAAACATTTCTTCGGTTACTGGATGACGAGCAAGCTCAGGACCTAAGAAGTTCTCGAACATGTGAACGTAACATGGTCCAGTCACAGTTACAGCCTTTTCTCTCTCATCTTCAACGAAGTAAGGACTGATAATTCCAAATTAAGATACCACACACCACACTGTGACTTTGGAACTGTGAAGTGTTCTCTCATGAAGTTCTATGGAGTTTGTGGCAGACAAATAACAGCAATTTTGTTTGTTAACAAACCCGGATAAATGAAAATGAGCTTCATCGCTCATCAGTAAGTTGTTTACAAGCTCTTGGTTTTCATTAATTAACTGCAAAAAAGTCGGGCAGAAATTAACTCTGTTTACATAGTCACATTCATGT
>Ga0123353_10011324_pt1 | contig 12554 bp, 14 predicted proteins | sample TergutLab28metaG_3_FD_92763 | JGI IMG/M metagenome (GOLD analysis project Ga0123353, IMG submission 92763) | Labiotermes labralis P3 segment gut microbial communities from Petit-Saut dam, French Guiana - Lab288 P3 | ecosystem: Host-associated > Arthropoda: Insects > Digestive system > Gut ... | reverse complement strand
TTTGTTCCCATGATCGTTAGCAGAGTTTTTACCCTGTCAACGTTTAGCACCGTGCAACCTAACACGGCACATAGATCCTCCACCTGAAATGGTTCCAGTTTACCGTATAGGTAGTGAGCTGCATATAGGTTTAGTGCCCCGTTGTTTCTCGTGTATTCCTTCTTAGCATGGGTTAGGAATGTTGTACCGAGTAACAGTTCATCATATCCCGGTGCTATCACCAGTAGTTTGTGACACCTCGACATGAACACATCGTTGATCGGAACGATAATCTTCTCGAAGATATCAGCGTCTACCCTGCAATCAAACACCAGTGCTCTCATATCTGTTTCGGTGGTGGTCATATCCTCATTCTTCACGTACCAATCACCGATCAGGTTAGCTGGAAAATCAAAACCAAGGATGGCTTCCGTGTAGCATCGATTGGTTGGTGACATCTTCAGTTTGATCACCGGTGAATCTAATTCCGCGTAGATACTATCGACGTTGGTAGCGATCTCCTCGTTACCATTTGACGTGACATAGGCTATATCGTAGATATCTTTATCCCGTGAGATAGGTCTAGCATAACCACGGATCTTATCCTCCAGGGTATCGATGACTTCATCCCATGTTCGAATAAAATCACGTGGTAGTCTGAATAGTATATCTACGTCGGAAATATGAGCCATGTACCAGCCGAACATGTAGTTGGTAAGAACAATCGCTGAGGTGGTACCGTCACCAACAGTGTTATTGAGTTTAGTACATGGTGCCTTGATCAGGTTGTAGATCATCGATTTATACAGGTTGGTAAACTTGAGATTTTTGAAGATAGCGAATCCATCCTTGGTAGTAGAAGTGTACTGACCATCGAGTATCAGGGAAACGGATCCAAGCGGTCCAAGTGATTGTTTCAGTACCTCGGTTACCGTGTTGAATGTTTCCATTACCAGCTGGGTAAAATCTTTCTTCGGTATAACGTTGGCGCTGGTCTTGCTGTTGTAGGTCATCAGTCCCATATCTGTCTCTCCTTTGATTATAATGATAAAAACATGTTGACCAAAAATAGTAATATATTCTAACGGTGGGAAGGAGGATGGTAGATCTTGATAGAGTTTGACAATGATATCTATGAGACACTATACAGTAACATACCGAATACCCAGGAAGAACGGGTAAATTTGATACTTCAGACAAAAAATGCTGACGTGATAAAGCAGAATATCCAGACAACCGTCGATGATCTGGCTAGGATCAGAAAACGCAAGTTAACATTCACGTGGTACCTTGAACCGGTACCATCAAAACGACCAAGGGCCAACTCAAGTGGTGGTTATCCTCAGATATATGTTCCAAATGCAGCGTTGATAAAGAGGGAGTTTCAAAAGTTTTTTCGAACTAATTTTCCAAAGTTCAAACCAATTCATACCCCGATAACGTTGTACCAGGTACGATCATACCTACGAACACCGACCTGGTACCCACGTAGCTACAAGGTTCTAGCGGAACTAGGTGTGATCATACCGTGGGGGAAGAATCACGGCGACGTGGATAACTTCTACAAAGCTTATTCCGACTGTGCTATCGGTACCCTGATGGAAGATGATCGGTTGATAGGTAGGATCAACTCGGAGAAATTCTTCTCCTTGAAACCAAGGGTGGAATTCGAGATAACATTTCTGGAACGTTGGCCAAAGGGTCTTGAAAAACTAATAAAGTAGGAGACAATAAAAAATGAAATATGTGAAGAAGTTATCGATCGAAGCAGTGCGTTGGAGTGGTGGCAACGTACTTGAGATGTACAATTTTCTCGAGGGAATCAACGTAACAAGTGAGCTGGACGTAAAGACTAGTGGTACATGGTTTCATATCGACATGTGTAATGGTACGTTCGCTACCGGTGATCTTATCATTTCAACAATTGAAGGACCGATAAAAGTTAATATTGGTGACTATGTTATTAAAGCTGATGGTGAATATTATCCGTGTAAACCGGATATATTTGAAAAAACATATGAGCTGGTGGAGGATGCGGAAGTAATCCAATATGATAACATGGAATCTCAACAGGCTATGTGGATTAGCAGTATTGGTATAGTAAAGGCTATAGATACTACTACCGGTGAGTTGCATGTAGTTATTGGACGTGGACAGGAGGCTGGCGACACGTTTAACATTCTCAGATACGGTACAAGATTTAATCTGCAAGCTATGCAGAATTTTTTCAGCGATGATGGATCAGAAGGGTGTGATGATCAGTGATGGGTCCAGATGTTGAACGTCTACTTGGAATTATTGAGATAATTATTGATTCTGGTAGGAATTCTGCCACCAACGCATTGGTGACTGAGAACACCGGTGACCACCAACACTCGGTAGGAAATCATCCTCACTATGGGGGGAGTCATGTTTCCGAGGGATCAGGCTCACACTCACATGATGATGGTATTCATATGCATGACGGTGGTAACCATGCTCACATGGAATTAGTAAATAGACATATAGCGGTTGGATCATTTTCAAATGAGGTTACTAAGATCAGAGCTATCGCAGCCAAGTGCTACCGACCGATTAATCAGGTGAATAATAGCTTGGGTTCACCGTTTAATGAGATCTATTCACTGGATTATATCCGTGGTTTTAGCGATACCCTCGGTGGATTACTGGCAACGATAAACGCTGCGGTTGATGCAAAGTATGCTATTCAAATGTACGCTGATAGTCTGCAACGTGGATACGATGATACTTTCAACGGTGGTAAACCGTCGATCGTTACCGATGACTTTGTTCGTGGTTCCACTGATGGTAACGTTGGTAGTGTAAAAAGATAGGGAGGTTTAACCTCCCTATCTTTTTACACTGATTGGTGCAGATCGCTAAGTTCTACCGGATACGATAGCAATACGCCGACGGGTCTCCTCGACAATTCTCTGTTCCCGTTCCAGGTCCTGATATCTGGCCACTTCTGCGTTGATACGAGCCTCTTCCGCCTCTGTGAATCGAGGTCGTGTGGGTGACGCCTTGGCCAGTGGCACTTCTGAACGTGGTACCGGAGCAGCAACACGCTTTGGTTTGCCAGGCGCAGGTTTGCGGTTGTTATTGTTGATCTTTGGCATAGCTAAGGGACACCTCCTTTTTGGCCTAATTACTTGGTATCCTGGAGAATATATCATCTCGATTAAATAGATGTCACAGCGCATATGCTAATTAATCGGTGATATATTATTACTATAGCACGGAGTGATTATTCATGTGGGAACATGATGCTAGTTAATAAGTGTTTTTGTGGAGCACACATCACCTCCAAAAATGTTTTAACCATGGATGATTTATGATTCTCTCCGTGCTACAATGTCGTCCTCGGGGGACGGGTGGGAACGTCCCCCGGACGATTATTAAAAAATAACAAGAAAGGGAAGGAACAAAATGAACGAAATGAACACACAGTGTTGCGGTAACTGCAACAACGGAACTGACATGGGCAGGAGCATCTACTGCCTACAGGATCATGGTATGGTGGAGGAGAGCGGCCAACGCAAGGGATTGAAGAGCTACTTTCTGGATCCGAATACACCAGCCTGCAGATGTTACAACGAAAGTCCCACCGGTGCTGCTATCAAATTTGATGAGATTCCAAAGACGATGGGCTGGACTAACAGAGATGTGAGGTCAACTGATCAGGATGAGCGGCGAGCAGCTATCTATGATATTGCGGACTTCATGTTGAAAGGTTAGTAGCCATGGACAGATATGAACGCTATGATCTCGACATGGAGATTCTCCAGGAAGAGTTTGAAGAAGCGGAAGCCAACTCTGACTGGGATCTGCTCGAAGATATTCAGGCTAAAATGGATCAACTCACAGCGGCAACAACTGACTACTACGATGCTAGAATACAGCATAGGAGGTGATTGAAATGGATAGATATGAATTGGCGGAATTGGTACTTGCCGAACAGAATAAACTCATCGATATTCAGGAACAGCTGATCCTAGGATATCGGATAGTTGGGGACTATGATAGAGTTCGGAGTACGATTGACAGCATGAACGCTGAGATCAATAAAACGATTGAGTTTGTTACCGAGCTCTGTGAGTTATCGCAAGATAAGATGGATAGTGATCACTATCCTCGTTAACATTAAAACAAGGGGTGAATAACATGACCGTGCATGCTGAAATACATTCTGACACATTTGACAAAGCTTACCGCATCGTCTTCAACCATGTTTGCTCCTCCAAGAGGGGAGAAACTTATGGTATTAAACGCGCTAACGATAAAGTCTTCTCCGATCTAAGCGAGGATATGATTGCAGATATCGCAGGTGGGAATTGGCGTCTCCGTAATGCTGTCTCTCGTATTGTCAAGGAACAAATGAAAGCCAATAGAAAGTATTCTGCATACAATGCTTACGTGGTTAAAGTTCAAGCACTCAAGCATCCGTTCCAAGGTGGGTCAACGAGTCCGAAGTAAGATATAGCGCATAATTTACATAACAAAACATATCATTACCATGTAAAGATAATGGTAGTGGAGTTAGGGTGACGTGTCACCCTAACTCCACTATTAATTCCTCATTTGCCCCAAAGTGACTTTTGTTAGTTATCGTGTCTACCACATTATCTATATATTTTTTGGTAATATCAACTACGAAAAGATACCGATCACACTTGAAATTAGATAGACATACATCAATCCAATCATCACAGCTACGTGTATCCACCGGTACATCTAACCACCGTTCCGTATCACCATATGGTGGACATGTAAATAGACACTGATATGTACCTGAACTAGTCAAACAGTTATCCACTGTCACACTAGCTTTATCATGCCAATCAAAGTAGTCAATAATATCATTGGTTTCCTTCACATGAATAGAGCTAATATCTTGTCCAATGTACTTCTTACCCAAACTAACTGTTCCTAGCATTCTACCACTGAACCCAGAAAATGGATCAAACACCTCATCGTACTCAGACAGATATCTATGAATCAGTAACTTAGCTCTACCTGCACTAAACACACTTACCTTCTGACCTATCTTACTGATGTTGAATCCCTGGAGTATTTTGTTAGGATTCAGTGTGTTAATGTAGATCATTCTGTTCTCAATTACTTTACGCAGTAACTTATCATCATGCCAAGCATCGAATGGACTTGGACCATTTCCAACTTTAGCTTCATAGATACTATGGTGAAAGTGAGTTATGATTCTATCACCTAATCTGGAGTTTATTGATAATTTTAGTTTAGAAACAATTTCAAATTGATATAGCTTTTCCCAAGATTTCCACAGTTCAGTGTCAGCGTAGTGTGGGTATGGAAATGGTATCGATCGACAGATCTTAAATTGTTCCTCGATGAACTGATCATAATCTTGCATCAGTGCTCTAATCAGTTTTTCTAGCGATTGTTTAAATTTTAATTCATAGATGATGGCCGTTTTAACCAATATAGGTACTGACTGAAATCGTCTCTCATCGTATTCTTCATGGCTATGAGTACCAGTATAATCAGAATTATCAGCGTGATAGTAGGCACCATCCAGATCAACTACCATCACCAGCCGATTATTATCCCTGGAATAAATTCCATAATCCCATGATTTTATTATATCATTTTCAGTGGTAATTTCTTCTTTTGTCAAGTAAAATGTATTTGAAATATACGATGCGTTAAAATTTTCTTCAAATCGTTTGTGAAATTTATTATTCCCAGATGAAGGTGAAATTGTACTTTTAGTAATTTCAGCTTTTCTATCAGAGGCTAGCCCATGGTACCATCGACGATGCTGTTCTCCTCGTCGTTGCCATTCCTCCGGTGTTGCAGTTTCCCTGTATGTTTTTAGCGGATCCATCACTTGCATAACTTTAGCATGGTGAGCATATCTACATTTCTTGCACCGCCAATGATGATTTTTAGGAGATTTAGAATAGTGGCCATACGTTAGTTCAAACGATTCTCCACAGTCCTGACACTTCTCCGTGAAATGAGTTCTATTACGTTCTGCCTGAGTAAGTTCAGACCAAGCGTCTCCAAATATCTCCCGTTGTTTGTCTGTCAACTGTCCCAATGATCTCTCTTTCTTGCTTGCAGATATTTTTATTCTCCACTGTTTTTTCTCAAGCTCAGTAAGGCTATGCATTGGATTTGTTTTACTAACGATCATATTTTTCATTCTATTGGATCGTTCTTCCGGTGTTGCATTTTCCCATTTAGTTTTATTGGCATTAGCTCTAGTTTGCTGTGCGCATTTTTTACACTGATGTTTCCCCTGATACTGTTTCCTACGGTAGTGACCATAGGTCATTTGAAATGATTTTCCACAGATGGAACACACGGTATCCACTAATTCTTTGTTACGTAGTTCAGCTGGTTTTCCCATGATCATAACCCCTTTCAATTTCTAGCTCACTGAGAATATATCAACGATGACCGAGGGTACCTACCCTCGGTCATGATCAAATTAATACCGAATAATTTCTTTTATTTTTCTTTTTAGTTCAATCATAATTTTCATACTCATTGAAATTGGTAAAACACTACTTGTCATACGTCTCGCTAGTGTTCCAGGACTTTGTAAACAAGAGATCTCCTCATCGGGCCGATGTTCACCATAGGGCTCATAGCCCTCAGGAATGATTTGACTGATAATTTGTTTGTTAGCTGAGTACATCGCAATTTTGTCACCGATACCAGCAACATCCTCATGCTCAACAAAAAACTTTATCAGCACATCTATATTTTTGTGATAGTCAATCGTACGGTACTTACTGACAAGTGGTTGCGTACTATCTGTCAGCAGGTAACCAGCTTTCAGGGTTTTACCCTCACTATCGTATTTATTCAGAAAGTCAGCTTTCTCGTTACCCCTGTCAAAGAACTTCTGAACTATCTTGCCAAGGGTTGGTGTTAGGTTGGATGGATCATGTAGGCTGATTACCTGGATGTCGATCACAGTTCCAGCGTTCTCCGCTGTGATGTTGTTTCTGGTATCCTCGGTGAACGATTGACGACGATCCTCATCCAACAGGTTACTAGCATATATAGCTATCAGGCTATCATCATATGATTCCTCGTACCGTAACAGTGAGTCACCAACATTCACTTTGTCGCCAATGTTGGCTATCGATATCACGTTGCATGTTTTTGTCAGTGGAGCATCCTCACGGTACACGATCGAAGTTCGTATCCTATCCGCCAGTTTCTTGGTGCATACACCAGCGTCCTCGTAGGTATTGTAGCTTGACATAAAAGCAACTTTCACCAGTGGACCAATTGCATACCGTAGTCCGTTTGTTTTACTGTACTTGAAGTACCTACCATGGTAGGCTAGTACCTGATCCTTTTTGAACTTGTCACCAAGTTGAACGGTCATCGTCAGTGCATTTGAGATAAAGAACGCACTACCGCTGTTCTTCACGATCTCAGGTTTCGTGTTAATCGCATGGTGTTTACCGTCTGCATATCGCACAACGATGAAACCTGTCTTTTCGTCGACATCGATAACTTCACCATCCTGCTCAGCGTTCACAACGAAATCACTTGATAGGTTAAACTGGATAGCTTCATCGTAACCATTTGACACCAGTGAGGGTGATGCATCTTTGACCGGTACCAAGTGACGTGATTGTTTGTTTGCTCTGATAATATCCACTGGCTTTCACCAGCGGCCTGACTATATCTTCACACTGTATCCTGTTACCAGATACAACGTGCCACACGTTTCCATTTGAGGGGTTTTCACCCACCTATCATGTTTCAGATGATAGGCCGTACTCTACTCAGTTACTCACCGTGAGATTTCTTCACGGTTACCCTTTCGATAGTCGATGAGCACCTACCCTATGATATGGGTAGTAAGCTGCGGATTGACCATATATCCTGAGATTTTTTACCATACCGAAACGCATTACCGTTCGCCACCAGATCATCACTGATTAGGTTTGGTATCTCAGGCTCTTAGGCACCCATGATAACTATATCATAGGTAGGGTGCGTTACTCCCTCGTTCCCGCATTTGTGTGGTTTAATGGCGACAGCATCCATACAAACTTTACCGCCACGCGCACAGGATCATCCAGTTTAGCTGTTCCAGGTGTTAACAGTTCCACCGGACTAAAAACATTTACATCTGTCAGTGATTCGATCTCCGATGATGCTACCTGATCACGGTAACCCCTAGCATTTGATAGGGTTGGTTCCACCACTAGCTCGCGTACGATCCCGATATTTAAATCCATCATTTTCACGCTGTTCGCAACACAACGCAGTTCTCCTATGAACTTCCCCACCTTTCAGTGGGATATAAGACCATATCACACTACCATCGCACATAATTAGACGGTAGTCTTCCTGTTTCGATTTAAGGGATTCTCACCCACTGCCATTAGCTTGCAGCCCTACTCTACTCATTCCCACTTAAAGTAAAAAATTTCACCAACTTCATCTAGTAGAATAACTTCAGTGTGAGAACTTTTGATGGTCGTTGAACGTTCTACTTCAGTCAAAGTAGCTTCGCTGCGAGTTGACCATATATCCCATACATTATTTACCATACCTAGGGTAGTTAATCCTAGCCACTATAACGTTACCGCTATAGCTTGGTAGCATGGGCTCTTAGGCATCCACTACGTTAGTAGCAGATAGGAGATCCTACCTCCTCGTTCCCGTCAATTAAAGAAGTTTAAACCGCCCAATTATGTTTAGGCGAGGATGATATCGCTAGTTTACCAATCGATGTTTCATCATATGAACGTTTCTCCTCATCGTACATCCTATCCTTGTTAGCTCCGCTATAACCCTTGGCCGAGATAGCATGAGCTTTACCAAGTTCAATAGCTGGGTTCAGGGTGGAGTACTCATCGACAGTTGGTTGATCCTGAAGTATCTTGATGACCAGATCCCTGGGAATTGTCATTGGTTCCTTGTAACCTGAGTTCACATATTTCTGATACTGTTTCTGTATCTGGGTATATAGTATCGACGGTATGATCTCCACAGATCGTACCCGGTATGATTTATCAGAAGCTTTGCTCACGTGACCATTGTCAGCTAGTAATTCCACAGCAGCGATCATCAGCAGATCAGCTTCCGTTGGTAGACTGTGGTGCTGACAAACTTCCTTGCTGATCGGATCAATGAAGAACTCATACAGGTTCATCAGCTGGTTTTGAAACTTTCTTGTTCCATGTTTGTACGCTAGGTACTCCAGGTAACCCCTGTGTGAGTTCAGATCATCAAAGTTAAACTGCTTTGGTTCGATAGCGTTCAAACCGTTGATGATCAACTGAGCACAGACCGTTGGTTCATACTGCAGTATACCATCAGCAAACGCTAGGTAACCATCGGTTGTATTCGAAGGAGCTTTTCCACTACCACGGTGGAATTCCCAACGCATACCGATACCATCGAGCATCCTGGTGATACCAACCCACACTCCAAGGATAACCCCCACGGTGAGGGTTGTACCTCCCATCGTAGCCACCGCTAGCATCGGTTGCTTCCTAGCTTTGATCTTGCCCAGTAACCGTTGATATTCCTCCGGTAGATTCTCCGTGATCACTTCCACGATCGTTCTGCCACCGCGATCAAGGCCAGTTCGCTCGTTGATGATCACCGGGTGTTTACCCTCGAAACCTATCAAGAATTCGTCGCCGGAGACGCTATCGTTGAACTTTGGTAGAATATTCTCATGGATGTAGTGACGGTTGAAATAGAGATTACATTTTCCAGCTGAGAATTTGAATAGTCGTCGTCCGATCTCATCGTACTCCAAACTCGATACGTAGTTACTATTAACTTTAGTCGAGTCACCGGTCATAAAGATCTCAGTGTCCTTCAGCTCTTTCTTCCTTGACAGGGAGAAAATACGTTCCACCTGAACAAAGGAAGCTGTAGCTTTTCGGTTCACGTATGTTTTTCGGTTGGTAGTGATAACCACGGTATCCGGTGTATCCTTCACCAGTGGATTGTAGAAATTCTGCTTCAGGATGATCCACTTGTTTCCACCGATACGCATGAACCGGTTATCGTAGAACTTCGGTATGTCAACCTTGAACGTGTGCTCGTTTCCCGTTTCATCTTCCAGCACCACAGTCCAGGTATCACGCAGGGTATTTACATCGGAGGTATCCTCTATCTTGACAGATTTGACATACAGTGGCGAAGATTTATCCTTCAGGCAGTCAAAACAGGCTAGGATATCTTTCGTGTATAGTTCGTCGATGTATGTCTTATCAAAGTTAGCAAAGGTTATCTGCTTGACATTTGGATTGGATGTTTTCAGAGCAGCGGATTTATCCTCGGTAATAATCGGAACATTGGATGATTCTATCGCAAGTATCTCTTCGATCGTTGAATCCTTCACGACTACTTTTTTCTGAGCTTCCCTGAGCTTAGCATCACGTGCACTGTTGACCGGAGCAGTGCGTGGATCCGACATGGGAACGATTTGTTCCTGGACAGCATCAAGGATCTCTTCCGCTACCTCATCATCGTTTGTCAGGATATCGAAGATCTCTTCCTTCATATCATCCCTGTTATGTTCCAATTCGTCGTCAACCACTATGTCGTCATCGGTACTTGTCAGCAGTGGTTGATAGTCCATCCTGATAGCTTGGTATAGTTTACTAAGTGCGTCGGGACTATCACCACGAAAGACACTTGGCTTACCGGTCGTAGGTTCTGGTCGATAGTTGATGTTGCTACCGGTTGGAGATGGCATGTTACTGGGTACCGATGTGCCATGATCACCGTGAACAAATTGATCTGTTACCGAGAGTAGGGGTCCTCGGTTTTGACTGATAACCTGATCAAATAATCGAACATGTTTTGGATCAGTTCGCCTGACAAGATCAGCCTTAGCTGCCGCTATCTCCTTTTCCCTTGACAGAGCAGCTGTTGCTTTTCCAGCAAGTTTATCACTGACAGCAGCTGATACTATTCCCTTCACAGCGGGTGAATTAGGTTTGGTAAACACAGCTGTGGTGCGATCAACCAACGTCTTAACTCTGCTATCCTCCGGGGTAACGTTCAACTCTTCCTGCTCATCATCTGATAACTGATCACAGTAGTTGTCAAGGTTAGCTTTCATGATGCGAAATAGAGCATTTCTAAATTTGTTGAACTTATCGGTGGTTAACCTAGCAGGGTTAAATTTCAAAAACATATTCTTCGAGGTGATCAGCATATCCAGATCAACACCGATCGTTGTCAGATCCCTAGTACGAAAGTATGCCAGATATAGCAGAAACAGTGGGTTGGTTTTATTTTCTGCCAACGGTGCTCCTGGTTTGAAACCAAAACACTCCGCGTCAAATAACATGATACGGTTACCGGAGTTTTTATCTGGTTTTCCCATGTCGTTATATGTTGGAGTAAATCCAGAGATGATATCATAGAACGATCGGTAGAACTCTGCACAGACTCGTTTGATTGGAAACTTTGACACGATCGGTGCAATAACCTGATAGATATCACCGGTAGCAAAAAATATATTTGTTTTGTCGCCATCCCCTATACGTTTTGTTGGATATGGCATCATCTTCGTGTTTGCCCGTATCAATTTCATTCGTTCTGTTCGGAGTTTAGCTAGGTTCATTCGGTATCGTCTACCGAAGAACGTACCAAATGACATTACCGGGTAGAAGAACTTACGGTAGGTAGGAGGTATCATGAAGTACTTACTGTTGATCAGTGAAAATGAATTTTCAAATGTATCTGTCATCAGGTAGATGATATTTGATTTTCCATCCGGTAACCTGATCTTCTGAAAGATCAGCTTGTTAAATTCCGCTGACGCAAACCTCACAGCCTCCGAGAAACTTCCCCGGTCATCAAGATAGTAACCACCATCTTCCAGGTTATCGAGGTCTACGTACTGTTGGTAGTCTGCCATCGGTATCGTATCCTCCTTTCTATTAGTTAGGTAACGGTCAACCATCCCCATAAGTTAAAAAGGATAGGAGATGATCGACAATGGTCTGTCCAAGGTGTCTGAGTTCACTGACTAAGATCATACCAAACACTGACCACTATACTTGCTTCAACCCTGAGTGCTATCGTCACTGTCCAATCTGTGGTTCGATCAACTACTTCGAGATCCCTGATAGCACCATGGTTAGTTGTAACACATGTGAAGAAAATGGTAACTACACTGAGTATCAACTACTTCCAGGTATCAGATATCAGTTTGGATATGTCTCCGGTAGCGCAGCTCATTGTCCAGTTTGTGATCACACTGAGTTCATCGATGCTCATGGTTACTTTACCTGTGATAACTGTCAGACTATGTTTACCAACGTCTATGATGAAACGGTGCAACCATATCATAGCTTAGTGTTTCCTCTACGTGATAACGCTGAGTTCTTTTTACGTAGAGTTTATACGTAATACATCGATATAGTAAAGTGTATATAAGTAATATAGTAAAAATGATAATTTGTTATATACACTTTTCAAAATTACTAAAAATTTTACCCACACACTGATCGGGAAAAATATTAATTTTTTACTCGCAAAAGTGCTAGCACTTTTCGCGACAAGTGATATAGTATAACTGTATATAA
>Ga0123353_10011323_pt1 | contig 12554 bp, 6 predicted proteins | sample TergutLab28metaG_3_FD_92763 | JGI IMG/M metagenome (GOLD analysis project Ga0123353, IMG submission 92763) | Labiotermes labralis P3 segment gut microbial communities from Petit-Saut dam, French Guiana - Lab288 P3 | ecosystem: Host-associated > Arthropoda: Insects > Digestive system > Gut ... | reverse complement strand
CGAGTTGAGCGCCCAGAAGAATGGTGTAAGATACAAACTATAGCAAGCGCGACTGTCTGAGCGACGAAATTGCTAAAAGCACAGTGCCGAGCGCAAGCGCACACCAGGCCCCCATGACCAGTAACGTCCTTTTACGAGTAAACAGTAACACGGACCAGTATCACTTGCTTTATAGCGTCTGTTATGTTATTCTGGCAACGATAAAAACTACTTTATATGTACCGGGGTGAATGATATGTATTGCTCCAATTGCGGAACAAAACTTGATGAGGGAACGCGATTCTGTCAGGAATGCGGCGCCCCGCAAGAGCAGGTCAATAGCGAACCCGTTTATGCACCGCCACCAATAGAAACACAGCAGGAACCCGTATACGCGCCGCAAGTATATCAGCCGCCCGCGAGCGAACAGCCGCAAGAGCCGGTGTATTCTCAGCAGGCTTACACGCCGCCGGCGTACACTCCGCCCGAATACGCACCGCCGCCTGGCTCTCCGCCCCCGCGGGAGAAAAAGAGCCTGCCGAAGATTCTGATCCCGGTGGCTGCGGTCGTTGTAGTGCTGGGTGTACTTGTTGCGCTTGAGGGGTTTCGGGTGATCGACATTCTGCCGTCATGGCCGAGTGATCCGAGCTCTGCCGGCACAGCACGCGACAAGGACAGGGACGACGACGATGACGACGTCATTATAAGGCCAAGCCCGCCTCCGCGCGAAACGCCGAGTCCGGCAGACAGGCCCGATCCCGGTATAGCAGCGGGGTTTAACGGCGACGGTGGCGAAGTACGTGTATCGGGTGAGACAGAGCTGGAGTTTACCCCGAACCAAACTGGGGCGTGGGTGATCCGGACTTCGGATAACGGCGGATACGACCCGTATATAGAGATTTACGACGCCTTCTTGAACATGATCGCCTATGATGACGATGGCGGAGACGACTTTAACGCTATTGTGACCGTACTCATGGAAGCCGGCGTGACTTATACGATACGCGTCAGGTTTTACGAGGGTAGTTCGGGCAGTTGTAAGGTTTCAGTAAGTCCGGCGCAGACGATCACACTACCGGGTGACGGTGGCACAGTTACCGTGAACGGCCCGACTGAGTACTTATTCACGCCATACAGTTCCGGAATGTGGACATTGCGCACATCGGATAACTATAGCACCGATCCATATCTGGAGATTTTCGATTCACGCAGCACATTTATTACCTCTGATGACGACAGCGCGGGCGATTATAACGCGCTTATCTATGTTGAGCTTGTAGCCGGTGAAATGTATTTTATCAGGGCGATGTTTTATGGCAGTGAAGCCGGCTCCTATACCCTGACGGTGCAGGAAGGCGGCACAGCGGCGCCCGGCACGTCACAGGAAATACCGGGCTGGGGCGGCGTGGTGTACGTGGACAGCCTGTTGGAGTTTGCATTTACACCGGATTCCTCCGGATTGTGGATGCTGGTTACATCGGCCAATATGGGTGATCCGTATTTGGAAGTGCACGATTATAACTATAACCTGCTGGCGGTCGACGACGACAGCGCTGGTGACGGCAACGCATTGATCGTTGCCGAACTGGAAGAGGGGACCCGTTACCGCATCATTGCGACTACCTACGACGGTGAACCGAGTCCCTACTTACTGACAGTCCAGCCGGTTGCTGTGCTCGACAGCGACGGTGGGACAGTCAGTATCCACGGCAGGGCGGGACTGCTGTTTATTCCCGGTTATACCGGCATCTGGGAGTTCTATACATCGAACAACACCACAGACCCCTTCCTGCGGATCATCGACTGGGAAGGAAACGAGATCGGATTTGACGACGACAGCATGGGTGACCTCAACGCATATGTAATGGTTGAGCTCTACGAAGACTATCCATATTTCATCTATGCGGGCTACTATAGCGACGAAGGTATGTTCGACCTGACTGTTAGCAGGAAGTAAACATTATAAGCGATCCGCCCCGCGCGGCTACGGCTGCGCGGGGTTTTGCTTAAAATCCGGCATTATTTACAGGGGGAAAAAACTTGCTGACATTGATACTCGGACGAGCGGGAACGGGCAAAACAGCATATGTGACCGGAGATATCCGACGCAGGGTGGAAGCAGGAGAATCCGGGCTTTTGCTCATCGTGCCGGAGCAATACTCGCATGACGCGGAAAGACAGCTCTGCGCCGAATGCGGCGACGGGCTGTCGCTTTTTGGCGAGACGATGAGCTTCACCCGATTGTGCGGGCGTGTTTTTTCCGAAACGGGCGCACCGCCTGGCTTTACGCTGGACGGCGGCGGGCAGATGCTTGTTATGCACAGCGCGCTTGAGTCCGTCGCGCCCAGGCTCAGAGTTTTTGGCGCCAGGGGTCAACGCACGGAGCTGATCGAGAGGCTGCTCGACGCGGCAGCGGAGTTTAAAAGCCTTTGCATAAGCCCGGATACTCTGGAGAGTATGTCGAAGCGGGTCTCTAACCCGCTGGCGGACAAGCTTTACGATCTTGCCCTTATTTTTGGTTCATACGAAGCGAACTTACGCGCTCACGGGCATGATGCTTCCGACAGGCTGGCTCTGCTTGCGGACAGTATCGGAGAGAGTTCCGTCGGGGATAAAGGTCATATCTACTTCGACGGCTTTAATGACTTTACCGCGCAGGAAATGTGCGTTATAGAGCGGCTTTTACAGAAAAAAGCGGATATGACTGTGTGCCTTACCTGCGATTTGACGGATGACAGCGAGGTATTTCAGTTGCCTCTCAAGACCGCGACGCGGCTGCGGCGGCTCGCCGACGAGCATGGCGTCGGGGTTAAAACATTGACAATGGAAACGCAGTCCGGTGAAAAGGCGGCGGAGTTCGTATATCTCGAAAAGCACCTTTTTGGCGGTGATGCAGTAGTGTATCCGGGAGAAAACAACGCCATAACCATATATCCGGCGGCAACGCGATATTCCGAGTGTGAGTGCGCCGCATATAAGGTTTGGCAGCTCGTCCGCGACGGATACAGATGGCGGGATATAGGCGTCATGGCGCGGGACTGGGAACAATACGGGTCGATTTGTGAGAATGTCTTTGAGAAGTACGGCATCCCGTTCTTTTCAAGTGGCAGAACAGATATCATGAATAAGCCGCCTGTTGCGCTGATAGACGCCGCGCTCGAGATTGCGGCGTCAGGCTGGGAGTATAAGCCGGTCTTCAGGTATCTGAAGACCGGGCTCACGGACATCGGGACCGACAGTTGCTCAGAGCTTGAAAACTATGTGATCAAGTGGAATATCCGCGGCGCTGTGTGGGCGCGCAGTTGGACGCTTCCGCCATCAGGTTATGGCGGAGAGGCTGATGAAACAACGCTAGCGCGTCTAAACGACCTGCGTACCCGGGTAACGGCGCCTCTTCTTCGTCTGCGCGACGGCATAAAGGGAGTGTCGCAAACTGGCGAAAAACTGAGGGCGCTGTACGCTTTTCTTGAGGATATAGGGCTTGCAGAGGCTCTTTCGGAGAAGTCGGAAGTTTTTTCAGAGCGCTTCGATACGAGGCTTGCTGATGAATATGCTCAGCTCTGGGACGTCATAAAAAACGCGATCGAGCAAATGTTTACAATGGCAGGAGAGACGCAGCTCAGCGCGGTTGAGTTTCGAAAGCTTTTCACAATGATGTTGTCGCGGTACGACGTCGGAGTCATCCCGGTGTCGCTCGACAGGACGGTGCTGGGCGGCATGGCTATGAGCAGGCGTCGGGATTTCAAGTGCCTTATCCTGCTCGGCGCCACTGACGACAACCTGCCGAGGATAACCAGGGGCAACGGGGCGCTGTCCGACAGTGAGCGCGCGGAACTTGTCGGGCTCGGCGCAGATATGCCGGCGGGGCCGGAAGAGCGGCTGTGCCGCGAGATGAATATGCTCTACTCAACGCTGACGCTTCCTTCGCGGCAGCTTGTGTTGACATATCCGGGCGGAGCGGGAGAGCGTCCGTCGTTTATTATCAAGCGGCTTAAAAACATTTTTGGAATAATCGAAACCGCGCTGCGCGAGGAGGAGTATATGGCTTCGGCGCAAGCGCCGTGCTTTGAGCTCGCGGCGTATGCCGGTCATACTAATGAGAGCCCCCTGGCCGCCGCCGCAAGAGAGTACTTTTTCGGGATATCGGGCGAGACGCGGGAAAGGTTGATTTCTTCGGATACTTTGCTGCACGCGGGCAGGGGCAGCTTGTCCGGGGGCACAGCCCGGCGTTTATACGGGCGGGAGCTGACATTGTCGGCGACGCGGGTCGACAGGTATTACTCATGCCCGTACCTGCATTTTCTTCAAAACGGGCTGAGACTTTTCCCGCGTGTTCCGGCGGGGTTTGACGCTCCGGCCGCCGGAATTTTTATGCATTATGTACTTGAGGCGGTCTCGCGGGAGATCATGGCGACCGTCGGGTTTAAAAACGCCGATGCAGAGTTGTGCCGCGATCTGACAATTCGTCATATCGAGAGTTATATCCATGACGTCCTGCTTGATTTCGAAGGAGCAAACGCCCGGTTTGTATACCTGTTCCGCAGACTGGAGCGGGATGTAATACGAGTGGTGCTCGACATGCGGGATGAGCTCAAACGATCCGACTTTTTACCGCTTGATTTTGAGCTTGAGTTTTCGGAACTGTCCGGCGGGCAGGAAAAGAGCCGGGACTTGCTGAACCTGAGCGGTATTGTTGACAGGGTGGACGGATGGAAACATGACGGGAAACTGTATCTGCGCGTGATCGACTACAAGTCCCGAAAAAAAGCGTTTTCTCTGTCGGATGTCGTTCATGGCAGGAACATGCAGATGCTGATCTACCTGTTTGCTCTGCAAAAATACGGCGGTGCGCGATATGGGGAGGAAATAAGGCCGGCGGGCGTTTTGTACGTACCTGCAACGGATATCATCCTTAAAGCGCCGCGAAACTCGACGGATGAAGAGCTAAGCAAAATGCGGGAGCGCGAGCTTCGCCGGGACGGGCTGATCCTCGAAGATCCAGCCGTGATCGAGGCGATGGAAAACGGAGACAATAAAAAGTACCTGCCGGTCAAGACAGGCAAAGACGGCGTCGTCTCGGGCGACAGCCTCGTGGATGCCGGGCAGGTAGCGAAGGTATCAAAGCATGTCGATTTCATGCTGCGCCGTGCTGTGGGCGAAATACTCGGAGGCGGTATCGAATGCAAACCGTACTTTAAAAATGACAATGACAACGCATGCCGGTATTGCGAGTATTTGTCGGTTTGCGGGTTTGACGAGAGTTTGGGTGACAGGCGCGTATTTGCGGGCAAGCGTAGTGCCGAAGAGGTATGGCAGGCGCTGAACGGCTGACGAATCCGGGACGAGAGGACAAGCACCAATGGGAGAAAGCCTTGATTTTACGGCGGAGCAGAAAGCGGCGATAGATTATCGCGGCGGCTCGCTGCTGGTATCCGCAGCTGCAGGCTCCGGCAAGACCAAAGTGCTGGTTGAGCGCCTGCTTTGCCGTGTCGCGGAAGGGAACGACGTCGACGATTTCCTCGTGATAACATATACCCGCGCCGCAGCTGCCGAACTGCGCGAAAGGATTTATGAAGAGATATCGGAAAAGATCGCTGCCGCGCCCGATAACAGGCGCCTTCGCCGCCAGTCGCTGCTTTGCCGCAGCGCGTCTATCGATACAATACACGGGTTTTGCACGGATATAATTCGTGAGAATGCGCATCTTGTCGGTTTGCCGCCCGACTTTCGTGTTGCGGACGACAGCGAGAGCGGGATGATCAGGGCCGAGGTTTTGGAGGATGTGCTGAACTCCGCCTATGAGACGATAGATACGACGGAAAGCTTCGGAGAACTTGTCGAAATGGTATCTCCCGGGCGCGACGACAGGAGATTGTCTGGGATAGTACTCGACGCTCACGCGAAACTTCGCAGCAATCCGAATCCCCGGGAGTGGGCGGAGTCGCAAATCAGCGCGCTTAGCCTTGCCGGTGTATCGGATGTATCGGAAACTGTCTGGGGCGCATATCTTATGGACAGGGCGCGCGGCATCGTAAAGTTTCGGTACGGTGAGATGGAGCGGCTAAGGGCGGTCATGGCAGAGTTCCCTGAGTTTGAAGCGAAGTATGGGGACAGCGTCGAAGCGACGATCTCGGATATCGGGGCGTTTTCCAAGGCGCTCGACACCGGCTGGGACGAAGCGCAGCGTTATGGCGCCATCGACTTTTCGAGAGTCAAGCCAAAATCGGTTTCCGGATACGACGAGCTGAAGGATGTTCGCTTGCGCTGCAAAGCGGCTTTGAAAAAAGCCGCGGAGATATTTGAGTGTACTTCGGACGAGCATATCGAAGACATGCGAGCGATTGCACCGGCAATGACCGCGCTGCTGCGGTTAATCCTGGACTTTGACGACGCCTATATGGCGGAGAAACGCAGGCGCGGCGCCGTTGACTTTTCGGATTTGGAGCATTTGGCGCTGTCGTTGCTTATAGACGGTGAAACAGGCGGCAAGACCGGAATAGCCAAAGCGATATCAAGACGGTTTTCCGAGGTACTGGTCGACGAGTACCAGGATGTGAACGCCATTCAAGAGCTGATTTTCAACGCGGTGTCGCAGGACGGAATGAACATCTTTATGGTCGGCGACGTAAAACAGTCTGTCTATAGATTCCGGCTCGCCGACCCGACGATCTTTTTGGCAAAATATGGAAAGTTCAAGGATGCAAATGAGGGAGATAAACAGGATGGTTTGAGGATCCTTCTGTCGACGAATTTTCGCTCGAAGGCGGGTATCCTGGAGGCTGTCAACCTTGTATTCGGCGGCATTATGTCGGCGGAGTTCGGCGAGCTGGAGTACACAGAGCGCGAAGCGCTTGTTGCCGGCAGGCAGGATCTGGATTTGAATTCGGAATTCGGAATTCGGAATTCGGAGTTGGGGAGCGGGCAATCGGAATTCGGAATTCGGAATTCGGAATTGGGGGTGCAAGACGCTGGGCTTAAGGACGCCGCGGTTGAGCTTGATTTAATAGATATGAGCACGATCGAGCGCGACGAGGATGAGGAGAGCCCCGTTAAGACTGAGATCGAAGCGCGGTTTATTGCAGAGAGGATAAAAGAGCTTATAAGTTCCGGTTATAAGATTCCAGACCGTAAGCAGGGCGCAAGGCCCTTATGCTACTCTGATATTGTGATCCTGCTGCGTTCGGTCCAGAACAAAGCGTGGCAGTATGCGGCCGCGCTGACGGAGCACGGCATCCCTGTCGACATGCCCGGCGATGAAGGATTTTTTGAAACGACAGAGATAACGGCGGCACTGTCGCTGCTGTCGGTCATTGACAATCCAATGCAGGATATACCGCTGGCTGCTGCACTCAGAGGTCCTGTCTACGGGTTTTCCGCCGATGAGCTTGCCGGGATACGCGCCGGCTCGCGCGCATCCGACTATTATAGCGCGCTCGTCACAGCTGCGGCGACCGATGAAAGATGTGCAACATTTCTAAAAGAGATGGAAGAGTTGCGCGAAGTCATGCCGGATATGCCCACGGACAGGTTTATCTGGCATGTGTATAACAAAACGGGGCTGCCCGGACGTGTCGGCGCGATGCGGGGCGGAGAAAGGCGGCGCAGTAATCTGATTCTGCTTGCAGAGTATGCGCGTTTGTTTGAAAAGAGCGGGTATAAAGGGCTGTTCAGCTTTCTTGTGTATATTCGTGGTGTTCGTGAAAGAGGAGCGTTTTTGTCGGCTGACCCGGCATTGCAGACGTCCGGCGGAGCATCAGGCGACGCTGTACGCTTAATGAGCGTTCATAAATCGAAAGGACTGGAATTCCCGGTTGTTATCCTTGCGGATACGTCCAGGCAACTCAACAGAAAAGACATCGGGTCGCCTCTTGTGATCCACCCCGTGCTTGGCCTCGGACCGAAAAGAACGGACGGGAAGCGCCGTATAGAGTACACGACGCTTGCTCGAATGGCGGTGCAGAGCAAACTGACGTCGGAGCTGATGGCTGAGGAACTGCGCATTCTCTATGTCGCCATGACGCGGGCGCGGGAAAAACTGATCGTCACCGCAGCGTTTAAAGACGCCGGAAGGGAGATCGAAAAACTGTCAAAACTCACCGGACGCATGGAATCGGGGCCCTCAGCGCGGCAGTATGAGAAAATCCCGCCACAGGTGCTTGAGGAGTCTGCAAGCATGGCGGGTTGGATCCTTCTGCCCTTATTGAGAGGGAAATGGGAAATTGAAAACGGGAAACTGACGGTTGAAGGTTTGGGGAGGGGTGCAGAAAACAACGCGTGGGACATTCGGCTTGTTTCCGCCGCTGAATTGCAACGCGAGGATCAGCAGGCTGAATCGCCCGCTTCCAAACTCGTGTCCGTTTCGGACTCCGAAGCCCGGGCACCGAAATCAAAACCGGAGGACGTTGAGCTTTTGCGTCAAAGGTTCGGGTTTGAGTATGCGTACCAAAAGGCGACTGAGTTGCCGTCGAAGTTAACTGTCACAGGGTTAAAAGAGCGGGTCATCGACCCGGAGGCGGCGGAGCTGCCGGAAGCGGTTTCCGGTGAGCAAAGGAGATTTGCGTTTTCCAGGCCCGATTTCATATCAAAAAAGGCGGGGTTGACCGCCGCCGAGCGCGGTACAGCGCTGCACCGGGCTATGCAGTGTATTGACTTCAGTGCATGCGGCAACAAAGATGGTGTAAAAAAAGAGCTTGACCGGCTTTCTGAGCGCGGTTTTCTCACTGAGCAACAGGCTGCCGCTGTAGACACAGGGACGATCGCCCGTTTCTTCGACTCGTCTACCGGAAGACGCGTGCTCGATGCGAAAACAGTTGGCCGTGAGTTCAGGTTTTCCCTTTTATATCCGGCGTCGCGTTTTTATGAAGGCGGCGGAAGCGACAGGATTTTGCTTCAGGGCGTCATTGACTGCTACTTCGAAGAACACGATGAAATCACGATCGTCGATTTTAAGACAGATCACGTGACGCCAGATACGATAGATGAAAAGGTAAAACAATACACGCCGCAACTTGCGGCGTATTCGGAGGCGCTGGAGCGAATCACCGGGAAACGGGTAAGGGAGCGTTTGATCTACTTCTTTTCCGTGGGGGAAAGCGTCTCTGTATGACGAACACAGGGGGGACGCGAACACAGGGGGACGGTTCTGTTACGAACACAGGGGGACGGTTCTGTTGTGTTAGGATGCGCTCTGCGCATCCTAACACAACAGAACCGTCCCCCTGTGTTCGCAACAGAACCGTCCCCCTGTGTTCGCGTCCTATATGAATTCTTTGATTTTTGCGAGAAGCTGGTTTAAACGAACCGGCTTCATTAACAATCCGGCGCCACCCACGTCGATAGCCCTGTCCACATACTCCCTTGCAGAGTTGGCGGTGATAAAAACGATGGGGGCGCTTTGCCCGCTGGTTTTGATTTTTTGGGCGAGTGTGTATCCATCCATCCCGGGCATTTCGACGTCGAGAAGGAACAGATCCGGACAGTTGCTCTGAATGTAATCAAGAGCCTGGGCGCCCGATGAGACGCAATGCAGTTCATACGGGGCGTCAGAAAGCAGTTTCTTGATTGTATTGAGGAACATTACAGAGTTATCAACAGCTAAAATCAGGGGTACACCTGGTTTTTTTGCGGTGAATTTCGGCGGCGGAGCCGGAGCAGTCTGCGGTTCTTGCGGTGCGGCTTGCGTCGCGCCCCTTTCGGACGCCATTTGAATATCTATTGACAATGATGAGACGCTCAGGAGCATGTTCTCTACGAGTGCCTCGATCGTATCGTTGCCCTCGCCGCCGGAGCTGATGATCTCGTCCGCATGTTTACGGCATAACTGAGCTAGATCCTGCGCGTGAAGCCGTCTGAGTGTGTCGCTGAGATGTGAGAGATCCTTGGCCAGCGCGACATAATCTTCCGCATCCAGATGGTCCCGGATATTATCCGCCTGTGCGGGAAAATTGTCAATAAACGTGTTCAGATGCTGATAGTAACGCTCGAACTGAACATCGGTCATCGCGGCTCCATCGAGGTTCAGGTCCGTGATGGCATGCAATCGTTCTATGCTATACATGGGCAACACTCCAATTGTTGATTTTTCTCCCGTCAGCCGCCCGAGACGACACGGCAAAGGTGTAATGTGCCGCTATTTGTGAGTATTCCGTCGAGTGGGACCGGTTTGCCGTTAAAAAGCGGGTACATCAGCTTGTAATGATGCTCCGGCACTGCAGAACCGCATTTGCTTTCGCAAATCGAAATCAACTCGCGGATGGTCGTGCCGCTTTCGATATCGTATGACCCGCTTGACAGACCGGGTGTAAGTTCGCCGGCGACGAACCTTACATCGACAGTTAACATATCGTGCTTATCTCCATGTTATGTGGTTATAAATATCCGTGCAAATAAAGCGAAGCGCAGGCCGGATCGCTCCAGCCTGCGCGCGCTGATATTAAGCGTACAGATCGGCTATTACGTTTTCCAGTCCGCCTATATCTTCGAGAGCAGCTTTGGATGGAGCCATTGTTTTCAGATCCCAATCCATTGCGGTGAAGAACAGGTCGGCCAGTTTCTCGTTTTCTATCGTTATGCCGGTGTGCGGTCCGACAGTCATTGCGGGCTTGCCGATGATGCGGCCCGCAATCGTTGCATCTTCGCGCTTGATGCCCTCGCGCACGTTAAACGCGTGGCGCATCGTATATGACCGGAGGCCAAGCTTACGCGCTTCGTCGCCTTCGTAGGTAATGCCGGTCAGAGCGGTGAGGAACTTTGACTTGACTCCCGGCGGCATTGCGACGTCGCCAAACTGGCAGAAACCGGCCATGTTTGTTATCTCGGTATCGATCACACCGTCGACGTCGCGTTGTGCTGTCTCCGGAGATACGAAGTCATATTTTACCTCTGGAGGAAGGTGCGCTACGCCGATGAAGCCCTGGCCGCCCTTGACGTGCCGTCCCGGGGTCGGGTCATACTGATATGTACGCGCAAGACCGGGTGACATGCGCGGGTCGTGCTGCGGGGCTTCGATGCCGCCGGCATGCATGACATATTCCAGACCGCGGTTATAGTGTTTTGCGGCGGCAAGCGCGCCCATATTGAGTATGCGGCCCATCTCGGAAGTCTCTTTGCACATGGCTTCCATCATCTGAGCGACGGCTTCGGCGTTGCCCCACTTGAGGTCGACGCCGCCGGTCTCTTCTAGTGTGAACAGGCCGTTGACGTAGCATTCCATGGCCCAGGCGATCGTTCCGCCGGCTGAGATAACGTCGAACCCGTATTCGTTACAAAGGAAGTTACACCAGTTGACCATCTCCGCATCGCCGGAGCCGAGGCCGGAGCCGAACATGCCGTTTGTCTCATACTCGGGGCGCCCGGTTTCTTTGATCGGGTATTTGCCATCTTTGATCTCATATATAGCGCCGCAGCCCAGTGAACAGGTGTTACACGAGTATTTCCTGATCTTCCAGCGCTGATCCATGACTTGTGAGGTGACGGCGTTGACTTCGTCTTCTGTCAGGTCCGATGGTACTCCGCCCCAGTTTCTTACGCTGGCGTCGCCGCTGAACACGGAACCGGCATAGATGCCGCCTGTGCCGAAGTTGTTGAAAAGCGGAACCATGTTGGTCGACGTCGGCCCGCTCTTGCACCACTCGGTGATCTCTTTGTTCAGCGCCACGATGTCTTCTTTGCTGAATACGTCTATCTTTGCGTCGCCGCGGCATACGAGCGCTTTCAGGTTTTTGCTGCCCATGACTGCTCCGGATCCGCCTCGACCGGCTGCGCGATGTGTGTCGTTCATCACAGCCGCCATGTTTGATTTGCGTTCGCCGGCGGGACCGATCAATGCGATGCCGACTTTGTCGTCGCCGAGTTGTTCTTTGATCGTATGCTCGGCCAGCTCCGTTGTTTGTCCCCAAACGCCTGAAGCGTCGTGGAAGGTAACGGCGTCGTTGTCCACCAGCACGTATACTGGTTTTGCCGAGACGCCTTTGATGAATATGGCGTCAAATCCTGTTTTGCGCAGGATCGTGCCGAAGTTGCCGCCGCTGTTGGCGTCGTTCCACATGTTTGTGACGGGCGACTTGCTGACTACTGTGTAGCGCGCGCCTATCAGAGGGCCTGCGCCGTTTGCGGCGCCCGGTACGAAGCCGATCATGCTTTCCGGAGCGTCCCACGGCGTCTTGGCGGGCATTTCATCGTACAGCACTTTTGCGCCGAGCGACGGGCCGCCGATAAAGTTTTTCAGCGTTTTATCATCGAATTCGCGTACTTCAGACTTCTGTGCCGAGAGATCGATGATAAGGTACTTCCCAAAGTAATTCTTGATGTTTTGTGCTCCCATAACTATACCTCCGTCAAAGTATTTATTCCGTTATAGCGTAACGGCGTCTGCAAAGCCGGGAAAGCAACCTTTTGCCCCGTCAGGCGGTGCTCCGGCTGTAGCATTTGATTTATTTTACCATAGCGTTATTGAATTAGTAAAGCGATTTTTGGAATTTACGGAACTATGTTTTTTGTTGTTGTTACAGGTCAAGGGGCATTTTTCGTCTTCGTCATTGCGAGCGCACGAAGACAATATGTAGTGACCACACAGT
>Ga0123353_10011322_pt1 | contig 12554 bp, 10 predicted proteins | sample TergutLab28metaG_3_FD_92763 | JGI IMG/M metagenome (GOLD analysis project Ga0123353, IMG submission 92763) | Labiotermes labralis P3 segment gut microbial communities from Petit-Saut dam, French Guiana - Lab288 P3 | ecosystem: Host-associated > Arthropoda: Insects > Digestive system > Gut ... | reverse complement strand
TTTTGTACCAGATGGTGGTGTGTGATCAGCATCACGCGCGGCGGGGGAAGGGGCTGTCGGGGGGGGGTGGGGAGGGGGGCGAGTGAGAAAGTCAGCATTCAAGCATAGACGCCCTATCAAAAAGTATTCGGATTGATGCTGTGAACCTAACAATACTAAACTCACCCTAATGATGAACTAATCCCAATCAAAACAGGCCCCTTCTGCTTGGGTACACTTATTCCAGCAGCCCTTCTACCGCTGGAAGCATTTCTCGTACTCTGTTTTGGATTGGCTCCACATCTTCAAATCACTTACCTTTCAAGGTGTTCTTAATTCAGGGGAAGAGGGAAAAGTTGTGGGGCCATATCTGTGGAGTATGGGGGGTGACGCACCTAGTTGAATGTAGTGTCTGTTAAAAACCACTGCACAAGTTTAGCTACACATGTCAGTGCATTATGATGAATTTGCCATGCACCACACTACTATCTTCTGGGCCATTTACAGTGAAGTGAATTGCAGAGAAGTCTTATGGCTCCTAAATAAAAATGCTGGTTTGCAGTTTGGCCCTGTGAAGCATAGTGATTGTGCACAATACATTCTTGATCAAAAAAATACGATAACATTAACATTTGTTTTGCACCGAACTTGGTGCACTTTCTACGACCATGGTGATGAAGATGTAATCCACTGTGACGACGGTTGTTTATTTTCAGGGTCATAACTGTATATCCATGTTCCATTACCAGTTACAATGTTTTTAAAGAAATTATCACCTGCATCTGCAAATTTTAGAAAATCAGAGGCTACGGAGAGGTGGTGCTCCTTCTGCTTCACTGTCAGCAGCCATGGGACAAACTTTTCTGACACATCTCAAGCCCAATGTTTAGTTAAAATTCCCGTGCATAAGTCGGAAAAAATTCCTTGTTCCTTAGCTACTTCCTTAATGGTTAGTCTTTTACCTGAAGTGAAGTTTTCCCATTACAGGCCCTGTGTGGCCCAGAGGGTGGGTAGAGGTATAGCTCTCCTCTTCCATGACTGCAGCACTAGAAGGGGGTGAGTGATCAGCAGCACGCCCTGGCCACACTTTACCTCCGGGAAAGAACTGGTACCCATTTGACAGGAGGCTGGGTGGGCCCCAGGGCTGGTCTGGACGGGCGGAAAATCTCGTCTCCACAGGGATTCGATCCCGGACCATCCAGCCCATAGTCAGTCGCTATACCAACTGAGCTACCAGCCCATAGTCTTTTATCTGCTCTCACTAAATCATGTACTTTTGTTACCACTTTTTCATTTTGGTTTGATAAAGGACGTCCAGACAGTTCATCACTTTCTACCACAGATCTATGGATGCGTGTCCTTCATTAAAGTGGCAGAACCACTGAAAAACTTATGTGGCTCACAGCCTCCTCTCGAAAGGTAGTTTAAGCCATTTGGTACATTTCAGCACCTGCTTTCTCAAGTGTTGCACAAAATTTGATATGCATGTGTTGTTCCATACTCACAGACATCATTAACAGAATAAAAAGGGTAAAGTTCTACATGTCCACACCATGAAGGCATAAAAGGGGAGCAGAGATACAGCTCCACTCATTCTTAACCTTGGCACACAAAATGGAGACGAGTGATTAACCTCACACCCTGGTTGTTATACACCTTGGGAACAAACCCTGTACCCATGGAATAGGAGGCTGGGTTGGCCCCAGAGCTGGTCTGGATATTTTTGAGAAGTAAACATCTCTTACCCTTCAGTCCAGTCCACAGCAGTCACTATTCTGACTACACTACTTGGGCTTCTTGTGAATACAATGCACGACACTTAACACTACCGTTTGCATGCAATGACTGCATCAGACTGAATGGGTGCAATGAGGTTTTGCTGATTAAAATGTGCAGGAACATGTCCAGAAATGCTCACTTTCAATGAATTCGTGACCATTTTTGAAGTGGCAAAACCATTCAAATACATGCATACAGCTCAGGCTTCCTCTTCAATGGCAGTTCTTATCATTTTGTAACTTCGGGAGTTTTGTGCCAAATTTGCTATACACATGTTGTTCTGTACTCTGGGATATCATGCATATGTTATACAACACAAACAATACTGTTTGCTTGTGATGATTACATCAGAATCACTGTAAGGAGGTATCGCTGACAGTGGACATGTGGGAAAAAGTCTGGCAACACTCCCTTTGCAGTATGACATGAGGTACTAGAGAAATGAACTTAGTCCAGGTATTTTCAGTCAAGCCTCATAAGATTTAAGCCTCAGATTTCTGAATATGGCAGTCTAAAAAAGCTTCGTCAGTGTCTAGGCTATGGGCTGGACAACCAAGGAAACAGGTTTTTCATTCCTAGAAGTAAGAAACTGGTCTCTTTTCCAAAGCAACCATAACAGTTCAGGGGCCCACCCAGGCTCATATTCATGGGTAGAGGAAACACTTTGCCCAGGGGTAATGCAGCCAAATGGGGATGCTAACCATTCACTTTCATCTAGTATTGAGGTTAAGAATAAGCAAAACTACAACACCACTCCACTTATGCCCTCGCAGCATGCATAAGAACAATTGTACTTCCAAAATATGATGGCGTGGCAATCACTGCACCTCAGTAGTTGGTTTAATATGTGCGATATCCTGAATGTTGTATTACGATGTAAAGACTAAAAAATACTCCTACAGAAACTAAAGCTTCACGAATTACTGGCTTAACCCTTTGGACCCATTGAAGTTCAACTAGCCAATGTGCAGTTCAATGCTCAAAACACCAAAGGCCAGCTAACACTGACAACTAGCACGCATCAATCAAATGACATTCTTTAACAGCCCTGTGACATACACATACCTTCGCAGCTGATGTGCTCTGGCCTCCTGAGTGAGATGGAAGCTTGTTCAGTCAGCAAGTTCCCATTTAATTCTGGCAAGAAAGAATTAAAAACTATGACTTACCAAACAATATGAACTCAAGCTCACCTGTCTTTTGTGTATAACTGCAACAAAGGTCATCTTATGGTAGCACACGCAGATATAGCTGAGATCCCACTTCTTTAATTAAGTGCACAGTACTTTTCTGGAACTTACCTGTTTTATTTCATTGCTGACATTCAGGGATGATAACTGTGAGTTTTTGAGTGTGAGAGGTTGAGCTTCTGCATAGCACCTCAGTGCTGCCTGAATGTGCTGACAGGTTGTTGGAGTAAAAGGGCCAGTCTTCTCCTGTCAACACAAATATCTCAAGTGGGATTTTTATGGACAGTCAAACACTGGGAGAAGACATCTGTTTCAATGTCTATTGTCCATGACACAGTTTTAAATGGAAATAAGAGGCCTAACCAATATGTGCACAAAATGTTAATAATGATTTAATGCTACCATTTTAAATGTCACAATACACACTATGCATTATAACTACACATCTGCAGCCATTATTGGATAAATAAATGATCAGAAAGCACATTCTGCTTCAGCACTAACAATATTTCTCACCCTGTTGTGGAGGCTAGTGGTCTTAAAACACACAGTCTACCAGTTCAATTTGTACAGCCCTCAAACTTATCTCTGTCAAATAACAGAACATATCCCTAATCAGCGTGAAAGATTTTTTAAATTTAAAATAATTTTTGTCACTTGCCTTAGACTCAAGCAGGTTCACTAGCACTGCATGGTAATGTACAACAAATGTCCATAAACAGATAAAAATACAATACATTTTAAATTCTATAATTCATAACATGTTTTGTGGTGAGTTTAACTGAAATACTTACTGAATATTCAAGTCTTCTGAGATGTGACACTATGCTGTTGGGCAAGTAAAATGCCCCCCACTATCCTCCTATGTGGCTATTCTTTCTGGACTGCTTGACCCTGAAGATGAAGATACTGTAACCCACTGACACATCAGGAAAAACTCACCCAGCAACATAACACCACACCCAGAAAATGTGAATCTTCAGCAACACTGCTGTGAAAAACTAAAATTTTGCATAAAGTACTTACCCCATTTATTGCTTCCAACAACATGCAGCCCCCCCTTAAATTTCACAACTACCTGCTTGGCCCAGAAAGTATTTGATTTTGAAAACCCTCCTCTAGCCCAGAAGGGGCATGAATTTATAATACAGTACTATGGCAAAAGGGGTGTAAATTCAACACAGACACAAAAACTCTGGCAAAAACTGTATATTACAGGAAGGTCTTCTTTTACGTGATTTCTTTTTGTGTTATTTTGCTTTAACACAACTTGAAAATTTACATCAATTTCCGAATTCAAGCAATAATTTTTGGTTCAACACGATTTGGCAGAGACAATCCATGACGGCACTTACCTTCTGTAGGAGGCTAGCAGAAACTAACATCACAGTCACGCAATTAGCCACACAAACGGATTGATTATGTTGGTGATTTAATCATGTGGCTCATGTAGTTTACTCTTCTACAGCAATGGTTTTTCTTACCAACATGACAGAGAAATGTAAACCTAAATCACCTGGTACAATCCAAATGAAAAACTGGCAAAAGACAGTTGGTACTGAAGAGAAATTAGACACCACACACCAACTTGAAAAAGGTGAACTAGCTGTTGACATATGTCAAAATGTTAGACTTGCTCATAATAGTGCACACACAGTTCGTGATCATGCTAACAGAATTAAATAAGTGCTAAGTCAAGAACTATAGTGTTTGTGTAGCACAATTACCACAGTCCTATCAGAATGAACCATACTGAAAACTATGGATGTCAGTCTCTTACATTTTTACTGCATTATAAATAAATAAATATATTGTACAGAATTTATGTATACTGTACAGATATGCATACACACTGCATATACAGTATACATGTACTTTATATACAGTACACATATATACTATATAGGTCTTTATTCCCACTCGTAGTATAGTCATACACTATACAGAATGAGGTTGTCAGTCCCCCAACCTCCAGGAAAAACATGGTTTTTTAAACAGGAATTTTGTGTTTGATTTGAGAGACTTTTTTTCAGGAATGTAACCCTGGTGAAAAAAAAAAGACCTTCCTGTATAATGAAGTCTTGTTACCAAGTGGTCCACTGAGACCTTGTTACATGACAGACATTGATGTTACAGTCAAGTTAGCAGTAATACTATTTTCTATTCTGTAGCTCCAAAGTTCAAACCTCCAGATAGTACTTCAAACTGTGTGATGGCTGCTTCCTTTCTGGTTCAGTAACACCATATAATTCAGTGCTATATAATGAACTATAACACGCATAAATAAATAAATAAACCATTATTCTAATTGATGAGAATATCGGAAAACAGCAAACCAGTGGCTGAATTTTTTTATAGTCCATGATGATCCACATTACTTCTAGTTCCATTCCACACCAGATAACATAACATATGGGCTCCAACATAATGTAATACAGTGATACTAGGTTAAAGTAGATGCTTACATGACATTTAAGGATGCTTGCATCAAATGACCTCTGACAAGTGTCTACAAAGCATAGTGCAGATGTCTGTGTGATGAGAGCAGCTTCTGAATCCAACACATCTGCATCAGATGCCTGAACTACAGGCAGCTGGACAAACCCCCGATAATCTGGTCCCTTATCCCTTACTCTTACTGAAAAGACCTGAAAAAAAGTTATGTTGTTGTTATTATTATTATTATACAAGTTGCACCAAAACACTAAAATCTGAGTAGGGACAAATAACTTCCAAAGTAACAGGTCAGTAGTGGGCTCAGAAACTACACACTGCCACAATCTTTTTCATTATTATTAATTACATTAATTTAATATGTAGACATGTTTAATCTATACATACAAATTCTACTATTATTATTCATTCTGCCCCCTTAATTCAGAAGTTCTTCCTAACTTTGGGGCAGATTGAACTGCAGCATGAAGTGCATCCAAAAAACATACATGTTTTATTTTCAGAGTATTATACCATATATTTTTACAGTCATTCAAAGGACATAGTGTTGATAGAAAAGGAGGAGTGAAAACACTGAACCGTAAGATACACTTTAATATTAATTCGCATGACAATACATATCTGACATGCTTTACACATTCTCCTCTAGTCAGAAAAACACACTGTATGCTTACTGTCTCAGGCAATAGAGGAAGGTGTACACATAACTCAACCAAAAAGTAGTCATAACACAATCCCAGCACAAAATGAAGAAAATCTTTGCTAACAGTCTGACAAACAGAAAGCTTTCTGTCCAACAAGGGACTACGAAACATAAACGCAACAGAGCTGTTTCCAGTTCATAAGTGAATGGCCTTTACTTTCAATTAGAATCTCAGCTCTAGAAACACAGAGTTCAATAATAAACATTATGATTTGTAATGTTTGACACTTTTGTGATCAAATGACTGACCACATAGCTAGCCAACTAGCAAACTCACTAAACATCCCTTCTTGAGACATTAATAGTTCCTCAACTAGCCACGCAATTTCCCACATGTTATCAAACCCAAAGGTCCAGTACCATGTTCACAACTATGACATACTAGATCTTTTTCAGGCATGTGGTACTAAAATGAACCTCCATTTTCAATGAACTAGACTCAGTTCTCAATGCATGATGTGTGTACTGTTTGTGACAATAGCACGAAATGTGTCCTTAATAAAAATACGCCATATGAGAATATAAATCCATTGCATGCATTTAAATGTTTGATGTACATATTGTGTTAAAAAAAAGGGGGAGGGGGTTCAGCTTGCAATGTGATGAACCAATCCTCACATTAGTACGTGCTAGCCCTCCATTTTCAACTCACTGTCGACACAACTTACCTGTGTAGTCGTGCCTGTTATAAGTTTGCAGGCTTCTGTGGTCATTTTCCTCTTCTCTCCGCCTTCTTTAAATACAACATCACAGGCCCTGTTCTTACAAATAAGCCCCCGAGTTCCATTGTATGTACCACACTTAGGGCATTTTCTTACTCCCCGCAGAGTGGCACGACCCAAATCTGACAACAGGGCTTTCAGTTTATCATCATTCGGCATATTTAGTGGGCCCACCTGGACTAGACAGATAACATTAACTGTATGTCAGTAACTGATACTTAAATGTTATAGTTGCGACAACATAAACTACATCATTATTGAGCTGAACATCATACTTTATACCAACATCTACGTGAAGTTAGTTTCTGTACACATTTCTTCCTGGCAAAATTCGCGTGTTTGCTTGGCACATGAAGTACGAAAGAACACCGTCTGCCGCCATTTCAGAACTAGGTCATTAACTTCGACCTTCATTAGCTGTCGCACAACATTCCGACGGTTTCCTACGCGAAGCAACCTTAAAACATAATTCACACTACACCGAACTTCGCACCTGAACGCAAGGACACGAAAACAGTCTTGTTTTTCCAGCTAAGAAAGTGTTTTGCAGGATGTTCGTTGAGTTATTACATTAAATATACCTGCATTGTCAAGTAAAATTTCCCGTCAACCTGAAAATTTTATGTAAACACTTTCACATGTACCAATTGTAAGAGCACAATCATTCTGTGGTAAAATTTGGTAACATGGCGAGGTAACCGAGAACTTACGCCAAATTTTCCTTGCATAAAATAAATTTAAGCCGGAACATGATCAGCCATCTGTTTTGGAGGTTGCGAAGATTAGATTTGTCAGCATTAGTCAATGGAAGATATCACAACGTAACCTAAATTACGTGAAGAAAATTAGTAAATATTGCTCAAAAGTATTCAGTGACTGAAGTTACGATACATATTCTTACCCGTACATATGTGGCACGTCCATTCTTAGATAAAAAGACAAGTTAGTGAGTTTATCTCTACTGTCCAGTAATCATCTCAGCATCCATTAAGAAAATTCGGTAGTGAGTTGGGCCTCGTTTTCCTCACATGAAATACTCCGTGTATGCCTTTCATACGTTCCATATCCGTGTATTAAACGATAATTCATAAAACCAACAAATACACGAATGTGAATTGTATTTATCACATGTTATTCTGTACCGACATATTTCAATCGCTGTCGCGGTCATCATCCAGGTAATTTACAAGTCCAAACTTATTAAAATGCATACGTGAAACCCTCACTGTTACGAAATATGTCTCAAACTTCTCACATATTCAATGAATATCAGTTTATTAGCTATTAAAACCTCATAAAATTTAATTACTTTAACAAACTGAGTGTATTACAGTGTGCACGTTAACTATGTTAAACACAGCTTGCCTTAAGCGCATCGTTTCACTAAATAGCGGTCATTGCGGTTGGTTTAGTGTAATTTTGTTAAGCTAAATGAGGTGGAGATACATTGGCTAAGATTGACCAACTTTGTTATAGGACTGGTTAAAATACTGAAGATATTCTGCACTTCTACGTAATCCTGTAATACACATTTGCTATTCTTGTGCGTAAGCTCCATGCATTTATCTTTCACTGGAAAAATAATACTATTTGATTAGGCTGGGGTTCTAACTTGTCTGATTTCAAAACATGAGACACAATTCCTTCTGATTACAATAACAGAAAAATCAGCTCAACACCCCTCACACCTACATACGCAACTGGACCCAATAAACTGCATGAGATTTTAAGTTGGTATGGATTAAAGCCCTCTGATCAAAGGGAACAACCAAGTGATCACGGACCATCTGCAACATTAGTTCCAGTCACAGACCATATTCCAGTAAATTCGCGGAGGGCCAAATCATTGCTGTGTATATGTAGCAGATGTAAATGGCGTCTGTAATAGAAAGGGTTGTAAGGCAAGCATTGCGTACGTTCTCGCAGCAACAGAAATCAAAACTATTTGACGAAAATTTCGAAACGTTAAAGGCGATGGCAGACCAACTTTCAGCAGCAGATGTGAGACTGAATATACAAGCTGCTAATTCTGTTCGTTGTGAATCACCGGTGACTTATATTAGCGTATACGAAGATGCGTGTGTTACTATAAGTATTTTCATTGTGAAGTCGGGTGAAAAGTTGCCTTTGCATGATCACCCACATATGTATGGAATTTTAAAAGTGATTGCGGGTACCGTAAAAATTCAGAGTTACACTGCAATCCCGAATGCTGGTGCTGGAAGTCCAGGTAGCCGCGGACGTTTGGTATGTGAGATGTCAAAAAATCGGACTCATCGCGCAATAAAAATGCCAGAGGTGATTGTGAGTGAGAATGATGATGCATGTTTCCTCACCCCAACTGAGCGAAATTTACATGAAATCTGTAGTGTGGACGGACCTGCTGCTTTTCTTGATATTTTATCGCCACCCTATGATGAAAATGGAGAACGAACATGCCATTATTTTAAGGAAGAGAAGGATGGTGCGCCTGGGCTTGTTTCAAACGAGGCGAGACTAGTTCGCATTCCTAGTCCGCCAGAGTACTGGAATGATGTTGCGATGTATGAAGGACCAACAATCAGGTATTTGTCGGCCAGCCAACTAACGCCGACATACGACACAGGTTAACAAACCTGCCAACATTTACAAGTGACTCATGTAGGGAATGTGTTCTTATAAAATGAACGTAAAACAAGATACCTACAAAGTAGTAATTGGGGTTGCATTGCTAGATATGCAAGATTTGGCCTGCTGCTTGAATTAAACAGAGGCACTTTTGTACATATTAAGACGAGGAGAATAAGTAGTTGTGTATTAATGGACCAAAAATATGTACCTTGGAATAGTATCTAAAATTCAAAATTAATAAATTCAAAGTATTAATCAGACTGGAGGAGAATGATTTAGATGATGCAGATAAAGGCAGGCCTATAGGCAGGGGGCTGCAAGTGGGTGTAATGTACCCAGTAGAATTTGCAAAATATCAAAGACAAATATGCTGATTGGCCTACTAAAAACATTTGACATCCTACTGCATCCAGATGTTCTCTCTGTTGAAATACTGAGGTTGGAAACAACTCATTTTAAAAAATATGTGTAAATGCAATTAGTTTTTGCAATGTTGTAGAGTACACTATGCAATTAAAGTGTTCATTTTGTGGTCCTGACAGATGTGCTTATACATACAATATATATACACACACACACACAGTGTATGTGTAACAGGCATTACAAACGTACATATAGGCATCCATACTGGAAGCCACTGTCCCTGTGTTCATGGTCTGGCTACAGGCTTTGGTTAAGATGGATGGCTAATATACCACTGACATTTAAAACAACAGATAATGCACATGTACAGAATATTAAGGAATATTGTACATAGAAAAGGCCAAGCACTGTATTGAGAATAAGTGGCAACAAGTACCGGTACTGCAGTGATAATGAAAATACTGTTTCAGCTTTGGAACCCCTCTTATGTTTTCATAAATGACATATTTGAAAGCTTTGAATGTTATAAATTGATTATAATGGTGCTGTGATTAAGAATTGTGTTTTATGTCTACTTCCCCATGTCTTCATGGCACAATGCTTATGCTTTAATATTACTGATTACAGGATTACATTTTGAAAACTGCCCTATTATCAGACTCACATTTCCTTCCTCTGATGATATAGCCCAAGCCACAAGTGGAAAATACAAAACTGGCATGGATGCATATAATACAGTTGCATAATTATTGACTATTTCAAGGTCACGTGTTTTGCTTTAAAGATATTTCATGTTTTTTCCTTACATATTTTAAAATAAGTTTTTTAAAACTGAAAGGAAATTGAATAATCTGCAGCTCCCCCTGATGTATATGTGCTGCACCCTTGTGAAATGGCAGAATTCCTACTTGAAGTCGACACAGAGTCCTTCTAGAATAAGTGCTGTAAAATGTGTATTCTTGCTCTTTTCAGTTTTGCAAGCACACAGATGGAATAGAGAAGTCACAGAGGACAAGTCACAAGACATGTACTTGTTGGGCATCTTCTTACTGCAGGTTGTGAATAAATGCAAAGTATTTTAAATGTAATGTACAGTAGTATAAGTATTAACAATGACTATAAATTTGAGTTGGAAAGCCATGTACCAGTTAAAAATACATAAAACTGTGGTATAACATTCAGTACATTATTCAGCTTGTTAGTCATGAATCAGCTGTCCAAGCTATTACTTTGATGTTCGATCACATTCCGTATGCCATTGGTGTCACGTATGGTTTTAGAATTAGAATTTCTGTATTAATTTTGTTTCATACTATTTTGTTATTACATATACAAAGTTTATTTTAGAACATGTTATAGAGTCCCCTCCTATGCCATACTTCAGCTGAGAGTGGAATGAAAGTATTGACAACTTATGAAGGTGGTGTACACGCTCTGATCCAGATGAAACTACAATTTCATCCAATTAACCAAGACACTTGTGTTCATGTGGCAGGCATGTTGTTATTTTACATTACAAATAACTTGAACAAAAGCTGAATATTCTTTGATTACCTGTTAATGTATATCATTTCAGGACCACATATGACTGGCAAATGGCACAAATTCCATTGATCTGTAAAATTGTTCTTTCCTACTATACAGACTTGCAGTCACAGCATTGACTGAGGATGATGATGAAGGTGTCTGTGTGTAACTGACACTACATAATCTCGGCAGACGAGCACCATTAATGCACTTAAAAACGAAACTAGGAGTGCCAAGCAGAATTCACATAGCTTACTATCCTGGTGCATAGATTACTAGTCCTGTACCCATGTTACTGTTAAAAGTTTTTTATTTTTGTGAAACCTATTAATTACGTATTCTGTACACATTACTTTGTTAAATATATCATATTTGTGCATTACTGCCATGTTTCTAACTGTTGATGGTTGTTGGACTGTTACATACCCAATCTGTAAGTATGGTGGATAATTGATGTGTCATAATATGATGTTTAACATGCTTAACACTAGTGGGTCATCTGTTATTTACAACAAAGCTCAAAGCTCAGAAAATGTTTGCACAGCTACTGTGTTGTTATTTGACATTCTGCAAGACTTGTTACATTAAAACACTGCAAAGAAGATCTATTGCCATATATATATATACACACACACACACACACACACACACACGAGGTGTGGCAATAAAGAAACTGGATTCATGCTCTAACCCTTTATTGAAAAAAAATCAGACAATTGAAATGTTATCCCCTTCAATGTAGTCCCCTCCCTGATCCCTACACCACTCCATGCGAATTTTCCACTGTTTGAAGCAGTGCTGCAGGTCATCTTGTGTTAAGCTGTTCAAGAGTTGCGTCGCTTTTGCTTTCACTGCATCCACAGACTCGAACCTGGTTCCTTTGAGCGCAGACTTTATTTTCGGGAAGAGAAAAAAGTCGCACGATGCTAGGTCCGGAGAGTACGGTGAATGTTCTATCACTGGAATGTTGTTTTTCGCCAAATACCTCTTCACAGATAGCGCGTTGTCGTGATGAAGAATCCATGAGGCATTCTTCCACATGTTTGGTCTCCTTCGTCGCACACGTTCACGGAGGGTCGTCAAAACATTTTTATAATAAAGCTGATTGACAGTCTGACCTTCAGGCACCCAATCAATGTAGATAATCCCCCGGATATCGAAAAAAACAATCATCATTGCTTTGAATTTGGACTTGCTCATGCGCGCTTTCTTCTTCCTAGGCGATTG
>Ga0123353_10011320_pt1 | contig 12556 bp, 13 predicted proteins | sample TergutLab28metaG_3_FD_92763 | JGI IMG/M metagenome (GOLD analysis project Ga0123353, IMG submission 92763) | Labiotermes labralis P3 segment gut microbial communities from Petit-Saut dam, French Guiana - Lab288 P3 | ecosystem: Host-associated > Arthropoda: Insects > Digestive system > Gut ... | reverse complement strand
GGCGCATTCGCGACCGACACCTTCGCATACTTATTCGGCATGCTAATCGGGCAAAAGCACGGCCGCCATATATTTCCGAAAATCAGCCCGAAAAAAACCGATATCGGCTGCATAGGCGGCATAATCGGCACAACGATTTTGTTTTTACTCTGGGGCCTCGTAGGCAATTGGCTACTCGAATCGCTTGCAATGGCGCCAAGATTTAATATAGGCAACTTGATTTTATGCGGCTTTTTATGCAGTTTTGTCGCCCAAATCGGAGATTTATCAGCAAGCCTGCTCAAGCGAAAATTCGGTGCAAAAGATTTCGGCTCCATCCTCCCCGGCCACGGCGGCGTGCTCGACCGCTGCGACTCCCTCCTCCTCACCGCCCCATTTGTGCTGATATTTAACATGCTTTTGCCAATTATTTATTAGCACGCAGAGTCGCTAAAAAAAGAGGTTTTAATCATCGAAAAACTAACCCATGGCAGAATAATCAAAGGAATCGGCGGTTTTTATTATGTGTTCGATGGCAGCGAAACCCACGAATGCAAGGCGGCCGGCACCTTTCGTAATGATGGAATAACACCGATTGTCGGCGATTATGTTTTTTTTGATAGCGAGAAAAAGTTTATTGAAAAAATCGAAGGGCGCAAGAATTCGCTGATTCGTCCGCCGGTTTCTAATATCGACCAAATCATTATCGTCGTTTCGCCCGTTAATCCCGCGCCCGATTATTTCATGATTGATAAGCTCACAGCGCTTGCGATTTCCAAGGGCATAACTCCGATAATTGCGATAAATAAGATTGATTTGAAGAATTATAAAGAGTTGGAAAAAACATATAAGAAGCTCTTCCCCGTGATTAAGCTTGCCGCAAAAATGCGCAAAAATATCAGCAAGATTAGAAAAGTGCTAAAGGGCAAAACCAGCGCGCTGGCCGGCAATTCCGGCGTTGGCAAAAGCACGATTATCAAGGCGCTGGGCCTGGCGGCCGAGGTTGGCGAAACTTCCAAAATTCAGCGCGGCAAGCATACCACCCGCCATGTTGAGCTTATGCAGCTTGGCCGCGATTCGTTTATTATGGATACGCCCGGTTTTTCCATGCTCGATACCGAAATCGAGGGCAGCATTATAGATTTTTTCCCCGAAATCAGCGGCACTAAATGCCTTTTCACCGATTGCACGCATAAAGAAAATGCTAAAGGCTGCGAAGTTTACGGCAAAATGAGCAAATCGAGATATGAGAGTTTAATGGAATTGATAAAATGATAAAAAAAATAAAATTTGAGCACATATTATTGATTTTGTCATCAGCCCTGCTGCTTTTCGCGCTTGTGCCTATTTTTTATGTCGGCCTTTTCGACCGCATCACCAGCTGGGATGATGTGGCGTATTCCCTCGAAGTTCGCAATTTAATCCAAAGCGGCGGCGGTTTTTCTGAGATTATTGCTGCAATTTGGGATAAATTTGTGGTGTATTACAACACATGGCAAGGCACATATTCCTCCATCGTGATGTTTTCGTTGCAGCCGGCGATTTGGGGGCATAAATATTATGCATTCACGCCGTTTATCATGGCCGCCGTGCTTTATTTATCAACACTTTTTCTCTCAAAAAACCTCATTCAAATCTTCCTAAAACAAAAATCTACCCTATATCTCTCGCTAGCTAATTTAATTATGCTAATCTTTTTGATGTTTATGCCATCAATCAACAACGGCATTTATTGGTATAACGGCGCAATGCACTACACTTTTTTCTATTCGATGCATATGATTTTCATCACGCTGAACCTCAAAATTCTAACAAAAGACATCAAATGGTTTTGGTTCGCATTTCTGCTTTTTATCATTTTCGCATTCATCCTCTCAGGCTCAAATCTTGTAACAATGCTGTTGAATGCCTGCCTCACTTTCGGCGTTTTCCTGATATCTCTTATCATAAAACGGTCGCATAAGGTGGTCGGCCTGGCATTTTTATGCTCTGCCGCAGCCTTGATAGGTTTATATTTAGATGTTAAAGCTCCCGGGCATACCGTGCGCCAGGTATACGAAAACCCCATGCCCGCCGGCGAGGCATTGACCGCCTCTATAAGCCAAATATGGTCTTATTTTAAAAACTATACATATATTTCTCTAGTCAGCGCTGTTGCGGTTTTTGTCGCAGCATTTTGGAACAAAGCAAAACAAGCCGAATTCAAATTCAAGCATCCATGGTTTTTATTCCTATTTTCACTCTGCGTTTTAGGCGCATCATCCATGCCTGCATTTTATGCAACGAGTTATGAGGGCCCTGAACGCTTGCAAAATATAGTGTATTTTTCGTATGTTTTGCTATTCTTTATTAACTTCATTTACTTCTCAGGCTGGCTGTCGCAAAGAAAATTTATCAGTAAAATATCGTTTCCTAAAATTTCAAACATAGCTATCGTTTCGGTTTTAATTATTTCATTCTTTGGCGCACTGTTCATAAACTTCAACGGCTCGAATGTCGAGATGGTAGTGGCCGACACCAAAGTCGCGCGCCAATATGGCGAAGAATGGGATGAAGTTTGGGAGATTTTGAATAGCAGCTATAACGGCCATGTCCGTGTTGCATATCCCGAATATTTCCCTTTCACCCTAACGCAGTTCTATGATTTCGGAAAAAGCAGCGAAAAAAGTTCGTATTTTGACATAGTTTTTGCAAGGTTTACCAATAAAATGTCCTTCGCTTTTGAAGGGCAAGAACGAGTGATGCTCTCGCAATTTAGAAATCATGCCATTGTGGGGACGCAAACCACACCTATTAATTTTATGATTAAAACAAGCGATCTTGATGGCCGCGTGCATTATATAAACCTTCGCTCACTTGCTACACTTTTGAAGAATACTAACGCACAATTTGATGTGGAGCTAACCGCACCTTTCACTTTTAGGGTGAAGCGAAACTTCCCGGTTGGCGCCGACTATATAGATGAGATTCCATATACAGGGAAGACATATTTGCCATACGATAACGAAGTGAAAATAATAATCGACGGCGAAGTTAAGAAAATTTCCGCATTCTATTGGGAAGATAAATGTTATGTCGCCCTTCGCGATTTTGTCGTTGCATTTGGCGGAATCGAAGTAAAGGCAAATACAAAAAAAGGCGTAGAGCTGATAGTAGAACCTTAAGGAGATTTCATGATTGGCAATTTTATAAGATTTAATATGGTGCGTAGGCCAAATAGGCAGTGGCGAATTTTATCTTTCATCACTTGGATAGTGAGCTTTCCAAAATGTTGGATTCATCGCACTCGCATAAACAAAAGCGGCATGCCAAAAGGTATAAAGCCGCCATATTTTTTGCTGTGCAACCATAATTCGTTTATGGATTTTATGATTACCACCAAAGCGATTTTCCCTCACCGCGCAAATTATGTAGTGGCGATTGATGGATATATCGGAATAGAAGGTCTGCTTCGCGCGGTTGGCGGTATTTGCATCCGCAAATTTACCAGAAGCACTCATTTGGTAAAAAATATGCTTCATGCGCGCAATAATGGCGATATCGTGGCACTCTTTCCCGAGGCGCGCTATTCGCTCTGCGGCACATCCGCAGTCCTCCCCGATTCACTTGGCAAAATGGTGCGTAAAATGAACATCCCTGTTGTCACACTTATCATGCATGGTCATCATGTAAACTCTCCGTTTTGGAATGTCGGCAATCGCAAAGTTAGGCCGACGCAGGCAGAGATGAATCTTCTTTTCACAGCAGAAAAAACGCAAGAATTATCTGTTGATGAAATTAACGATAAGCTAAAAGAAGCGTTTGAATACGATGATTTTGCTTGGCAGAAGGAAAATAATATTCGCATAAAATCAAAAAATCGCGCTGAGGGGTTGCATAAAGTGTTGTATCAATGCCCTGCATGCCATGTGGAATATAAAATGGCATCACATGAAAATAGGCTGCAATGCGAATCTTGCAACAAAACTTGGGAAATGAGCGAGCTTGGCGAGCTTCAAGCTACAACCGGCAAAACGGAGTTTTCACATATTCCTAATTGGTATGAATGGCAGCGCAAAAATGTTCGGGCTGAAATTGAAAACGGCACATATTCTTTTGAATCCGAAGTGCGAATTGAATCTCTGCCGAACGCAAAAGGCTTTGTTAAATTTCATAAACCGGGGCGCCTAACGCATAACATGAGCGGCTTCACTCTAACCAGAGAATATGAAAATAGCCCATTTGAAATTAAATGGGCTGTGCCGACTTTATATTCTTGCCATATTGAATATAACTACAAAAACCGCGGCGACTGCATAGATTTGAACACAAACGATGATACATTCTATCTTTTCCCGCAAAGCAACAACTTCTCAGTAACTAAAATTTCACTTGCTACCGAGGAATTGTATAAACATCATCAATAATCAAAGTATCCTTTGTTGTTTTATTCAAGCTCTCTCTAAGCGAATTCTTTTCTTCGCTTTTTTCTATCTTTTGTTTTGAATCATAGTTTTTTATCGTTTCATCAATCTTTTGCGCTATCGGCTTGCCTGCCAAAAAAAATGTAGCAATGGGCAAAAACAGCCGTGCAATGTGCAGATTTAGGCTATACCAAGTTGCCCTGCGCAGCGGCCTATCATCCCTTGTGCGATTATATATCGCCTTGGCTTGGTGGAAATCCGGCTTAGGCATTCTTTTATATAGAAAACCAAATACGCCGTCAACCGCCATTGCGAAATACATTGATGCAAACCCGCCAAGCCCGCCAAATAAGGCCATTCCGCCCATTCCGGAGAATCCCATTGCACCGGCGGCACCCATTTTGCCGAACGCAACCGCCCCGGCGACAAATCCCAGCGCCGGCATAATTTTAATTGATAAACTTTTCTTTTCCATTTTTCTCCCCCATTATCTTGCCGCAACTTTTTTCTATTTTTTCTTTTATCTCGCTTGGCAGCTTTTTTCCATAAAACTCGCAAATCTCTAAGCCTTTTTGCGTTATTTTCAATCCATTCTCTTGCTGCTCCACAAATCCTTGCTTTTCAAAATCATGCAAAATATCAATCCCGAAAAAATATTCAATAATCTGAGCATCCTCAAAAATCTGGGTTAAATCAGCACTATTTGCAGCGCCCACCATTTTCATCACATATAAAATTGCAATTTCATGCCCATCTAATTTTATCTTCATTTGTAAAACGCCTCTTTCAAATATAGGCCATGCGGCGGTGCGGTAATCCCCGCCTTAGTTCTATCCTTGCTGCCGATGATTTCTTCAACGCTATGCGCCTTGCCATTGCCTATCTCCACAAGTGTGCCCACGATAATTCGCACCATATTATACAAAAATCCGTCAGCATTAACTTCGATTTTCACAATATCATTTTCGCGCGAAATTGTCAAGCTATTGATAGTGCGAATTCGATTTTCGCGCTCGTCGCCGGCTGCGCAAAAGCTTGTAAAGTCTTTCGTGCCGATAAAATCTGCCACTGCATCTTGCATTTTTTTAATATCTAATTCATACAGATAATGCCATGAAAGCGTGCGCTCAAAAGGCGAATGAATCTCGCAATTATTAATGCGATAAATATAAGTTTTGTTCACGCAATCGAATTGAGAATGAAAATTATCATCCACAATTTCTGCATTCAAAACACGAATATCATCTGGCAAATTTGAATTAAGTGCTTTTACGATGTTTCCAATCGGAATGAGCTTTTCAGTATGAAAATTAGCGGTATATAAAATCGCATGCACGCCGGCATCCGTTCGGCTAACGCCTTGCACACTCTCCACATCACCCATCACTGCACGAATAGCCGCCAGTAGCACCCCGGCCACCGACCGCGCATTTTGCTGCTCCTGCCATCCATGATAATTCGTGCCGTCATACGAAAGAATTATTTTGATATTCATAAAAATAATATACAACAAATTATCAAATTTGTCAAAAACAAAAATAACTCCGAAAAATCGGAGCTACTTTTAAGCATTTTTATTGTGGCGGATTTGGAAAAATGTAATCAAACCCCAGTTCGCCTTCAGCGGTTGAAATTTTTTCGCTTTTTTTGCGCATTTCTCTAAGCTCTTGCATAGGAGATTTCTCCTTCTCTGCGCTGCCGCCCACGCCAACTCCGGTGATTTTTCCATTGGCATCAACATTGCCACCAACTTGTACTGACATAATTAATTTACCCCCATTTCTTTCAAGTAAAAGAACTATAACAATTTCCTATGCAAAAGTCAAGCTTTCACACAAAAATCTCATCATCATGCAGCGCATAATTAATCCCATTCGAAATAATCTCGGCATTCATTTGAATCACTTCGTCGATTTCTTTTGGCGTTACAATCACATTATCATAGTAAGATTCAATGCCATCGACGCCTGTTAAATCGGTAATCAGCGTTTTGGCGCTCACAACTGTCGGCACTCCAATCGCAATCACCGGCACGCCGAGGCTCTCCCGATTAAGCACATTCCTATGATTACCAATGCCCGCGCCCGGAGCGATTCCGGTATTGGAAATTTGAATGGTGTTTGCAATCCTCTCCATTTTGCGCCCCGCCAAGCTATCCACCGCAATCACCGCTTTGGGCTTAACATGCTCCACCGCTGCCTTGATTATCTCAGCCGTTTCGATTCCGGTTGTGCCCAGCACCCCCGGCGTTAAGCTAGAAACCTCGCGTAAACCGGCCTGCAAATCCTCAGGAATAACCTCAAATAAATGCCGCGTCACCTGTATCCCCTCAGCCGTCTGCGGCCCGAGGCTGTCGGCCGTCACGCCGCTGTTGCCCAGCCCCACCACCATTATCGGCTCGCTCGTATCTTCGCCAATTAAATTTCGAACCTCGCCCTTAACTATCTCCGAAACATCGCTAATAATCTTCGAGCTATCCGATTTATCGCCCGGCAACTCAATCGTCACATAAGTTCCAATCGGCTTGCCCAAATTTTCGGCACCGATTTCATTAAGAATTTTCACCCTGTGCACCGCATATTCTCCATGCTCAATATTCTCCACTGCAATCCCATCGGAATCACTGTGATGCACTTCCTTATATAATTCCCGCGTTTCAATGGCTAAATCTGTGTAAATATTCGGATTCATAAATTTGCCTCCATAGCTATTTTTTGAAATTTTTGACAAATCTATACAATATAATAAACTATGTTCATGAAAAATCTACCGAACATTTTAAGCATTTTCCGCATTGTCCTAATCCCATTTTTTGTGTGGGCGTTTTTGGGGTTGGGCAATATCCCGCTCGCCTGCTCGATTTTTATCTTAGCCGGGCTGACGGATATTATCGATGGCTACATAGCGCGCAGGTTTAATCTGATTACTAAACTCGGCATGATTTTAGATCCCCTAGCCGATAAATTATTGCAACTTACTGCGGTTGCTGTTGTTGCCACCAAAATTCCTTTTATGTGGATAGTTTTCGGCATCTTGCTTATTAAAGAAATACTGATGGGCATAGGAACATATATGCTAAACAAGCGCAAGGATGTTGTAATTCCTGCCGTTTGGTATGGCAAGGTTTCCAGCACCTATCTTTTTATTGTCATATTTGTAATAATCGCTTGCCGAGATTATCTGCATGAAAACGCTTTAATTGCCCTTGCTTTTTCGGCTCTTGCGTTTTCAGTTTTTGCATGGATTGGTTATATGTTGAATTTTAAGGCGGCATTGGCGAAAGGCAAAAAATGAGATTATATAATTCACTAACTCGAAAAAAGGAAGAATTTATTCCATTGAAGGCGGGAGAAGTCCGCTTTTATTCATGCGGCCTCACCGTTTATAATTATTTCCATATCGGCAACGCGCGCCCTTTTATAATTTTTGATGCCCTCCGCTCATATTTAGAATATCTTGGCAATAAAGTTATGTTTGTGCAAAATTTTACAGATGTGGACGATAAAATATTGATAAATGCTGCGGAAGCAGGGATAACGCCAAAAGAATTGAGCGAGAAATATATCGAGGAATATTATAAGGATGCACACGCGCTTGGAATTCGCGATGCAACATTTGCGCCCAAAGCAACCGAAACGATTGATGATATTATCGATTTTATAAAGGTTTTGGTTGATAAAGGATTTGCCTATAATATCGATGGCAATGTCTATTTCCGCACTAAAAAATTCGCCGAATACGGCAAGCTTTCGCATCTTCCGATGGACGATTTGCTGATAGGCGCACGAATAGAAGTAGGCGATGAAAAAGAGCAAGCCGTTGATTTTGTTTTGTGGAAGAAGCCGAAAAGCGAGGATGAAATAGCATGGGATAGCCCTTGGGGCAAAGGCCGCCCCGGTTGGCATATCGAATGCTCCGCCATGGCAAAGAAATATTTGGGCGCCACGATTGATATTCATGCCGGCGGGCAGGATTTGGTTTTTCCGCACCATGAGAATGAAATCGCTCAAAGCGAGGCGGCAAATGAAGCGGAATTCGCGCGCTACTGGCTTCATAATGGCATGATAAATATTGATAATCAAAAAATGGGCAAATCAAAGGGTAATTTTTTCACAATTCGAGATATTCTGCAAGAAGTTAAGCCCGAAGTGGTTCGTTTCTTTATGCTATCCGCTCACTATCGTAGCCCGATAAATTTTTCATATGATTTGCTAAAATCCGCTGAAAATGGGTTGGAACGGATTAAAACTTGCATAGAAACTCTAGAGTTTTTGATTGCAAATAGGCCTCCCCTGTTAAGGGGAGGTGGCATCGACGAAGTCGATGACGGAGGGGTTCGTTTTTCCGAATACAAATCCCGCTTCCTCGCCACCCTCGATGACGATTTCAACACCGCCGCCGCCATATCCGTTATCTTCGATTTAGTCCGCGATATCAACACAATGGCAAGTGAGGCAAGCAAAGAAACCCTGCAAACCGCCCTCGATTTAATCCACGAACTCTGCGGCATCCTTCGCATACTGCCCGTAGGGGCGGCCACCGGCCGTCCGCAAATAGATGATGAAATTCAAAAGCTGATCAACGAGCGCGACCTCGCCCGCCAAAATAAAGATTGGGCAAAATCCGACGAAATTCGTGACTTATTAGCAGAAAAAGGAATAGTGATTAAAGATACCCCTAAAGGAACTCAAATTATCTGCAATTAAAAAGCAGAGAGCGAAAATTATCTCCACTCTCCACTCAAAAAACTCCTTATCTTATAGCTTTGTAACCCGTTTTTATTTCCGTCCATGTATCTATATATTTTTGAAGTGCGGTTGGCGAATAGAGAAAAACCTCACATCTGGCAAGAACATCCGCCGGTGGGAACATAACCTCATCTTCTAAATCAAAATCTTCCCATGCGGCTTCAATTCCCGATGTGTAGCCGGTATAATCCATATTCCGTGCCGCAATATCCGGACGGCACATAAAATCAATAAACTTATGCGCCAAATCTTTGCTCGCGGAACTCTCCAAAATCACCCATGCATCCACCCATTTGTTGCCACCCTCTTTTGGCACAACATAATCCAAATCCTCGTTTTCACTCATGCAATAAACTGCATCGCCGGAATACATAAACGCCATCGCCGCTTCTCCCGCAATCATTTTATCTTGCATCTCGTCGCCGGCATATGCCTGCACCATCGGCCGCTGTTCAATCAGTTTTTCCTTAACCGCCTGCAACTCACCTTCATCTTCAGTATTAACCGAATATCCCAACAGCAGCTTACCAACGCTCAAGGTATCCCTCATAGAATTCCACATCAATACATTTTTTGTATATTCCGGATTCCACATATCCTCCCAAGAAGTAGGCGGCCGGCTAACCATATTCTTATTATAAAGAATACCGGTGGTGCCTACCATATACGGAATGGAATAATCATTGTTTTTATCATAAATCGGCGATAGATACTTATCTGCAATCTCATTAAAACTACTTAACTTCGTTTTATCCAACTTCGCCAAAAAACCTTCTTGGATTAAGCGGTCAATCATATAATCCGACGGCACAACCACATCATAATTCACCGCACTTTTAGCCACTTTTGTGTATAAATCCTCATTTTGCTCAAATTCATCATAAACTACTTTCACGCCATATTCCTGCTCAAATTCCTTGATTACCTTTTTGTCGATATACGACCCCCAGTTGTAAACTTTCAATTTCTCCTTTGATGTTGTTTGGCAGCCGGAAATCCCCAGCGCCATGATGGCAACAAGTGCCATAGATAAGATTTTTTTCAATTTTATTTCCTCCTTGTTTTTTTATTAGTGACTAGTGATTTTATTAGTGACTAGTGGCTAGTGACTAGTGGTTAGATTTTTTTTAGCCACTAGCCACTAATCACTAGCCACTAGATTAATCGCACTATTTACGATGTCAACAATCGCCCGAGTAGTAATAGTTGCGCCGGTAATTGCTTGAATCTCACTATTTTTAGCATTTGCCTTTACAACTGAGAACGGGCTTTCCTTGCCTATAAATTGCGGGCTCACCTCAGCCTGCGCCTTAGCGCCAAGCCCCGGAGTTTCGGTATGCTCCAAAATATCAACGCCAAGCACTCTCAATTCTTTATCCAGGCCAATCATCAGCCGAATCGTTCCGCTATATCCTACGCCGCCTACCATAACGGCATAGCCCACGATTTCACCATCTTTTTCATACTCCCACAAATTTTCATTTATTTCAAGTTTTGTATCATATTCCAAATTTCCAAGCACCATCTCGCGCGACTGGGCGGCTTTTTTAGCGTTAAGCTCGGCGATAATATCTTTTGTTAGATAATTCGCCGTGCCCAAGAGCAGCGCAACCGTCGCAGTCAATATAAATAAAATTAAGCTGTTTCTAATCATCTCGTTTTTCATTTCTTCTCCTAAAAACTTAATGAAGAATGAAAAATGAATGATGAATAGTGAATAATATTATTCATCATTCATTCTTAATCATTCATTATTCATTAAGGTTTTTGCCCCAAATCGCTTCGGCTTAATCTTATCCAAATATGGAACAACCACATTCATCAGTATTATCGAAAGGCACACTCCCTCGGGATAGCCGCCCCACAAGCGAATGGCGATTGTCATCAGTCCCAACCCAAAGGCAAATATTATGCGGCCGATTTTCGAAAGCGGCGAGGTGGTGTAATCAGTTGCCATAAAAACCGCGCCAAATAGCAAGCCACCGGATAGCACATGAAAAAGAGGATCCCTGCCAAAAATCAACGCTAAAATCGCCACCGTGCCAACATAAATCGCAGGCACTTCCCAGCTAATAACTCTCCTCCACATAAGATACACAAACCCGATTAAAATTGCAAGCGCCGATGTTTCGCCGATGCAGCCGCCGATATTGCCAAAGTAGAGCGATAAATATGATGGCAACAAATCAAGGTTCTCGCCCATGGCGGCTATGCCAAGCGGAGTGGCGGATGAAACAGCATCCACGCTCCATAGCCCAAGGCGTGCGCCGGGGGCGACAAAATGCGTCATAATAACAGGAAAACTGGCAACCAAGAAAACTCGCGCACCGGCGGCCGGGTTGATAAAATTGCGCCCGAGGCCGCCAAAACACATTTTTATAATGACAATCATAAATAGACTTCCGACAATCGGAATCCAAAGCGGCACCGATGCAGGCAGGTTCATCGTGAGAATAATGCCTGATACCACCGCCGATAAATCCCAAATGCTAGATTTCATTTTGAATATTTTGCAGGCAATCCACTCAAAAAACACCGCGGAAATCACTGCTATCGCTAAAATAACCACCGAGCGATAGCCAAAAATCAGCAGCCCCGCGATAATGCACGGCAACAGCGCAATAATAACATCGAGCATGATGTCTTTGGTATTCTGATTGCTCCTAATGTGAGGATGTTGCCCTACTGTCAACTTGTTCATTAAAAATCCTTTATAGTGGTTAGTGGCTAGTCACTAATCTGGCTTTTGCCAGACCTTATCCACTGCAACAAATGTATCTTCGCCGGGCAGTGATATGTGCACACGCCGCACTCAATGCAATCCACGATATTTTCGGCGCGGAGGCCATCAGCATCACTTTTTTGCGCCAAATGAGCGAGATTGATTGGCCGCAATCGCACAGGGCACCCGCTCACGCACCGCCCGCACCGAAGGCAATTTGTTTCCCTATGAACATTCGTATCTTTATTTGAAAGCGCTAAAAGCGCGCCCGTTCCCTTAATAATAGGCACATCAAGGTTCACCTGCGCCATGCCCATCATCGGCCCGCCAAGCAGCACGCGTTTAGGTTGCTGCCTAAAACCTCCATGAAATTCAACGATATGCGAAATCGTCGTACCAATCGGCACTCTGTAATTCTGCGCCTGCGCAAAGCACGAGCCGCTCACCGTCACAATCCGATGAGTAAGAGGCGAGCCATCCTCCATCGCTTCTGCAACCGCCACGCACGAATCAACATTATGCACCAAGCAGCCCACATCTGCCGGCAGCTGCCCCGCCGCCACCTCCACGCCCAAAATGCTATAAATCAGCTGCTTTTCGCTGCCCTGCGGATATCGCGTCGGCAGCCGCACCACCTCTATATTCTCAATCTCCTTGGTGTATTGCTGCATCGTCTCTATAGCATCTTTTTTATTATCCTCAAT
>Ga0123353_10011316_pt1 | contig 12557 bp, 8 predicted proteins | sample TergutLab28metaG_3_FD_92763 | JGI IMG/M metagenome (GOLD analysis project Ga0123353, IMG submission 92763) | Labiotermes labralis P3 segment gut microbial communities from Petit-Saut dam, French Guiana - Lab288 P3 | ecosystem: Host-associated > Arthropoda: Insects > Digestive system > Gut ... | reverse complement strand
AGCTGGGGAAGTACCACTTCGACGGGCACCGCGCATGCGGCGTGTTCCTCAGCCCCGCGGAGTCCGCCCGCCTGTCCGGCATATGCCCCGCCTGCGGCGGGAGGCTCACCGCTGGGGTGCAGGCCAGGGTCGAGGAGATGGCCGACCGGGACGCGGGGCATCCGCGCCCGACCGGGCAGGCGCACTATAAGGCCGTGCCGCTCATGGACCTCCTGGCGGCCTCGATGGGCCATTCGTCCGCCGGAAAACGGGAGGCGGAGACTTATCGGCGGATGGTCGCCGGCCTAGGGCCGGAGCTGCGCATACTGCTCGAGTCTCCTATTGAGGAGATCATGCTCCATGCCGGAAAATGCGTCGCCGACGCCGTGGAGGCCATGCGGGAAGGGACACTCCCCGTCAGCCCCGGCGGGGACGGCGCGTACGGCAAGGCAAGGCCGCCTGGCGCGCCGGCGGGGCCCGCCCGCAAGCGCTGAAGGCCGACGCCCGCCCCACGTTTCATGCCATCACCTTCCTGGCAGCGCCGTAGAGCCTGCGATACCGAGCATACAGCTCATCATACCTGGCGGCGACGGCCCCGCCGCCGGGGACGACGCTCCCGTCCGCCTTGGCCGCCCCCATGGCCTCGCCCAGGGAGGCGTACCCGCCGACGGACAGCCCCGCCAGCAAGGCCGACCCGTAGGCGCCCACCTCGGGGTTGGCCGCCCTCTCGATCTCCATCCCCAGCACGTCCGCCTTGATCTGCATCCAAACCCCGGAGCGGGCCCCGCCCCCGGCGGCCCTCACCTTCCCGACCTTTATGCCGGCCTTCGCGAGCGCCTCCACGTTCAGCCTCATCTCATAGGCTACGCCCTCGAGGACGGCCCGATAAAGGTCGCCCCTGCCATGCCCCATCGACAGGCCGACCAGGGCCCCCCTGGCCTTGGGGTCCATATGCGGCGTCGCGGCCCCCGACAGGTGGGGCGTAAACAATATGCCCGAAGGCTCGGGCCCCACGGACGCGTCCAACGCCGCCAAGGCCCCGCCCGGGCCGTCCCGGAGGTCGGGGGCCATGGCATCGCCGAACCATCTGGCGGCCGCCCCCCCGGCATAGGCGAACGCGTAGGTGACGTGCAGCCCGTCGCGCACCGGGACCAGCGCGAACCCGCAATCCCTCATGACGGCCATCCCTTTCGGTTCCGGGCCGAACGCCGGCGTCAGGCACTCCACCGAGCCGCAGCCGAGCACCGCGGACCCCGGACGGAGCGTACCCGCACCCGTCGCGGCGGCCACTTGGTCGTGGCATCCCAAGGCGACCACCGTCCCCACCGTCAGGCCGACCTCATCGGCCGCGCGGGCGGACACCCTGCCCAGCCTCGTCCCGGGGGGCGCGATCGCCGGCAGCATCGCGCCCGGGACCCCCATCGCCCCGGTAACCTCATCGCTCCAGCGCAGGGCGCGGCGATCCATCATCATCGTGCGCGAGGCCAGCGAATGGTCCACGGCCGCCTCGCCGCAGAGCCTATACGCGATGTACGGGCCTATGGGCAGCATGAGGCTGACCTTTCCCAGGTCCACCCCACCCCCCTCGGCCAACGCCAGCAGCTTGGGCAACGTGTACATCGCGTTGGGCATCACCCCGCATATGCCGTGGATGCGCCCGCCGCCCAGGCGTGAGGCTATCCTCCCCGTCCACTCGGCACCCCTCGGGTCCGTGTACAGAAGGACGGGCGCCATGGCCCCGCCTTCGGCGTCCAGCAACGCGAAGCTCTCCCCGAAGGACGACACGGCCAGCGCCTCAATGGGCTCGGCGCACAGGCCGCGCACCTCGCGCAGGGCGCCGGAGGCCGCGGCCCAAAGCTCCTCGGCCGCGATCGCCTGCCCGGACCCGTCCCCGCCGAACGCGTACTCCCTACGGCTGGAAGCCAGCTCACGCCCGTCCGGGTCTATGGCCGCGCACTTGCAGCCGCTCGTGCCCATGTCCAATCCGCAGAATGCCATACCCTTATCCCCCCAAGGCGGGCGCCTCCGCCGACGTATGCCGGGACCGCCATGCGGCGCCCACGGCGGGCGGCCCACCTGGCTATATGGTATATTACGTTGCGGGTATGTCCAATCGGATCCGGCTATGACCACGACGTTGATCGGTAGGGATCATGGGGCTAGGAACGGTCGATGAAGGCGGCCTTGCGGCGGCGGCTTCCGCGGGTTCGGACCCGCGGGTCGGCAGGCCGTTGCCCAGGCGGATCTCGCAGGCCCTGCTGAGCGCGCTCTCGGCGGGCGTCGTGCCGCGCCTGGGGCTGGAGCGCATAGCGGTCGGCAGGAAGGCCGAGATCGAGGCCTTCCTGGGCGACATGGGCGCATTGGCGGAGGGCGGCTCCGCCTTCCGGCTCATATGCGGGAGGTACGGCAGCGGCAAAAGCTTCATGCTGCAGATATGCAGGGGCCACGCCCTGGAGAGCGGCTACGCCACCATGGACGCCGACCTGTCGCCCGAAAGGAAGCTGACCGGCCAGAAAGGCCAAGGCCTGGCCACCTACAGGGCTCTCGTCAGGAGCCTCGCGATACGGTCGAAGCCCGAGGGCGGGGCCTTGCAGGTCATCATCGACGCATGGCTCCTGGGCCTGCAGTCGCGCGTCATGGCCGAGCGAGGCGTGGCCCGCGGCTCCGAGGCCTTCGCGGCGTTCTTCGAGGGGCTGGTCTCCGAGGCCTGCTCACATATGCAGGGGGTCACGCACGGTTTCGACGTCTCGGCCGTCCTGTCGCGGTATTGGAAAGGATGCGTCGACTCGGACGACGAGGCCAAGGCGAACTGCCTCAAGTGGCTTTGCGGCGAGTACGCCCTGAGGTCAGCCGCCAGGAAGGACCTGGGCGTGACCGAGATCGTGGACGACGGGAACTGGTACGACTTCCTGAAGGTCATGGCCAGGCTCGTGGGGCTGGCGGGCCAGAAAGGGCTGGTCGCCTTCGTGGACGAGGGCGTGAACCTATACAAAGTATCGAACGCCCTTTCCAGGAACCAGAACTATGAGAAGCTGCTTTCGATGTTCAACGACCTGACCCAAAACGCCGTCCAGGGCCTGGCCATGTACTTCGGCCTCACCCCCCAGGCCTTGGAGGACCCCAGGCGCGGCCTGTACGGGTATGAGGCCTTCCGGACGAGGCTGTCGGCCGGGGCGTTCGGCGCCTCGCTGCCGGGCGTCTCCGGCCCCGTCATACGGCTGGGCGCGCTGGAGTACGAGGAGCTGTTCGTGCTGCTGCGTCGTGTGCTGGGCGTATATGAGGCGCACCACTCGCTCGGCATGGGGCTCTCGGACGATGACCTCACCGCCTTCCTCCAAGCATCCCTGGACAAGGTGGGGGCGAAGGAGGGCATGACCCCCAGGGAGATGCTCCGCGGCTTCCTTCATCTATTGGACGTCGTCAGGCAGGGGGGCGCGCCGGGCTTTAGGTCCGCCATACGGGCCGCGCTGTCCGTCGCGGACCCGGCGCGGGCGGATCCCGACCCGCCTTGGGAGCCCACGCCCGTCGGGTGGGGCGGAAGCGACGGGCTGGGAGGCGGGTCAGGCGCGCCGTCCGATGGGCCCGGAACGGACGCGGACGGCCTACACGAGATGGAGCTGTAGGCCGGTGCGTGAGGCGCGGGCCTCATGAGGCCGGGCCTTCAGTCCATGCCAAACAGCCTGACCAAGGGGGGCGTCTGAAAGGCGTCGCCTATCACGGCCCCCGCGGACCCCGTCCGCGGCGCCTCCCCCCATATGGCGCCCCGAACCACGCGCCTGACGGCGAGGCCGCTGAGCCCAGCCCCTTCCAGGCCTGCATGGGCTTGCAACGCCTCGACGAACAGCGTCGGCTTCAGATTGACGGTGCCCGCGCGCAGCCTGGCCTCCACCGTGCCCGTCGACGGGTCGGATCGGGCCGCGATCACGAAAGGCCTGACGTCGGTCGGCGCGTCCCCGGCCTTTCCGCGCTTCATGACGCGGACGGGGCCTTCCCCGGCCATGAACCCGGCGACCGCCTCGGCCAGCGGGAGGCCCGGGGGACGGATCTCTATCGCATAGTCGGCCGCCCATACCGCCGACATCAGCTTTATGTCCCTATCCGCCTCCCTGCACGCCGTCAGACGCATGCCCTCCGGCAGCGCGCCGTTCACGGAGTCCATGAACGGCCCCAGGCCGACCGTCTCGGCGAGCGTGACCTCACCCACCTCCTCGGTGCCGACGACGCCCGTCTGCATGGGCAGCGCGAACACGAGCCTCACCCTCGGGTTGTACCCCGCCGTGGTGGCGACCGGGACGCGTGCCCTACGGAAGGCCCTCTCGAACGTCCTCATTATGTCCAGATGCGAGATGTAGCATACCGCGTCGCCGCGGGCATACGTGAACCTGACCCTCACGCGCCGGCCCACCCCCCTTCGGGACCGTCCGCCGGGCGGCCTGCCGACGGCTCCCCCGCGTACAGGCAGCCAGCCAGCCGCTGCGCCCCGCAACCCCTGCACCCGCCCATGCACCCCCCGGAAGGGATCCCTTCCATGGCCTTCCGCAGCTCCCCGGCCAGATAGCCCTTGCCGACGCCCATGTCAATATGGTCCCAAGGCAGGACCTCATTCCCGCCCCTCTCCCTCGCCGCGAAGAAACCCATCTCCAACCCGCACTCACCGAAAGCCCTCTCCCACTTGGCATAGTCGAACGAGTCGCTCCACGCGTCGAACTTGCAGCCTAGCGACAGCGCCTTGGCCAGGACGGCCGACAGCCTTCTGTCGCCCCTGGCGAGGGCCGCCTCGACGACGCTGACCCTCTCGTCGTGCCATTTGTAGGCTATCCTGCGGCTTTTAATGCTGTCCTTGAGCAGCCTGCGCCGGCGGGCCATCTCCCCGACCCCTATCTGCGGCACCCATTGGAACGGCGTGAACGGCTTCGGCACGAAGAACGAGGTGCTCACCGTTAGGTCGGCCCCCTTGGCTTTGGCGGCCGGGTCGGCTTCCGCATGCCTCCTGAGCACCTTCGCGGCGAGGTCGGCGATGGCCTCGACGTCCTCGTCGGCCTCCGTGGGCAGGCCCAGCATGAAGTACAGCTTGATGGAACCGTATCCGGACCCGAAGGCTATGTCGGCCGACTTCATCATGTCGGCCTCCGTCACCCCTTTGCTTATCACGTCCCGCAGCCTCTGGGATCCCGCCTCAGGCGCCAACGTGAGCCCGCCGCGGCGCACCGCGTCGGACTTCCCCATCATCCCGGAGGTGTGCGAATCTATCCTGAGGGACGGGAACGCGATGCTTACGCCACTCCGCGACGCCAGCCGCGAGAGCCCCTCCACCAGGCCCCCCAGGGCGCAGTAGTCGCCCGTGCTGAGCGAGACGAGCGACAGCTCCTCATACCCGGTCTGGTCGATCAGCCTACTCGCCTGCCCGATGAGCGTCCCCACCGAGCGCTCCCTCACGGGGCGGTAGATGAAGCATGCCTGGCAGAACCTGCATCCGTGCGCGCATCCCCTGAACAGTTCCAAGGCTATCCTGTCGTGGACCGCGCTTACGTAGGGCACCACCTGGCTCGTCGGGAAGAAGGCCGCGTCCAGGTCGGCCACCACCCTCTTGACCACGCGCTCCGGCGCGAAAGGCACGTTAGGCCAAACCCCCGCGACCGTCCCGTCCCCATCGTAGGCGACGTCATAGAACCGCGGCACGTACACCCCGCCCACGCCGCACAGCCCGCGCAGGAAACCTTCCCTGCCCCCGGGGCGCCCGGAGCGCTTCCACCCCGCGTACAGGTCGATGATCTCATGCACGGCCTCCTCGCCCTCCCCGATCAGGATGAAGTCCAGGAAGTCCGCGATGGGTTCGGGATTGCAGACGCAAGGCCCGCCCCCCAGCACCAGCGGGTCCCCCTCCCCCCTATCCTTGGCGTAGAGCGGTATGCCGGCCAGGTCCAGCATGTTCAGCATGTTCGTGTAGCCCATCTCGTATTGGGCCGTGAAGCCCACGAGGTCGAACGACCGCACCGGATCGCCGGATTCCAGCGCCGCCAGCGGCGTCCCGGAGGCGCGCATCAACCCCTCCATGTCGTGCCAAGGCGCGAAGACCCTCTCGCACCACGCGTCGCCGCGCCCGTTTATCAAGTGGTACAGTATCCTCATCCCCAGGTTGGACATGCCTATCTCATACGTGTCCGGGAAGCAGAAGGCGAACCTGACGTCCACGCCGGCCTTGTCCTTGGTCACGCTGCCCCACTCACCGCCCGTGTACCTCGCCGGCCGCTCTATCCCGCCCATCGTCTGGAAGTCGTGCGTCACCTTCGCGTCACCGCCCTTCCCGCCGCGCCCTTCGCGCCCGACGCGTACCCGGCCGCCACCTTTATGGCCTCGAACATGCTCCCCTCGTCCGCCATCCCCTTCCCCGCTATGTCGTACGCCGTGCCGTGGTCGACCGACGTTCGGACGAAAGGCAGGCCCAGGGTAACCGAAACCGTCCGTGAAAAACCCAGCGCCTTCGCCGCTATGTGGCCCTGGTCGTGGTACAGGGCCAGGACCGCGCCGTACCTGCCGACCTCCGCCAGGTGGAAGACGGAGTCGGCGGGGACCGGGCCATGGACGTCGTATCCCCTGCGGCGCATCTCGCTGACGGCCGGCTCGATCTCCCTAAGCTCCTCAACGCCGAACAGGCCGCCGTCCCCCGAGTGCGGGTTCAGCCCGGCCACCGCCAATGAAGGGCTCACCCCGGCGAGGCCCGCGAGCGCTTCCGAACAATCCTCTATGCCCTTCATCACGTTGGCCTTCGTCACGGCCCCGCAGGCCTCCCTGAGCGAGACGTGCCTGGTGAGGAAGAATATGCGCAGCGGGCCTACCTGGAACATGGTCCGCGCGTCAGGCACGCCGGCGATCCTCGCCAGCTCCTCCGTATGCCCTATGAACCTTCCGTCGACGAGCCTCATCGCCCTCTTGTTCACGGGGGCCGTCGCCACGGCGTCCGCCTTGCCGCTGAGCGCGAGCCCCGCCGCCTCCCGTATGCACGCGAGGCCCATGGCCCCCGCCTCGGCCGTGGCCTCCCCCATCCTGAGCCGCCCAGTGCCGGGGCGGCCGCCGCGGCACGCCTCCATGACGTTGACCACCCCGGCCGCGTAGTCCCCGTCCGCAGGGTCGCGAATGGCCCTGACCGTGACCCTGCCCGGGCCCGGCGCGCCGCCCGGGCCGTCGGCCATAAAGCCGGCCGCCTCCCTGATCACCCCGCAGTCCCCCACCACGAACGGCATGCAGCATCCCAGGAGGCCCCCCGGGGCGATCGCCTTCACGGCTATCTCCGGCCCGATGCCGGCCGGGTCGCCCATGGTCACGCAGACGTACGGCCTGCCCCCCATCGCCATCCTTTCCGCGCGCGCGCGCATTCCGTCATAATCATTAAGAATGGGCATTGATATAGCCAGGTTTTCGACTATATTTTACGCCACCCGATAGTATAATCTATCATTGTCCGTTCGGCGTACGACGACAGGCGGGACCTAGCCGGGCCGCGACTTGCCGCAGGCCGCATGCAAGACAGACTAAGGGGGGTAATGGCTATGCAGGTATTGAAGTCAATGAGCGAGTACGGGCACGAGCAGATAGTCTTCGCCCAGGACAAGTCACTGGGCCTCAGGGCCATCATCGCGATCCACAGCACGGCGTTGGGGCCGGCCTTGGGGGGGACCCGCTTCTTCAACTACGCCACGGATGACGACGCGCTGTTCGACGTGCTGCGCCTGTCCAGGGGCATGACCTTCAAGAACGCCGCCGCGGGTTTGAAGCTGGGCGGGGGCAAGGCCGTCATCATCGGCGACCCGAAGGCGCTCAAGTCCAGGGAGTTCTTCCATGCGTACGCGGGGTTCATCAACTCGCTGGGCGGGAAGTACTACACCGCCGAGGACGTGAACATCGGGGCGGCGGACGTGGCCCTGATGAATGAGGTGACGAAGTTCGTGACCGGCACGCCGGAGGTCAGCGGCAACCCTTCGCCCTTCACGGCCAGGGGCGTCTTCCTGGGCATCAAGGCCGGGGCTAAGGTGAGGTTCGGCGCCGACTCGCTCAAGGGCAAAGTCATCGCCGTGCAAGGCCTGGGCAGCGTGGGGTCCAGGCTGTGCGGCCACCTGCACGGCGACGGGGCCAGGCTGAAGGTCAGCGACATCGACAAGGAGGCCGTGGACAGGATGGTTTCCATGTACGGGGCCGAACCCCTGGGTTCGGACGAGGTGATCACGGCCGAGTGCGACATCCTCTCGCCTTGCGCGATGGGCGCGGTCATCAGGCCGGAGAACGTCGGCAAGCTGAGGTGCTCGATGGTGGCCGGGGCCGCCAACAACATAGTGCTGGACGCCGCGACGGGCGACGAGCTCAGCTCGAGGGGCATACTCTACCTCCCGGACTACATCATAAACGCGGGCGGCGTGCTGAACTGCGGCATGGAGATAGTGGAAGGGCGGTACAGCGAGGACTCAGTGAACGCGCAGGTGGATAAGATATATGACACCGCCTTGAAGATCGTCGCCTACGCCGGCGAGAAAGGCATAAGCACGTACAGGGCGGCGGACGAGTACGCCGAAGGCATCGTGAGGGCCGGGGCGAAGTGACGGGGATGGGCCCAGGCTGACGCTAGAAGTCACGAAAGCCATTCAAGGCCGCCCGCCGCCATGCGGGCGGCCTTTCATTCTGCGTGGGCGGCTGTCCCTTCATGCGGGTGTCCCTTCATGTGGACGGCCTTCCGCCTCATGCGGGGCCTCCTGGGCTCCCCGACCCGCGTACGCCGCCCCCGGGCCCGCGGCGGTCGCCGATAGGCTCAGAACGGGTCCAATCTCATGAGCAGCCTGGCCAACCTGCCCTCCGGCCTCAGCCGCAGCCTGCGGATAACGAAGGCCAAGGCCCTGGATTGGACCTTGTCGGCCTCCCTGCCCTTCTTTGTGAGCATGATGGAGTAGCATAGCAGGACCTCCAGTATGAGCTTCGCCATCCACGCCACCCACCACAGGTCCGCGGCGGCCACGAACAGCGCGAACACGGCGAAGAAGAACGCGAGCGTAATGAGCAGCGCTACCCTTTCCTTCCTCGCGCTGCCCTTGCGGATCCCCGACAGGATGAAGAAGGCCGTCAGCAGCGTCACGATCCCGGACGAGATGAGCGCGGGCGCGGCCCTTCCTTTCAATATAAGCATAACGATGAAGTTGGCCGCGTTGAGCGTCGCCACGGCCGCGGCCGTCACCAGCATGTTCGGCTTCCTGAAATTGAGCGGCGTCCTTTTCAGGGCGCCCTTGCCGGCCGACTTGACCGCGGAGTCGAAGGCCATCTGCCGCAGCCACGGGAACGCCACCTTGGGGACCAATAGGACGACGCCTTTAATGAAACCCACTATGAGATTGAAGATGAAGGCCAAGCCGACCTCATTTGATAATCATTTTTCGATATGTTAACATTTCGCTGATTAATCCGTTACATGCGAACCACCATCATCTCAAGGAGGAAACATCGAAATGGGTAGGAAAGGCGCAAGCAAGCTCATTGCCATATCCGTCGCCTTGGCCATGGCGCTCACGCTCGCATCGTGCGGGGGAGTGACGTACGATGAGAACCAACCGCCGCTCGTGGTCTCGACCGGCGACTTCAACGAGAAGTTCTCACCGTTCACCGGCGAGAGCGCTTACGACATGGACATCGTCGACATGGTGCTGGGACCCTCCCTCATCAGCAACGACCGCCAGGGCGAGATGGTCTACAAAGGCATAGGCGGCGAGACGAGGGCATACAACGGGACCGACTACTCCTATAAAGGCCTCGCGGACGGCGCGGTGGACTACGACAAGGACAAGGACGTCACGAAGTACACGCTCACGCTGCGCAAGGGCGTGAAATTCTCCGACGGCGTCGAGATGACCGCGGACGACGTGATATTCACCTACTACGTCCTCCTGGACCCCACCTACATCGGGATCAACACCTTGAACACGGTCAAGATCCAAGGATTGGAAGAGTACCAGTCGGGCTACGCGAACGCCTTCGACGACTTCAAGGTGATCACCGACGCCATAGAGGCGGCCGGGCCGGAAGGCGACGGCACGGGCTCGTCCGTCTATACCCAGCAGGAGTACGGGGCTTTTTGGGCCGGATACCTGAGCAGCCTCCGCATATCATGCCAGGCGGTCGTGGACTACTGCGTGGGGCCCCTCGCCGGCTACATCGAGATGCTGGGGTTCGACCCGGCCGCGGTGAGCTCCAACGCGGGCATGGCCATCGCGTACAGCATGATGCTTTGGGGATTCGCCGACATGGATGACGACGACGTCCTCATCTCACCGGCCGGATCAGAGTTCGACCTCAAGGGCTCCTTCCCCACCCTGGACGACTTCGGCCTCGCCGTGCTCACCGAGTACGGCGGCAGCTTCGAGGACGCATCGGACGAGGGCGAGTTCGACGTCCCGGGCTCGGAGGACTACCACACCTTCCTCGCCAACTACATCGGCGAGATGATCAAGGCCAACCCCGACAAGGTCAAGCGTTCGGTCACGAACATATCGGGGATCACGAAGACCGACAAGTACAGCCTCGAGGTCATGGTGGACGGGTTCGACACCTCCGCCGTGTACAAGCTGTTCGGGATGCAGGCTGCCCCCATGCACTACTATGGGGACAAGGACAAGTATGACTACGCCAAGGACAGGTTCGGGTTCGACTACGGCGACCTCGGGTTCGTGAAGGAGACCGAGAAGACGCCCATGGGCGCCGGGCCCTACAAGTTCGTCAAGTGCGAGAACAAGGTCGCCTACCTCACCGCCAACACCGACTATTGGAAGGGCGCGCCCAAGGTCCGCGACCTGCAGTTCAAGGTCGGCAGCGAGGACGACAACATCCCCGGCATCCAAACCGGGACCATCGACATAGCCAACCTCTCCTTCAACCGCGACCGCTTCGACGAGATCCAGAAGATCAACCCCAACGGTGAGCTGACGGGCGACATAATCACCTACATCGGCGTCCGCAACCTGGGCTACGGCTACGTGGGCATCAACTCCAAGGGCGTAAGCGTGGGCGACGAGCGCGGATCCGACGCCAGCAAGAACTTGCGCAAGGGCCTGGCCACGATCATCTCCGTGTACCGCGACCTCACCACCAACACCTACTACGGCAACACCGCCGAGGTCATCAACTACTCCATGTCCCGCGTCTCGTGGGCGGCCCCGCAAAGGACCGACCCGGGATACGAGGAGGCGTTCTCCAAGGACGTCAACGGCAACGCGATATATAACCCCTCCATGACGGAGGAGCAGCGGTACAAGGCCGCCGAGCAGGCCGCCCTCGGGTTCCTGGAGAAAGCCGGCTACACGGTGGAGAACGGCAAGGTCACCGCGGCGCCCGCAGGCGCCAAGCTGACATACACCGCATGGATCCCCGGCGACGGCAAGGGCGACCACCCGAGCTTCCTGCTCCTGACCAAGACGGCCGAGAGCTTCTCGAACATCGGGCTCACGCTCAACATAAACGACCTGGCGGCCTCGGCCACCAGCCAGCTGTGGGACGCGCTGCGCTCCGAGTCGGCCGAGATATGGTGCGCGGCCTGGGCATCCTCGATCGACCCGGACATCACCCAGCTGTACAACGGCGACCCCGTGCGCAACAACCAGCAGTCGTCCGCCAGGAACCCCGTCGGGATAGCGGACGCCGAGCTCGACAGGCTGATCCTCGAGACCCGCAGGACCCCCGACATGGCGGCCCGCAAGCAGCTGTTCATGGAATGCTTCAAGATACTGCTCGACTGGGGCGTGGAGGTTCCCGTATACCAAAGGGACAACATCTACATCTACAGCACCGAGCGCCTGAAGATAGAGACGCTGGCCGGCGACATGACCCCGTTCTACCAATGGGGCCAGGAGGTCGAGCTGATAGAGGTCAGGTAGGGAACCCCGGCGCCTTTGGCGCCTAGGATTTCGTGACCGTATGGGAATGATATGAGCGGCGGACGCCTTCGCGGCCATCAAACGGCGGCGGAGGCGTTCGGCCGGTTTATGGGAGAGGCATTTTTAGATGCGGCAATACCTAGCGAAAAGGGTAATAATAAACATATTCATACTCTTTTTCGTCTCAATGATGATATACCTTATCATGCGCATGCTCCCCGCGTCCTTCCTGGAGAACATGGCCAGGCAGAGGGAGAACATGGCCGGCAACAACCGGACCTACGAGGAGTGGCTCAGCCTCCTCGGCAACGTCTACGGCACGGACAGGAACTTCCTCGTCGGCTTCTTCATCTGGATCGGCAACGCCGTCAGGGGCAACTTCGGCGAGTCCTGGTACTACGGCGTGCCCGTCATGGAGAAGTTCTCCTCCGTGATATCCGACTCGCTGTGGCTGGTCGGCACCGCCACCTTCATAGAGTTCGCGGTGGCGATACCCCTGGGCATGATCGCCGCGACGCGCCAATACAGGAAGCCAGACTACGTCATCACGGTCGTGGCCCTGCTCGGCATATCCCTGCCCTCGTTCTTCGTGGCCTCCATCCTAAAGCTCGTCTTCTCGATAAGGCTGGGCTGGTTCGACTTCTACGGCAAGGTCGGCCGTGACTTCCTCCGGCT
>Ga0123353_10011314_pt1 | contig 12558 bp, 8 predicted proteins | sample TergutLab28metaG_3_FD_92763 | JGI IMG/M metagenome (GOLD analysis project Ga0123353, IMG submission 92763) | Labiotermes labralis P3 segment gut microbial communities from Petit-Saut dam, French Guiana - Lab288 P3 | ecosystem: Host-associated > Arthropoda: Insects > Digestive system > Gut ... | reverse complement strand
TTGGCGTATGCCCGGTATGGACGGAATTGAACTGACAAGAAAAATCAAGGAGTCTGTGACGAGCAAGCCATCCGTGATAATCATGAACACAGCGATGGACTGGGATCAGATCAGGGACGAAGCGCTTCAAGCGGGCGTAGACAAATACCTGCTGAAGCCATTGTTGCCGTCAATGCTCGTTGACTGCGTAAACGAGACTTTGGGTATGGCGGATGACGATGCCGGCGAGTTCGTGGGCAAGAGGCTGTTGGTTGCCGATGACATAGAGATCAACCGGGAAATATTGATAGCCCTCCTGGAGCACACAGGGCTGATGATTGACTGCGCCGAAAACGGCAAAGAGGCGCTGGAGATGATAGAGCGGGCTCCTGAAAAATACGACATTGTTTTTATGGACTTGCAAATGCCGGAAATGAACGGGCTTGAAGCGACGCGGCGTATCCGCCGTGTCCTGCCCGAGCGCCGACGCGGGAAACTGCCGATTATAGCGATGACCGCAAATGTCTTTAAGAGTGACATCGAGGAATGCCTCGCGGCGGGTATGGACGATCATCTCGGCAAGCCCCTTGATATTGACAGGGTGTTGGAGAAACTGCGAAAATACATACAAAGCGGATGAGTTTCAAAAAAAGGGGTAGTGGCTCATTTTGTCGTCAGACGAGGAAGGCGCAGCTTTGGGCGATGGGGCTGGACTCTTCGGTCCTGCCCCATCGCCCAAAGCAAGCCTGACGAAGTATCACGGCAAAATGAGCCACTACCAAATAAGGAGAGAACGTCATGCAACTGATCTATCGCGGAAAAACCAAGGATGTTTATGAAAAGGAACCCGGTTCGTTCCACCTGATCTTCAGCGACCGGGTCACTAAAAATGATGCCGGGGAAATAGACCCGGGCGGCAACACGCTCGCGGAAGAAACCGTGCCCGGTCAGGCGGAAGCCTGCCTGGGCATGAGCTCGGCCATTTTTGACGAAATACAAAAAAAGCAGATCGCGTCCACCCATATGATCGGCTACGACCTGGCCTCGCTGTCTATGGATGTGCGCCGGGCCAAGCTGTTTACCCCCGGCCTTGAATGGGTCGCGCGCTGGGTTTGCACCGGCAGTTTTCTACGCCGCTATGCAATGGTTCCGGGCATACGCGACGGCATGATCCTGCCAAGTCCTGTTTTTGAAATCACCCTGAAAGACGACGCGGCCGGCGACCCGCTCATCGTGCCCTCCGCCATAGTGGCCCTCGGCATCGTGGACGGCAAAACTATGGATGAACTGTGGGCCAAAAACCAGGCCGTCATGCAGGCCATCCGGGATATGTTCACGGCCCGCAAGCTGGACTTGTGGGATATCAAGATTGAATGGGGCCTGGATGAAAACGGACGGCCCCTGCTGATCGATGAAATCTCCCCCGGGAGCTGTCGCGCGTATAAGGCAGGAACCAAGGAACGTGTGCAGGGCCTTGAGTTGGCCGGACATTTCAGGCGATAACTATTTCCAGATATTGATGAGCCGGTAGGGATCAAAAAAGGAAGGCGGCTTTCGCCGCCTTTCTTTTTTGTCTGTTGTAGCGTAACTATCCGCCAGGAAAAAGACCGGGATCATTTCAGATTTGTACCACTAAGGGCACTTTCCCCCTATGCGCATCCCCTTTATCAAACTGCATATCTCCATTCTGCTGGCCGGGTTCACCGGCATCTTCGGCAAGCTGATCCAACTGGCCGAGGGACCGTTGGTTTGGTATCGGATGCTCATAACTTCACTGCTGTTTTTCTGCTGCCTGTACTATGCCGGAAAGCTGCCCAAGGTCACCCCGCGTCAGGCTCTGGCCATTTCCGGGGTGGGCGTGCTGGTGGCTCTGCATTGGGTTTTCTTCTACGGCAGCATCAAGTACGCCAATGTTTCCATCGCCGTGGTCTGTTTTGCCCTGACCGGCTTTTTCACCGCCATTTTTGAACCCCTTCTGGAGCGGCGCTCCCTGTCCCTGCGCGAACTGTGCTTCAGCCTGATTACCGTGTGCGGCATTGCGCTCATTTTCCACTTCGATACACGCTATCGCACCGGCATCATTCTGGGCGTCATTTCCGCGGCTATGTGCGCCCTGTTCACCATCGCCATCCGAAAAGTAGGCAAACACCACACCGCCAGCACCATGCTTTTCTACCAGATGATCGGCGGTTTTCTCTTTCTCACCCTGGCCGCGCCCCTGTATCTGGCTCTTTTTCCCGGTATCAGCCTTGTGCCGTCAAACCTTGACCTGCTCTGGCTGTTCCTGCTCTCCTCCTTGTGCACCATCGGCATGTTTCTGCTCCAGATACAGGCCCTGCAACACATCTCCGCCTTTACCGTAAACCTGAGCTACAACCTGGAACCTGTGTACAGCATTATCCTGGCCATGATCATCTTTCACGAAGCCAATGAATTGAACGCCGCATTTTTCGCCGGTCTGGCTCTTATCTGCACCTCGGTCGTTTTGCAAAGCATGTACGCGGCAAGGCAAAGAGGCGGGGTCAGATAGGTTGGAGTTGGAGTTGGAGTTGGAGGGGCTCTGCCCCTCCAAACCTCCCCGCCAGGGCCTAGCATAGTAGCGCACCGGTTGTGTCTCTGCGATGCCCTGAGATGTGAACCACGTGAGCCTTTATGGTGCACATTATCCAGACCGGGCATTTGGTGCTGTCCCTTGACCCAGGATTCCTGAAAACAGCGAAGCTGTTTTCAGGTCATGAGGGGTGCAGGGGGCAAGCAGTTACCATAAAGGCTCATGTTGCTCACATCGCTGGATAATGCAATGGCACAACCGGTGTGTTACTGCGGCCCCTGCCGGGGGAGTTTGAGGGTGCGGCCAGTAGTGGTAAGGCTCACGTTCATCCCATTGCCGGGTATCGCTGTAGGGAGACCGTTGAGCCACTGATCTGAGCCCCCTCAGAAGGAGTTAGTGCGGAGCCCCACACGCGCACTTGCGCAGGGTGCTAATCTCTTCCATGACATCCAGGATATTCAGGGTCTGGTTGACCCGCCAGTAGAATTCCTCGGCTTCAAAGGGCTTGGTCAGAAAATCGTTGGCCCCGTTTTTGAGGAACTTGGCGGTCAACGCGCCGGACCCGGCCGAGGACAGACCGATCACGGCCATGCGATGGATTTTGTGCTTGTTGCGGATTTCCTTGACCAACTCGATGCCGTCCATGCGGGGCATGTTGAAATCGGTAATCACCAGGCTAATGTCCGGATGTTCCTCCAGCATCTCCAGCGCGGCAACGCCATCCGTTGCGCCCACGCTGTTGATGCACTGCACAGCCAGCATTTTTTTGACAATGGCGCGTTGGGTGGTGGAGTCGTCCACCACCAGGGCTTTCACGCTGTAGTTGGCGTAAATGCGCTGCACGGCCGCGATCAGCGGTTCCAGATCATCAATGCTGCCTTTGAGAAAATAGTCGGCCACATGCTTGTCAATAAAGGTCTTGCGCAAGGCCTCGTCAAAGGAAGCGGCCAGCACTATGCACGGAATGCCGTGGGCAAGACAGATATCCACAGCTTCTCCGTGCGGCGCGTCCGGCAGATTGAGATCCGCCACTGCCGCAAAGATTTTTTCCTTGTGCGCTGAAGCCAGGTACTCAGCCTCGGCCATGCTGTGAGCCACAAGCAGGGAAAAAGAAGTCAGCAGCTCAAAGCGCTGACGGATGATTTTTGATTGGACAGGGCTATCTTCAACGACAAGCAAACTTCTTTTATCCACAAAACACTCCCGTAGAGACTATCCCTGGTATTTTTTGATCAGTTCGACTGCCCTGGTCGTAAGCTGGGGCAGGTCCGGCTTGGAGATTTGGTCGTCCGCACCCGACTGGACACCCTTTTCAAAAACCACCTTGGAAATAAGCGATGAAAAAAGCACCACCGGAACTTTGTTGAAGGCCGGGTCGGCTTTAATCTGACGGGTCAGACTGTGCCCGTCCATCTGCGGCATTTCGATGTCCGTAACAACCAGATTGACGAAGTTGGTAACCGGCACGTTTTGTTCCTGAGCCTTTTTCTCCCACTGTTTAAGCTTATCCCAGGCATCCTGGCCGCAAGTCGCCTTGGTGACCGTAAACTGAGACTTTTGCAGGGTGGCGGCGATAATGGCGCGGATAGAGGCCGAGTCGTCGGCCAGCAGCACGTTGTAGCCCGATCCTCTGTCTTCGGACACGTTTTCGGCATGGGAGGTCAGATTGACCGACGGATCCATGGAGGAAATGATATGTTCCATGTCCAGCAGGAATACGATACGCTCGTCAAAGCGCACCACTCCGGTGATGGAATCATGGCTGAAGGCCTGCAGATATTTGCCCGGCGGCTCTACCTGAGCCCAGGTCATACGGTGGATGCGGGTAACCCCGGACACGACAAAAGCGGTAACCACTCCGGAAAACTCGGACACAATGACCTTTTGTGAGTCTTCACTGACAATCTTCTTGTCCAGCCACAAACCGAGATCCACCAGGGGCAGAACCTTGCCGCGCAGATTAAAAGTGCCGAGCGCGGCCTCGTGGTGCTTGCCGGGCACGCCGGTAATCGGCGGCTTGCGGATGATCTCGAGCACCTTGGCCACATTCATGCCATAGTAGCTGCGATAGGATGCACCGTCATTCAGGACTTCATCAATGTAGAACTCAATGACCTCAAGTTCGTTTCCAGACTGTCCGGCTTGCGGATCCATGTTGTTTTCCTTGCTATCCGGTTTGGTTCCGGGATTTTCTCCGGCGCGCCGCTTTCTCGCGGCGCAGGCTGGTTGTGGGGCGGCTCGCGGATGGCGACAGCAGCGATTACCGACCGTCAAACAACCATTTGAAAGCGAAATGGCTCCAAGGCTTGTTAACGCTATAGGCAATTTTGGCTCCTGCCAAGGAAGAAAAGCTTTTTATGGAGGGAGTGTACTCTTACGGTACTCGACCGTAATAAAAAGCTTTTCTGACGAAGGCAGGGGACAAAAGGGCCATAGCGTTAACAGGCCCTAAAAAGACACACTATTAATTAATACGATACTCTCTCTTTTCTTTCAAGCGCAAACAAAGGATGGTAGCGCCTCAGTTTGCGCCAGCTTGCTTTACTCCGTTTTTCGGACAAAACCCCGCCATTTCACACAGGTTGCACGAAGGGTTGCGCGCCATGCACATCTGCCGCCCGAACCAGACCAGACGGTGGTTCAGATTACCCCACTCCGCGCGCGGAAAGAGAGCCGCAAGATCGCGCTCGGCCCGTACCGGGTCCTGGGCGGCGGTCAAGCCCAGCCGATAGGAAATGCGGCCCACATGGGTGTCCACGGCAATCCCCTCGTTGATGCCGTATGCGCCGAACAGCACCACATTGGCGGTTTTCCGAGCCACTCCCGGTAAAGAAATCAGGGCTTCCATACGCTTCGGCACCTCGCCCCCGTACTGTTCCATTATCCGCTGGGCCGCACCCACCATGTTTCTGGCCTTATTGCGGAAAAAGCCGGTGGACCGCACGTAGACCTCGACTTCCTCAGGCGCGGCCCTGGCCATGGCCGCCGGGTCGGGCCAGCGGGCGAACAGGGCCGGGGTCACCCTATTGACCCGCTCATCCGTGCACTGCGCGGCCAGCATAGTGGCGGCCAGAAGCTCCCAGGGAGTCTTGTGCGCAAGGTGCGTCGCCGGGTGGGGATAGCGTTCGGCCAGCAGCGCAAGCACCTTGGCTGCGATGGATTTTTTCGATAGTTTTTTTGTCATGGCTTCCTTATTTATGTATTGGGGCTCCGCCCCAAACCCCGGCAGGGGCCGCAGTAACACGCCTGTTGTGCCATTGCATTATCCAGCGATGTGAGCAACATGAGCCTTTATGGTAACTGCTTGCCCCCTGCACCCCTCAATTTGAGCAATGCGGGTAGTGCCTGGGTTTGGCGTCAGACGAGGAAGGCGAGTTTTTGCGAGGGTGGGCTGGGCTCTTCGGCCCTGCCCCCCGAGCAAAAACGACGCCTGACGAAGTATCACGCCAAACCCAGGCGCTACCCATTTGTCATTGTGACGTACTTGCTGTATAAGGCCTGAAGACGCCTGAAGCAAGAAGCAGAGAATGAACGCGCTGTTTGTCTATATTACCGTCCCCGACAAGGAGACCGCCCGCGACATGGCCAAGCGCCTTGTTGAAGAGCGTCTCTGTGCCGGCGCCAACATTCTTCCCGGCCTGGAGTCGTTGTATTGGTGGGGCGGCAAGGTGGAGCAATCCCGGGAGGTCGCGCTCATCTGCAAGACCATGCAAAGTGCTTGGCCGTCCTTTGAAAAACGGGCCCGGGAACTGCACCCCTATGACACGCCCTGCATTGTGGCCCTGCCTCTGGAAAAGGGCTTCGCGCCCTTTATGCAGTGGATTGCCGACGAAACAAGGAGCTGATTTTGTCCATCTATCTCACCGGATCCCTCGCCTACGATCGGATTATGAATTTTCCCGGCAAATTCACCGACTCCATTCTGCCGGACCAGATCCACAATCTCAACGTATCTTTTTTCATTGACAATCTTGAGGAAAAACTTGGCGGCAACGCGGGGAATATTGCCTATAATCTGTATCTGCTCGGCGAACGCCCCATCATTGTGGGCTCGGCGGGCCGGGATTTTGATCGCTACGCCGCGGTCCTTGAAAAGCGCGGCCTGTCCCTTGAGGGCATCCTGCGCCTGGAAACGGAACTCACGGCAGGCGCTTACATCATGACCGATCAGACCAACAACCAGATTACGGGCTTTCATGCCGCGGCCATGATGACTCCGTCCCACTATGATTTTCCCAAGCTCGATCCGAAGCAGGACATCGCCCTGATCGGGCCTTCCAACCCCGATGACATGAACCGGCACCCGGCCTTGTACCGCAAAAAGGGCATGCGCTATATTTATGACCCTTCGCAACAGTTGCCCATACTCTCGGCGCAACAACTGCTTACGGCCATTGAAGGCGCGTACCTGCTGGTAGGCAATGATTATGAAATCCAGATGATCATGAACACCACCGGCCGCAGCAAGGAAGAACTGCTGGGCATGACCACGCGCGGCATCATTACCACCCTTGGCGAAAAAGGATCGCTGGTCATGGAAAAAGGCGCGGAACAGGAGGTCCTCGTGCCCAGCGTGCCCGTCAGCCGGGTGCTTGACCCCACGGGCGCGGGAGACGCCTACCGCGCGGGCCTGATCAAAGGTCTGCTCCTGAAGCAATCCTTGAAGGAATGCGCCCGCCTGGGCGCGACGTGCGCCGCCTTCTGTATTGAGCATGCCGGCACGCAGGAACACTATTTCTGCGTTGAGGATTTTTTCCACAGGCATTCATCCGCTTTCGGCGACCCGGTATAACGCCCGGTATAACGACGGACGACGGACTTTCATTCAGTGCAACAGTTTTTTTACTTTTACGGAGTCAGCACTTTTCATGCAGCAGTATACAAGCAAGGACTATGAATTCCTCGGCAAGGAGGTGGCGGCGGGCCGGTATGTGGGCCGCACCACCGTTCTCCTGGCTATGGTGTTGTTCTTTTTGACCGGCATGTGCCTCGGCAGGTATGTATTCCCGTACTCCAGCGGACTTCCCGGCTCGTCTGCCCATAAGGGCGAAAAGCGCCCTCTGGGACAAAGCTCGGTCCTGGCCGACGCTCTGAACCCGAGCAAGCAGCTCTTGCAGGCCATTCTCCAGCATGAGGAAGATTTGCGTAAAAACCCGGATAACGCCGAAGCCTGGGAGCATCTGGGAAATCTGTACTTTGACGCCCAGGAACCGGAAAAATCCATCCGGGCCTATAATAGAGCCCTAGAGCTGAAACCGGGCAACACCAACGTGCTGGTGGACTGCGGGGTGATGTACCGGGAGTTGAAAAACTATGATACGGCTTTGGAATACTTTAAAAAAGCCCTTGCTATAGATCCGAAGCACCAGAACGCCCTGTTCAACAGCGGCGTCCTCCTTTACTTTGATATGAATCGAAAGGAAGATGGACTCAACTCCTGGCGTGAGCTGGTGAAAATCAACCCCAACGCCAAAACCCCATCAGGAGATCCGGTGACCAAGCTAATCACCGATCTTTCATAGGAAGACCCAGTGCTCTCCCAAGGGTACCGATACAGTATAGCACAATGTTCCCGCAGGCTGCGGATCGTTATGCGAATTATTCTCTCCTGCATATTCCTGCTGGCGCTTGCCGTGGCGGCTCACGCCGCAAAGCCCCTGCCCGTGGACCAGATATCCGCGCCGCAGCCGCTTTTGCCTTATTGCGACTGGCTGCCCGATCCGGGAGGGCAACTGACCATCGACAGTATTACTTCCGACGCGGTGCAACAACGCTTCACTCCCCTGCCGGGTCGTTTTCCCCTGAAAGCCGAAGGCCCGGTATGGCTGCGCCTGGTCATTGTCAAGAGCCAACCCGGCCCGGCGGCTGACGCTTCCCGTCTGTCTGTGCGTCTCGGAGCCCTGCCCCCCGGTGAAACCTATCTCTACATGTCCAAAGCCTCCGATCAACCGGACGACGAAGATGTCTGGCATGGGGAGCGGATACTTCCCCATGAGATAATCGAACTGCCGGAGCCCGGTCTTTTGCCGGTCAGCGTGTATATCCGCATGGATGAAACGCCGGGACTATGGTTTGCGCCCACTATAAGCGCCAAGGGCGCCGTACGGCCGGATGTGCTGCCTTTCGCGCTGATCCTGCCGGGCTTGTTCATCGCGGCCGCCGCTGCCTGCTTGTTGCGAGCCCTGGCCGAACGAGCCCAATGGGCCTTTTGGGCCGCCCTGTTTCTGCTGTGCGCCCTGGCCCAGGCTCTTCTGCCTCTGCCCGCCCTGTCCCGGGGCTTCAGGCCCGAGCACCTGCCTGCCCTGCTCGCGCCGGGCATGCTGCTGATCCTGTTGCCGCACATAGGGCGATGTATGTTCCGGGCCTCCGGCCTGTCCCCGACCCGGGACGCCATTCTTTACCTGTGCTCTTTTATCGGTGTGGCCGTGGCCCTGGGCCCCCTGTTGCCCGGACTGGCCTGGCTGACTCGTCTTTTCCCGCTCTGGCCCCTGCTGACAGTCCCGCTGCTGCCCCTGGGCGTCAGCGCTCTGGCCGCCAGACAGCCGGGCGCTCTGGCCTTCAGCGGAGCCTGCGCCATGCCCCTGCTCGGCGCGGGCGTGGCCTTGCACGCCCTGTATAGCGCGCCTTTCATGCATCCTCTGGCTGCCCAGGGCAGCCTGTGGGGACTTGCCGTGGGCGGCATCGGCCTGGTTCTGGCGCGTATTCCTGACGGGGGGAAGGTTGCCCCAAAGGCCGACACGGCCAATGCCCCTGCCCCGGCAGGGCTGGTGCTGGCCGAATCAGCGGCTGACGCGGCCAAGGCCCAAGCCGCCGACAGCGGTCTGAAACTGGGGGAAACTCCGGCCTTTACCCGGCGCAGCCAGTACGACGAACTTCCGCCCCTGGAAATTATGCGCCTGGGGGACGGGCAGGACGACAAGCCCTGTGAACTGCCTGATCTGACTCAGTTCATACAGCCTGCCCGGAACGATCAAGCTGCCCCGACTGATCCCGCCGCCGCAGCCGCAGAAGCCGTCCAGGACATGCCGCCTGCCGCGGCCGCTGCCGGGCATACGCCCCCGCCCGATGACAGTCCCGTGAATGTCCTCACCCATGATGCGGAAAAGGCCGACTCGTCCCATATCCTTGCCCAGGAACATTTGCCTGAGGACAGAGAACCATCCTTGCCTGACGCGGGCGTTCTTTCGGGTGAGGCCCCGTCGCTTCAGGAGGAAGTCATCCCCACCACACAGAAAGTCCCGGATAGCGAATACGCCGCCCAGGAAAAGCCGGATGCCGCGCCCGTCGCCCGGGAAATTCAGGATGCGCCGGGGACGCCAGGCCCGGAGCAGAACCGGGTTATTCCCTTTAATGATAAACTTTCAGCCTTTGGTGCGGAATTGCGGGAAATGGAAGAAGAAGCGACCCGGCAGACCTCCTTTGCCACGGAAAACGGCTTTTTGTTCAATCTGCATTCACTGGTGCGCGAAGTGCACAACGTGGTCGCCCCCCTGGCCAAAAGCCGGGGCCTGGTCTTTTCCTGGTACATTTCGCCGCTGCTGCCTCCGTTGCTTGAGGGTGACGCCCCTCGTCTGCGCGGAGCCCTGACCCTGCTTTTGCAGAACGCCGTGCTTGCTACCCGCAAAGGGTCGGTGCAGCTTGCGGTACGTAAAAATCCCGGTTCAAGCGACCCCGGAAATCTGCTCTTTGTGATTGTGGACAACGGTTCGGCCCAGCGTACCGAAGCGGGCTTTTTCCACGCCTGGGAAATGGCCGCCAGAACCGGCGGCGTGTTTACAGTCGAATATTCGCCTTTGGGCGGCACCCAGATCAGCTTTACCGTGCGCTTTGCCCTACCATCAGAACAGACCCCCGGAGAACTGCTGGGGGTGGCGGCCGACTCAGACTCAGGTCTTGCCGACGAGAGCGAAGATGATGACCTCATGCCTGTGCTGAGCAACGTTCTCACGCCCGCAGGCGGGTACTGGGCCGCCCTGGCCTCGCCTGAACCTTCTCTCTCGGCAGCAGAAGACTTGAGCATAACTCCTGAACAGGTGCTCCGTGAACAGGGTTTCCTGGAACCCCTGCCTGCTCCGCCTGCCAACGAAGCGCCACTCACCACGCTTCAGAACGAAGACAAAGGGCTCTCCGCTCCGCTCCCGGCCACGGCCGAGCCCCCTTCCCGGGCAGCCCCGTCCCCGGACAGCCCTGCCGGTGAAGAAGACAAACATCTCGCCACGCCGTCAGAACCCCGGACCGCAGCTTCCACAGCGACTGCGGCCAAGCCCCTGACTCTGACTTCTTCAGCATCCCCAATGCCGGACAGTGCCCAACATCCCGTCCCGGCTGACGCTGCCCACGGGACAAGGGCCGATGTTGCCCCGGTTGCCGCCCCTCTGTCTGTTGCCGCTCCGACTGTCGCTGTTTCGCCCCTTCCCGGCCTGCGCAGAGTTATTGCCGCAGAGATGACTACCAGCAACCGGCGGCTGCTCTCCCATTATCTGACAGACTTGCCCCATGAACACTTGAGCGCCGATACCAACGCCCAGGTGCCGGGCATGTTCCGCGCCGGTCCCGTGTCCCTGATTATTTTTGACGGCGACACGCCGGAGCACGATATTATCCGTGCCCTGCGGGCTGTGCGCGACGAAGAGCGCAAAAACGGTCTGCCTCCCACATGCGTGCTGGTTTTAACCAGCCATGAGGCCCAATGCCGACGGCTCCTGGAAAACGGAGCCACCCACACCCTGATCAAACCGATCAGCAAGGAGGCGCTGTACGCCATTGCCGCGCAGACGCCGCCAGTGGAGCCCGCCTCGCTCACGAAAGCGCCGACGGACGCGCCCCACACGCCGCCCCGCATATTGGAAGAAAGACCTCCCGCCCAGCCCCACGTCACGCCGAGCACAGCGGAACACGGGAACGAGCGGGAAGTGGATATACTGGCCGAAGCCCTGCGCGACGCCCCACAGCAACAGGGCGCTCCCCTGGAGGTTTCGCTGCCGCCCCGGCACGGTACGGACGCGCCCCACACGTCGCCCCGCATATTGGAAGAAAGGCCTCCCATCCAGCCCCACGCCACGCCGAACACAGCGGAATACGGGAACGAGCGGGAAGTGGATATACTGACCGAAGCCCTGCGCGACGCCCCACAGCAACAGGGCGCTCCCCTGGAGGTTTCGCTGCCGCCCCGGCACGGCATTGCCACGGCCCAGGACGGCTTGGTCACGACAGGCGCGCAGTTAACCCCGGTACAGGAGATCATGCCCCCGGAACACGATGTCCTCTCACCCGGAGATGCGGCGGCAGCCGCGCCCATGCTGCGCAACCTGTCTCTTGAAGATGTCACGCCCGTGCTTTCGCAGACGCGGAACGATCACCCTCCGGTCGGGTCGCTGTTGGACTTTGTGCTGCCGGATGCTTTTCCCCCTGCTCCGCCCGAATCCCGGGAACCCGAGCAGGATGCCAAAGACCCCCCCGCGACCCGGCCCGATGAAACGCCTGAAGAGGAACAGAACGCCCCGGAAGCCCCGAAAGTCGAGTCCGAAGACGCAAAAGGCGCGCCTGAACACCTGTCCGGGCAGGAGGACCAGCCCGAGTCCCGAGAGTCTGAGCAGGATAGCAAAGGCCTCCCTGGAGCCCGGCCCGACGACAGGCTTGAAGAGAAGCAAGGCGTTCCGGAACGCGAGTCCGAAAATGTGAACAGGCAGGACACACCCGAACAACCGCCGAAGTCGGACGCGCCCGAATCCGAAGCCGAACGCCTGCCGAAGCAGGAGACACCCAAGCCCAAGGCTGCGCTCAAACTCGAAATTACACCTAGACCCAAGGCTGCGCCCAAACCCAAGGCTACGCCCAAATCTAAAGTTGTGCCCGAACCTGAAGCTGCGCCCGAACCCAAGACTGTGCCCAAGCTTGAAGCTGCGCCCGAACCCAAGGCTGCGCCCAAGCCTGAAGCTGTGCCCGAACCCGAAGTTGCGCCCGCGGATGAGTCTGAAAAAAACGCCGGGCAGGCTCGGGAGCCGATATCATTCTTCTCTCTTCCCGGC
>Ga0123353_10011313_pt1 | contig 12558 bp, 8 predicted proteins | sample TergutLab28metaG_3_FD_92763 | JGI IMG/M metagenome (GOLD analysis project Ga0123353, IMG submission 92763) | Labiotermes labralis P3 segment gut microbial communities from Petit-Saut dam, French Guiana - Lab288 P3 | ecosystem: Host-associated > Arthropoda: Insects > Digestive system > Gut ... | reverse complement strand
TTACCCCATGCACATCATCAACATCGGAAACGAGCTCCTTTTTGGGAAAACGATCAATACCAATGCCGCATTTATTGCTGAAAGAATGACGGAAAAAGGCATTGAAGTGAAGAAATTAATTGTGATTGCAGATGATCCGGATACTATTTTTGAAACGATAACGGATTGTTTCAAAGAAACCGATTGGGTGATCACTACCGGCGGGCTCGGTCCCACCAAAGATGATATGACCAAAAATGTGATTGCCCGGTATTTTGGTGTGGGTTTTGAAGTGCATCAACCCACTTTGGAAACAGTAATTAAGATGTTTTCGGACAGAGGTTTGGAAGCAAGTGAAATTAACAGAAAACAAGCGGAGATACCGGTAGGCGCCATTGTGCTGCCCAACAAAAACGGCACAGCCCCCGGACTGTGGATAGAGAAAAACGGAAAAACATTAATTGCGCTGCAAGGTGTACCTTTTGAAATGCAGGCAATTCTTATGGAATCGGTAATTCCTTTGCTCAGAGAAAAATACAAAGGCGCGCATGCCGTAGTGCATAAAAATATGCTTACCTCAGGAATCGGTGAGAGCGCTTTGGCACAAAAGATTGAAAGTTGGGAAAATAGATTGCCCAAAGATATTACATTAGCTTATTTGCCTTCGCCCGGGCAGGTGTTGCTGCGTCTCACTGCCCGCGCCGATGATGAAGAATCAGCCAAACAGGCATTAGAAGCACAACTTCCAGATTTAATAAAAATTATCAAACCGTATTTGGTTTCTACAGAGGGTGAAACCTTAGTGGAGGAGGTTTCAAACTTATTAAAAAAAAATAGAAAAAAATTGGCAGTGGCTGAAAGTTGTACCGGAGGCTATATTTCGCACCTCATCACTTCGCTGCCCGGTAGCTCTCAGTTTTTTGAAGGCTCTATCGTTTCCTATTCCAATGAGGTTAAGCGAGATATCCTTAACGTGCGGGAAGCCAACCTGAAAAAACACGGCGCAGTAAGCGAGATGGTGGTAACCGACATGGCAATTAACACCATGAGCCTGTTTGAAGTTGATTATACGATTGCTACTTCGGGAGTTGCAGGACCTGGCGGCGGCACAGAGGAAAAACCGGTAGGTTTGGTGTGGGTTGCCGTTGCCACGCCCACCAAAGTGATCACTCAAAAGTTCCTTTTCGGCAAAAACGGCGGACGAGAGGTGATTATTAAACGCGCGGCGTTGTCGGCGTTGAATATGTTGCGGATGGAACTAAAAAAATACTATTTTTGCCCCCCTTTGTAAATCATCATGATGCGCGTAATTTCATTTTGTATATTATTCATAGCCGGCTTTTTGTCTGCAAAAGCGCAAACGCCTATTGATGCCATTATTGCCATTATCGGAAAGGAAATTGTATTGCAATCCGATTTGGAAAAAGCATACGCCGAATATACCGCTCAATTTGCGGTGCAAGACGAGGATGATGATGAAAGATGCGCCGTTTTTGAGCACTTGGTCTTTACAAAACTGATGTTGCATCAGGCAGATGTGGATAGTATTGTGATTACAGAGCAACAGTTGGAGGGCACTATCAATTGGCGTATGAATCAATTTTTGGGTATGGTGGGCGGCGATGCCCGGCAAATTGAAAGGCACTTCGGTAAATCTATTGCCGAAATTAAAAAAGATATGCGCGACCCTGTGCGCGACCAACTCTATATAGAAGAGGTGCAGGAGAAAATAACTGCCAATATTGCGATAACCCCTTCTGAGGTAAAAGCTTTCGTAACCCGTGTGGGCGTAGACAGCATGCCGATGGTGCCCGCTACTTACGAGTTTGGGCACATTTTAAAAACGCCGCCGGTAAGCGAAGCCGAAATTGCCACCATAAAAGAGCGCTTGGAGAGCTACAGGGAGCGCGTGCTTAGGAGCGAAATTAAATTTGAAACGCTGGCGCGTTTGCACTCCGATGACCCCGGAACCGCTAATAAAGGCGGGCGCTTGGGATTTGTAGAGCGCGGCGTACTCTATCCGGAGTTTGAAGCTGTAGCATTTAACCTCAGGTCGGGAGAGGTTTCGAATGTGGTAAAAACCCGCGCCGGATACCATATCATTCAATTGCATGAACGAAGAGGCGAATCTATTGACATATCGCATATTTTGCTGCAACCCAAGCCCTCCGCCGAAGAACAAGTGAGAACGATTGAGTTTTTAGATAGCGTGCGACAAGTAATTCTTGATCAAAAAATGGACTTCAGCGAAGCCGCACTGCTCTTTTCCGAAGATCCTAACAAATTGAGCGGCGGTTGGGTCATAAACCCCTATTCGCTCTCTACAAAATTTGACAAGGAATCATTAGATCAAACTACGTTCGCTACGCTAAGCAAACTTATTCCCGGAGAGCTCTCTACTCCTGTTGTTTTTATTAATGATGATGGGGTAACTTCTTATCGTTTACTGTATTTAAGAAGTAGAGTGGCTGCACATAAAGCGAATCTCGTGGAAGATTATGATGTAATTAAAACCGCCGCATTAGAAGAAAAGAAAAACAAAGCCATTGAAAGATGGGTTCTTAATAAAGTAAAAACAACAAGTATTAAAATACACGACAATTACAAACATTGCGATTTTGTAACACGTTGGCAAATAAACTAACTTAAAATACTATGAATATTCATTTTAAAAATGATGTAGAAGCCATTGAGGCTTTTGTGGACAAATATGCCGCACTAAGAAAAGAGATTGCGAAAGTGATTGTGGGGCAAGATGAGGTGGTGAAAAATGTACTGATGGTGCTTTTCAGCCGCAGCCACGCCCTGCTCATTGGCGTGCCCGGCTTGGCAAAAACGTTGATGATCACTACGATTGCGAAAACGATAAACTTAACCTATAACCGTATCCAATTTACCCCCGACTTAATGCCGTCGGATATTATGGGAACGGAGATTTTGGACGAAAATCGTAAGTTTAAATTTGTTAAAGGACCAATTTTTGCGAATATCATTTTGGCAGATGAGATTAACCGTACGCCGCCTAAAACGCAATCCGCACTGTTGGAAGCGATGCAGGAGCGTTCGGTGAGTATGAACGCCGTAACTTACACATTGCCCGATCCGTTTTTCGTGCTGGCTACGCAAAATCCTATTGAGCAGGAAGGAACTTATCCGCTCCCCGAAGCGCAACAAGACCGCTTCATGTTTAACATATATTTAGATTATCCTTCTTTTAATGAAGAAGTGGATATTGTGAAAACCACCATTCATGGAGACATGAACGAACCGGCGCAGATTTTATCTATTGAAGAGATTATCTATTATCAAAAACTGCTTCAAAAAGTGCCGATTGCCGAGAATGTATATGAATATGCGGTGCGTTTAGCTACATTAACGCGTCCGTTTACCGGCACGGGGCATCAATGGGCAAAAGAATATTTGGCTTGGGGATCAGGTCCGCGTGCTTCTCAATTCCTCATCATCGGGGCGCGTACGCATGCTATCCTTTCCGGCAAACTCTCTCCAGATATTGAAGACGTGAGAGCTGTGGCGCACAATATCTTACGACACCGTATCATCAAAAACTACAAAGCAGAGGCGGAAGGTATTACGGTAGAAGACATTATCAATAAATTGATGTATGAGTAAAAACTATTACATCGATTCGCATGCGCATCTTTGTAGAGAGTATTACCCCGACGATTTCCAGGAAGTAATTCAACGGGCTATTGCACAACGCGTTGAAAAAGTAATTTTGCCTTGCGTTTCCGCCGAATCTATTCCCGATATTTTTGAGGTTGCCCAACAATTTCCTCATCATATTTTTCCGTTAATCGGATTACACCCTACCGATGTAAGCAAAGATTTTAAAAGCCAATTAGCAGTTTTAGAAAAACATCTAAACAACAAACAAATAGTAGGCATCGGTGAAACCGGCATTGATTTATATCACGATAAAACATTTTATGCAGAGCAGGTAATCGCCTTTGAAACCCAATTACATTGGGCAAAAGAGCTACAAAAACCGCTTTCCATTCATATTCGCGACGGATTTAACGAAGCCTTATCTGTGTTAAAAAAGTTTAAAAGCGTTCCTTTGCGCGGTATCTTACACTGCTTTTCCGGCGGCATTCAGGAAGCCAAATGGGCGATAGACAACGGATTTTTATTGGGCATTAGCGGTGTGGTTACTTTCAAAAAAAACCGATTGCAAGATATTGTAAAAGAAGTTGGAATTAACGCCATCGCCTTAGAAACCGATGCGCCCTTTTTAGCCCCGGATCCTTATCGCGGAAAACGCAACGAAAGCACTTACATTCCCCTCATTGCCGAAAAAATTGCCGCTGTTTTAGAAACTTCGGTGGAGGAGGTTATGGCGACTACTACAGCAAATGTGGAGGCGATGTTTAAACTCACAGCTACATAAATTTAGCTTGCTTTTTCTTCGTGATTTTGTTAATTTATTGACTATTAAATTGTGTTATAGATATTTTTTTGTCATTAACTCATATATTTTTCGAATAGGATAACGATTTTATATAATCTTCCATAAATTGCCAATTGGGACTTCCATCTTTTGTGGTAGGAAGTTTTATTTCTGTTTCTTGCATTCTTTTTGTACCAAATTTTCTACCATAAGTAAATCTGTATTTTTCTTTCTCAATAAGAGCACATAAAAACAATGCAATATACTTATTCATTTCAAATTTTGGTTTGAAAATTCTTACATCATCAGGAGAGGCGCAATAACTGTAGGAGTGATAAAAAGCTGAACCGACAGAGCCATTTCGAGCAACAGTTATTGTATTCTCATTTTGTGTTATTTCTGCTTGAACATACGAACTTACACCATTGTTAAATTGTGTTGAAGATACATAGGGTACTTTACCCTCTTCACTTTCTAAATAGTTTTTATCAGAAGAAGTGTAAATCTCAAAAATATTTTTCAATTTGAATTTTTGCCAACTTTCAGTATTCAATTCGATTTTTTTGTCTAAAACAGGTTGTTTTATAAATTCATAGCCCGAAATAGAAATTTTATTTGCATAATTAGGCAATTCATCAGTGTCAGGAACTAATATGTTTTTCAACGTCTTATTTGCTTGTCTACCATAATTATAACGATATTTATTTTGTTCAATTACATAAGCATAATAAAGCATTTGCTCTTTTGTCAATTCTTGTTTTGGATATAAGCAAGCGATATGAAAAGCCGTATAAAATGGCTCCTCTTGGTAAAAAGAAGATAATACAGAACCACCTAAGGCAACTGTAAGTGCATTAGCAGGCATTGGTTCTAAATCGTCTAACTGCTTAATTCTCGCAACAATGCCATTATTTGCAGAAGTTCTTGACACAAAACGAACTCCATTTTCAACTTGTTTACAATTTATAAGTTCAAGGCTTGGCGAATTTTTTATATCAAATATTTCATCTAATCGTTTCATATTTCTACATTATTTAGGAATTTGAAAGCAATAAAATCTTTGAGTTTTTTTTCGAAGTCATTTTGATTTAGCGTTGAATAATCCGTTTCCATATACGCTTCTGCACACCATTCATCTTCGCCTTTTACTTCTTGCTTTACCGATAAGCCTGCAACTTCTTTTGAGTTATGATAAGCATTAAACCAACGATTTTTTTCTTCTTTATAAAGCCCCCTTGCGTCAATTCTTCCTTGGCTTTTGCGTTTTTCAAATTTGTCACTTTTGAAATAACCAAACCAAGTTTCTCTGCCTTTGTTGCTTTTTCCTGCCTCGAAAACCATAATACAAGTAACTACCCCAACAGGATAAAACAAGTCATCAGGCATTGAAAGAACCGCTTTTAGGTGGTGCCTGTCTAAAATTCGTTTTTTTACGGCAACTAATTCTTTCTCATTTTTAATTCCGCAACTCATTTGTACAATGGCTACTACCGTACCGTTTTGAGCAGAAACCGTATTCAGTGCGTTTTCGATAAACAGCATTTGCCCTGCTGTGCCGACATCATAAGGTGGATTTAAAAAGGCAATCGTCGGTTTGTGGTTATCCGCTATCACATTGGCAAATGCAAAACAGTCGCCACAGTAAATATTTGATTTTCCATCACCTCGCATCATCATATTAGAACAAGCGTATGTAAACATTGAGGGACGAAGTTCCACTCCGACTAGTTGTTCGTTTTTTATGCTTTGTTTTTTACTTTCATTGTTTCCTGCCAATTCAAACATTCGTTTCATTCCTGCAATCAAGAAACTGCCCGTACCACAACAAGGATCATAAATAATATCATTGGAATTTACATTTGCCAAATCGCAAAATAAATCGGTAATATGCGCAGGCGTAAGCACCAACCCCTGACTTTGCTCGCTCCCTGCATAACGGATAAATTCAGTGTAAAAACGTCCCAAAACATCAAAACCGCTTTGCTCCATGTCCATAAGCGGATACACATTTTGGTGCAAGTAGTCTATCATTTCTTTGGCAACTTCTACCGATTGGTCGTGTTCTTTTTTCTTTTTGTGCTTAATAGTTTTTTGTTTAAAAAGTGGCTCATTCAGAATTTTACTGTATTCGCCAATCATTGCGCTTTGGTTAAATGTGCTATTGTTAGCCAACACGCTTTCAATTGCAGACAACATTGCTTTTCCTAAACTTTCGGCACTAGAATAGGTTTTGTAACTAATTCGAAACGGATTATCCAACAACGACAACAAGATAGCACTTACCATTGTGCAGCGTGTGGTTTCGGTAATGGAATAAGATTGATATTCTTCATTCAGAAAAATAGCTTTTTGAATAATATCTACATTTCTCAGATTATTTGCAAATTGTTCATTATTAAAAAACTTTAGATAATTATTTATTGAAAGAAGTTTTTTGTCTTCTTTGTTTTCGATAAACTTCGTATCCCCTTTTTTCCAAACGAAATGCGATACGAGTAGTTCCTGTTCGGTTTGTCCGCTTACAGCAATAGCCACAACATCAAATTCCGCTGAAAGCGCTTTTGCATAATGCAATACGCCATCAATAGCGAACCCTTTTGGGTTGTCGACTTTTTGACTTTGGTGGTCAGAAACATTAGCTTTACACTCAATTACAAGTAGATAATCAATATTTCCTGCAGGAAAAGAAATTATAAATTCGGGTTTTCCAGTACCTTTTCCGCTTTTTGAAGCAGTTTGCAACAACTCTATCACTCGCTTGTTGTACGATTTTTGTTCTTCAAACTTTATGCTTTTGAACAATGGATCGCTCTTAAAGTGATTACGTACAATATCTTCTGTAATTCTTTCGTTTGCCATATTTGATATATTGTTTTATCGTGCGAAGATAAAATTATTCTCAGTGTTGATACTTTTTTTAAAATATATTTTCAACAAATTTTTGTTTAATCTGATTCACTGTTTATCTTCCAGCTACTTGACTTTTCTTGTAACTACTCTTTTTGTTGTGGTTACTTTGACACTCTACATTCGTCCTATTTTTTCTTTAAATTTTTGTTGATAATCATCCCAATACTACCGCCAAGCGTGCCGAACGACTGCCCAATCCTCGTTATAAAGTAAGGCGTATCGAAAGATGATTTGTTGCTGACTTTTGGAAATTCTATAGTAGCGAATGGGCCAACTTCATCTGTTTTAACAAAACGTACTTCTACTTTTAACTCTGAGGGTTTTGCTACCTCCTTTGAGAAAAAACCGGTTTTAATCTCTTTTACTTTAACATAAATGGTGTATTCGGCATTCGGAATGTCGTCCACAATAAAGAGGTTTGGGTTTAATGTTTTGTTTAATTCTCTGATTAACATGGAATAAGCGGAAAAACGCAAATCATCGTGCCACTCTTTGAGCCATTTTTCTTTGTCGGCTGTTTTTCTTTTTTTCAGTTCGTCGTTAATGTACTTTTGCTCAGTCTTGCCATCTACCAAAGTGCCCGAAAAGTCGATCACTATATTGACCTCTTTTTGGTCTTTTAACGGAGCGAGTGTGCCCGAAAGTTTTTGTGCGGAAGCCCCCATTATGGCGACTGAGATTAACAACATTACAATAATAATTTTTTTCATTATACATTTTGTTTAACGTCCGCTCCTTTGACAGACGGGAATTAATAAGAGTGCAAAAATAATTTTTTCCAATAAAAAAATACTTTTCTCGTTTAATAACCGAACTTACAAAACTCATAACTATGAAACTTAAAACGTTTTTTATTTCAGTAATACTTTTATTAACAACCGTTTACTCTCAAGCTGCACAGCTGTTAATCCCGATGGATTTAGAGCAGAAAAATCATTTAAAAGCCTACGGAATTGCCTACGTTGCCATTGCCGGAGGTATTGACGTGAGCTGGTTGCTCAATTATCGCGGGGGAAGTTTTATGATGATTTATAATGCTAAAATCGAAGATGAATGCGTGATTCGTGGGGTATCATATCAAGTAATTGCTGATGTGCAGGCTGCCGGAATCTTGAATGAAATTGCCGCTACCGAAAGCAATATGGACGAAGTAAAGCTGACTAAAGTGCCCAAAGTTGCAGTATATTCTCCACCGAACAAATTGCCTTGGGACGATGCGGTAACCTTAGCTTTAACTTACGCCGAAATTCCTTACGATATAATTTATGATGAAGAGGTGATGAGCGATGTACTCCCCAAGTACGATTGGCTACATTTACATCATGAGGACTTTACCGGACAATACGGAAAGTTTTGGAGCGCCTATAAAAATGCCGCATGGTATGTAGAAGATGTTAGAATGCAAGAAAACACCGCTAAAAAGTTAGGATTTAAAAAAGTGTCGCAAATGAAGTTGGCGGTAGCGAAAAAAATCCGTGATTTTGTAATGGGTGGAGGCTACATGTTTGCCATGTGCTCTGCGCCGGATAGTTTCGACATAGCGCTCGCCGCCGACGGGGTAGATATTTGTGATACCCCTTTTGACGGCGATCCGATAGAGCCGAATGCACAGCAAAAACTAAACTACGACAACTGCTTCGCTTTCACCGATTTTAATATCGTAACAAATCCTCATATTTATAGAAAATCGGATATTGATGTAAACCCCACCATGCACATTCAAAACAAGAGAAACGATTATTTTACCTTGTTTGAATTTTCGGCAAAATGGGATCCTGTGCCCACCATGCTCACACAAAACCATCAAAATGTGATTTCCGGATTTCTGGGACAAACCACCGCTTTTAACAATAACAGAATTAAACCGCACGTGGTCATTCTTGGCGAAACCAAGATTTTTGATGAAGCCAGATATATTCACGGCACCTACGGAAACGGTACTTTTACTTTTTTCGGCGGACACGATCCCGAAGATTATCAACATCTTGTAGGCGATCCGCCTACTGATTTAGACCTGCACCCCAACTCACCGGGCTACAGGCTGATTCTTAATAACGTGTTGTTTCCTGCGGCAAAGAAGCAGAAGCAGAAGACCTAAGATGGTGAAAGGATTTTGTTTCCATTGATTTGAAGAATATTAATTTTTAGATAAAAAAATCCCTAAATCCTTCATTCCTCATTCATAATAACGCCATCTTCAACGATTGCAAGAAATCCACGGATGGCATCTTCAAAATCCTGTTTATTATTGAAAGGTAATAGTTGTTATAACACCGGTTGCGCCTGTCTCCAATGTAGGATACGTTATAAACGGTTCTTCCACGTGTTTAAAAAAGTCGGGGTGAGAAGACTCGAACTTCCGACCACTTGCACCCCATGCAAGTACGCTAGCCAACTGCGCCACACCCCGATTAGGAACGGCAAAAATATACTTTTTTGCTTATACTGCTATTCTTAAAAAAACTTAACCAAAATCTTATATCTTTGCTGACTTTTTTGTAAGCCTATTATCATAACATATTTTATTAATAATCAATTAAAATTACACATGAAAAAAACACTATCTATTTTATTTTCAATCATTATTATGACACATTTCTTTACGTTGCAGGCGCAGCACATTTCCGAGGCCATGAAAAATAAAACCATTCAGGAAATTTCAAAAAACAGTAAAGTTCCTAAAGAAATTATACAAAGAGGCGTAACCCAAGTGGCTTCACTTTGGAACGCTCAAGATGGCTCTGAAAAGGATTTTTTCAATTTTTGCGTAGAAAACATCAGCAATACAACGGAAGAGAAAGAACAGCTTTTTAATCGTTTGGCAACTAACTTTGAAACCATTTTCGGATACAATAACCGCATTACCATTGATCTGTTGCGCCCCGTGCACGTAGCCGGATACGAATCGTTGCCCATTGATGAATTGTTTGCTACTTATGATGTTAATGCACATTTTTCAGATGATATGTTTGCCAATAAGATTGCTTTCATCGTAGCATTGAATTTTCCTTATTTTACGCTAAATGAGAAAGAAGACAACGGCAAAAACTGGAAAGACCTCCACTGGGGATATGTACGCTTGGGTGATTATTTCTACTCTCGCGTGCCTGCCCGTTTGCAGCAAGATATTGCCGCTGTCGTTGCTAATGCAGACAATTATATTGCCAATTACAATGTTCCTATGTCGTTGGTTACCAATGGCAGCAATCGTCGTTATTGGGCATCCGGAACCAAATTGATTTCCCACTGGGGACTTCGTGATGAAATTAAAGCCGCTTATGCAGATGCCGAAGACGGACTTGTAAAACAACACATCATTTATGGAATTATGAAAGCCATTATTGACCAGTCGATTCCAACCGAAATCATGAAAGAGACAGAAGGATATACATGGAAACCTATTATGAATAAAAGTTATTTGCACGATGTAGTTGAAATTGAAACTACTCCCGAGCCCAATACGAGATACCAGCATTTGCTTAATATTTTTAAAGCCATAAGCGCTACCGATAAATATTATGCAGGAAACAGCACCTACCTTACAAGAAGATTTGAAGGCGAATTGGAAATGAAACTTGCCGACGTGGAAAAGCTTTTCATCTCTTTAATTACCTCTCCGCAAATAAAACAAGTGGCGGAAATCATTTCTAAAAGATTAGGAAGAAAATTGCAACCTTTTGATATTTGGTACGATGGATTTAAAACCAGAAGCTCTATTGATCAGGAACAGTTAAATAAAGATGTTCTTGCAAAATATCCTACGGTGGCTGCATTTCAAGATGATTTACCCGGTATTTTAATAGAATTAGGCTTTACTCCCGAAAAAGCTAATGAAATTTGTAAATATATTCAAGTAGATCCCTCGGTGGGTGCGGGACATGCGTGGGGCGCAGAAATGAAAACCGACAAGTCGATGTTGCGCACCCGTTTTGTAAATGGGTTGGATTATAAAGGGTACAATATTGGAATGCATGAGTTTGGACATAACGTAGAGCAAACTATTTCGCTGCACGATGTACCGAACTATTTCTTAAAAGGCGTGCCGAATACCGCTTTCACCGAAGCATTGGCATTTACATTCCAACAAAAAGACTTAGAACTGTTAGGTTATGAGCATAATGATGAACTCGTAGATTATTTGAACACATTGGATGTTTTTTGGGGAACTTTTGAGATTATGGGCGTTTCGTTAGTAGATATCAAAGTGTGGCAATGGATGTATCAAAACTCCGATACCGATGCACAAGGACTAAAAGATGCCGTAATAAGAATTGCAAAAGAGGTTTGGAACCAATATTATGCGCCTGTTTTCGGTATAAAAGATCAACCTATTTTGGCTATTTATTCTCACATGATTTGCTCTTCATTGTATTTATCAGCTTATCCTATTGGACACATTATTGATTTTCAAATTGAGAATTATCTGAAAGACAAAAATCTCGGGGATGAAGTTTGCAGAATGTTCGCTATGGGAAGATTAACGCCCAAACTTTGGATGGAGCGCGCCGTGGGTAATCAAATTAACACCACCGAACTTTTAACAAGTACGCAAACCGCTATTACTAAGGTTAATGAAGCTATGAAAGCAGCGAAGAAAACCAAGAAATAATCTCGAACCATAAACTCCACCTCCTTAATCCCCCGCCAGCGGGGGAGACTTTAAACTTTGAACATATTAACCGCTAACCACTAACCACTAACCACTAACCACTAACCACTAACCGCTAACCACTAACCGCTAACCGCTAACCACTAACCACTAACCGCTAACCACTAACCACTAACCACTAACCGCTAACCGCTAACCGCTAACCGCTAACCGCTAACCGCTAACCACTAACCGCTAACCACTAACCACTAACCGCTAACCGCTAACCACTAACCACTAACCACTAACCACTAACCACTAACCGCTAACCGCTAACCGCTAACCACTAACCACTAACCACTAACCGCTAACCACTAACCACTAACCACTAACCACTAACCGCTAACCACTAACCACTAACCGCTAACCACTAACCGCTAACCACTAACCACTAACCGCTAACCACTAACCGCTAACCACTAACCACTAACCGCTAACCACTAACCACTAACCACTAACCACTAACCACTAACCGCTAACCACTAACCACTAACCACTAACCGCTAACCACTAACCGCTAACCGCTAACCACTAACCACTAACCGCTAACCGCTAACCGCTAACCGCTAACCGCTAACCGCTAACCGCTAACCGCTAACCGCTAACCGCTAAC
>Ga0123353_10011309_pt1 | contig 12561 bp, 7 predicted proteins | sample TergutLab28metaG_3_FD_92763 | JGI IMG/M metagenome (GOLD analysis project Ga0123353, IMG submission 92763) | Labiotermes labralis P3 segment gut microbial communities from Petit-Saut dam, French Guiana - Lab288 P3 | ecosystem: Host-associated > Arthropoda: Insects > Digestive system > Gut ... | reverse complement strand
GTTGGATCCATCATTCATGAAGATTTGGACATACGGAAGCTCTCAGCGAAGTGGGTCCCAAAATGCCTGAACGCGGATGAAAAACATCAACAGTTCCAGTCGTCTGGGCAACTTCTGGAATTTTTTTCGGCATGATCCAAATGATTTCCTGTTGCAATTGGTGACCATGGACGAAACCTGGTTATATCACTATGACCCGGAGACAAAGCAACAGTCATTGGAGTGGCGGCATAGTGGCTCATCTTGCCCCAAAAAATTCTGAGTGCAAAAATCTGCCAGAAAATTTCTCACCTCAATTTCTTGGGATCAAGACAGCATCTCCTCATTGATTATCTTCCAAAGGGCCAAACTATCAATGCGGAGTATTAACTCATCTCTGCTGGTGCAATTGAAGGACATTTTGAAGGAAAAATGCCACGGGAAGTTCACCAAGAGGGTCTTGTTCCTGCACGACAATGCCCCGTCTTATTGGGCGCTTGAAACCCAGAAGAAACTGGCCTACCTGGGCTTCCAGTGTCTTGATCATCCACCCTCTTCTCTGGATCTGGCCCTGTCGGACTACCACCTGTTACCTGGACTGAAAAAACAATTGAAAGGTCGCCATTTTTCATCCAACACTGAGATAATTGCTGCTGCAAGACCTGGTTGGATGGACAACCTTCTGAATTTTTTTTGAGTGGCTTGCAAATTTAGAGCAATGGGTTAAGAAGTGTATTGAGCTTCGTGGGGAGTATGTTGAATAAATCCCGAGTTTGGTTGCTGTAGCTTCTTTCCTGTGTTCCAGCTATCATAAACATATTTATATCTATTAATAATGTTATCATATGGAATCCTTTATATTGATAAGTAGATACCAATGTTCTGAAGGCATTGCTGCCTCATCTTCGAGGTAGAAATAGTCTCCCTCCCTCCCCACAAAAAGCTTGCAAATGATGTACTCCATGAAGTAGTACACAGACTTCACCACAACATTCTTTACCTTCAAAATGTGATGTGGTTCCAGAATATGCATAAACGTCACTTATTTACATCGTTGTAAAAATTACATCATTCTGTACATGTACAGGTGCGTGAGTATGGTCTCCATATCTGGTGTTTTATTTATTTTTTTATTATTATTTCTTACTGAACTAAAAACGAGCATTATTTAAGGGAAGGACAGGAAAGGTGATGCAAGTCATAGGCATAATGTGGCTGATAATATTGCAGGGTGGGGGGGTATAAAATCAACTGTGGGTTAGGAACCTCAATTTATGAATTAGTCAGGTTTTAAAGAGGGTGAAGATTGGTTTGAACCAAACCAATCCTTAATATACATACACCCCTTTCCCACATTCTGGTCTCAGTTTTTTTTTTTTTTTTTGTTGGCCTCCTTCAACTCAATAGCCAAAAGAAAACTACTGTTTGGTCAAAAAGTATAAGGGGTGGGGGTTGGTAGAAGGCAAAGGCCCCCCCCTCCAATTTACACCTATGATGGGAGTGATAGAAATAGAGGGGCCAGTGTGACTGGCGCTGTTCAGTGGATCAGAGCCATTGTTAGCACATGCAAGCAAGTGGAAAGATGAAACTAGAAGGAAGGGAACAGGATTATACAGAAGTGAAGTCATGGTTAGAAAGAGTAGGGTGATGCTTGAAATTTGTGTATGTTGGACATGAAGTGAGGGATAAATCTGAAATGAGAAAGAGAAGCCAGAATGGAGTGGGATCAAAGGATGTGGGGAGGTCAAAAAAGCCATATGTACAGAATTTCAAATGAGTTTTTGATGTGACAGCTGTGTTATGCCTATTTGTCATTGTTACCTTCTGTAGGTTATACCCCATCTGTGAACTGACAGTAAGCTGTGACATGAGTCATATTATTTTTTATAATTCTGTAATCACCAAGTGCAGGATTGAACACTGTAGTGACCTCTGCATTTAGTTTACTGGAAGGAATGAAGAAAACAACATAAATCTTGAGTGAAGGTAGTCAACCCCCGATCATGATTTGTACACATGATCATCCAAATATGAAACTGGCCAGATTTAGCTCTGGTTTTTACAGTTTTGAAGATGGAGTTCAGTTACTCCAAGAATATTTTGTTTTATAATAGTTTCCATTAAACAGGAGGTAGTTGGAAATATGTTTCAACCTGGGATTTGCAGACTGTTGGCAGTTTTTTATTAATACATGTTGGTACCCAAATCTTAATTATTGGTATATTTTATTAATTTTAACTCTACTGCAGAAGTGACTGTTTTACAGCTAGCTAGCTTTTTTTTTTTTATTATTATTATTATTATTATTTAACTCTTGCCCACTAACATGACATGTGTTGATCAGTATTACTCTTCAGTCCTTAAGTAGCGAAAAGAGGGAAAGAAGAAGCACATCGCTACACACCTGAAGAATGGAGAAATGGAACCATGTTTTAAATTGCATGTCTGTGGAAAAAGTGCTGTTGGTTGATACCTGTATTTCATGTATCCCCATGCCAGATGCAGTGTTATAAATGTCTCTCTTAAGTTTTAATGTTTTACATAAGGGTGTTATGCAGTAAATAAATATGCTTCATATGTGTTAGGTAAATGTATGAAGTTTGTATTACATATAGAGAAGTGCTGCATATTATGGGTATAGAAATCCTTCCACAGGCCTTGAGGGTTTCACGAGGTTGCGGCTGTAGATCTCCAGTCGGCACAGGAAAGTGGTAAGATGTCATCCCTGGACACTGGTCACCTTAACCCCCCTCCAGGAAATATTCCTGGTATTATTTATGTTAAAGGCTTAGTCGACTTCAGGGCTATATGTAGCAGGAAGGATTAGGCCAATGAAAAATTCCAGTGACACCATCGGGAATCGAACCTGAAACCATCCGGCTTGTAGCACGTTTGGAAAGTTGTATAAAAGTGGTATTGGATGAGTTCTCAGTTATGAGGTGCTGCACTCTGGTGGACAACACGCGTATTAATCAAGAGGGATATTCGTAGTTCTTTCATCTCTGTTTTTTTAGTGTGCAGATTCAATCAAGGCGGGAAATGTTTTGGTGTGTGGTACTGTGGATGACGTTTGTTTTTATTACTGCGGTCTGTAATGATTTTGAGTTTATTTCATGATCACTAGACTTCAGCGTCAACCTTGAACTTTCGACAGGTGCATACTCCTGCATTAGGTATGTTCTGGGGGGCAGTGGTGGTGGTGATGGTGGTGGTGTTGCAGGTTAACTAGCATCAGCAGAATGTATTTGTCATTTGCATTGTACGTGGCTACATTGTGAGATAGTGTCTCTGAAATCCCATGGCTGTTGTACCAGTCCATAAAATTAAGATGAGAATCACAGTACGAGTGACAAGATAAGCTGTGTTTCAGAGTTGCATTCTTTGTAAAACAAACATGGCTGCTGAAAGTATCAGCGGAATGATGCTAGTAGGCACAGAACATTTAGTAGGGACCAGCGTGAAAGGCTTCTTAAAAAATCGCGTTCAAGGACGGTCTTTGAAGCTGTCCCTACTGATAGACACACTACGTATAGGTCCAGTGACTGACAAACTGACAGATTGGCTCGCTTTGTCACAAAGTGACCAGCTGACTCTCTGAGAGGCCTTTTTCTTGGAATAGCCTCGGAAATTAAATTACGGATAGGCTATCTTAGGTGGGCGGTGCCAGCGTGGCGAGGGCTTGATGGTTTTATGTTATGGGGAATCGAAATTAATTTTTGGCGGACCGATGTCTTTAGAAGTTACGTGCGAATCATACATATTCTTAGGCGCATTCGCAAAATTGCAAAAAGCGACTATTAGTTTCGTCATGTCTGTCCGCATGGAACAACTCGGCTCCCACTGGACGGATTTTCATGAAGTTTGATATTTGAGGATTTTTTTCGAAAATCTGTCGAGAAAATTCAAGTTTCATTAAAATCGGACAAGAATAAGGGGTACTTTAGATGACTAACATACTTTTTTTTTTATCATATGCGATAATGTGGAAAAATATTATAGGGTGGAGCAGGTCACAGGTGACAATTTGGCATACGCGCATTGCATGTTGGATACCTAAGGCTACAAATACACACATTCATTGCTTTTCCACTGCAACAGTGGTTGCACTAACGCGCCTCAATGAGACATACGACCATTGCCTGTCTTGTTACATTTTAGGAAACCATACGCCAAGCATAATAGAAGTTTCAGGAAAGGATATCTCACGTAGTTGTTAACGAAATGAGACCGTTGGACGTTTCATTGACCTTTAACATTGTATAGATATCAATGCTTTGTTTGGAACATATTTGACTATTTTCTTCGCAGAAGTGTATCTTTCTGGTTCGCTAAGCGCAAGCACAGCACAATAGAACGCGATGCTTTGATGATGAAATCAGACATGACACATTTCTATCAAATGCGTACACCTGTGCTTTAGAACAGGTGCTCCTACAAGGCGCTCACCCGTGACGGGCAGTACAGGCTGTTTAAAAACCACAGTCGCGTACGTAGTCATATTCGGAATGTGCTGCTTCTATCCCAGTTACGTACTACAGTCTCGCCTTCTCTCAGCTACCCCGCGTTCAATTTTGTTTCTACGCACACACACACAAGACTCGACGAAGTAGCTCAATATCATTTCACAACTCCATCTCAGGGAATATTTTACGCGTGTACTTCTTCAGTTCAAGCTCAGTACTTGGTCTAGCCGCTCATATAGTAAGACATAGGTTTATTAATAATTTTATTATTGTTTACACTCACACTTGGTAAACAAAAATATTGTATCTCGCGGCGGTGTTGTTTTAACTCTAAACGCACAGCATGCGATTCTGCCATCTCGCTTGTCTGCAACCGGGAACGCTAACAACTTCCTCGACATATAACTTTCAGCTTTCGCACATGAGGACTAACTCCGCACTAATTTTGAAAGTCTACCTAATTCCCTAGCATCATAGCTGGACATATAGTATACATTTGTTGCAAAATAATACGATTGCTAGCTGTCAGGTATGGGTGGCCGGAAACCATCTTAACACAGCAGAACAAGAGTGTAGTGTAGTGCATATTCTTCAGTCATCCCTTCGTAAATTGTACGGAGAGACCCATTAAAAAATGTCGCATTGCTCCAAAAGCACTTTAATGTTTGAATCCCTTCTGTACCCACGGGTCAAAGAACTGACACCCAAGCTTGATTAATTTCTAAGATTTATATGACAATCTTAAGTACACGTAAATTTGCAGTGACATTTAAGAGTACGTCTAGCACCACTCAGACTCGAACCCAATCCAGCGGTAACACAGTCCTGCTGGAAACAACAGATAAGTCTAAACACAAGGCTGAAATATTACCCTTAAAAATCGTTGCTGTGTTTTGCAATTATATGGTAACCTAAAAAGTCTTGGACCTTTGAAGGAATATGGGTACCGGTATCCTTAGCACTCCTTGAAACCAGGTCGTATAACATTGCCGGTAGTGGATATGTCGGAGGACGAGTTAAAGCAGCGTCAGAGAGGGGACATTTGTAGCTTGTGTATGTAATGTTGAAAGGAACCGAAACATGCCCTTGGATCTATGAATGCAATTTTATTACATAGCAATAACGGACGTGGTTCGACCACTCATGTGGCCTTCTTCAGGGTGATGAGTACAAGAATACAATACAATGATAATGTGTCGAAATCACTCCACGTTTAAAAAGTATAGCTTAATTTCTTAATTTGTGACACGACTGTTTGTCAAATGTGTGCATTATTCAACTTAATGTCATTGGTTGATACTGAACGGAGAAGGATTATTTATGTGGTCTGAAGTTTTTGTTTTTGATTTTGAGTCATTGATGCGTAAACACAAGGGATATATCTCGTTCAGCATATTTTCCTAGTAGTGAGAATCTGTGATAGGTGGGAATGTGCAATGTTTTATGTGCTCACAGCGGTATTGCTTAAGATTCAGTTCTTCTCTATCATGTTGCGCCACGTCGAATGTTAAATTTCTATTTACCCTCATTTCGAAGACACATTCCTTCGGAACGAACCTGTTTACCTTTCAACAAGGCGTAACATTTCAGAAGACTTACATCCGAAAATGGGAACTTGTTTATGTCCTGTGGGAAACAGATAATGAACATGCTTTACTACTTGGGTAAAAAAAAAACCATCTTGATGCACAAATTATTCTTAATATACGGGTTATTCAAAATAATTGTCGGGGTTTTAACAGCTTGTCTTACACAATACACTTGAGATAGGAGTATACGTTTTTTTTTTTATTTAATAGAACAACATTCCAAATTTTTGTTACATACCTTACAGATGCTCTATATGTGCACACTTTGTGATTCTACAAACATCAACACGATAATCGAGTTCGTTCCACTTGTCAGCAGTGATAGTTTCAATGGCGGTTCTGATTCGTACCTTCAGTTCCGGAATACACACAGGCCCTGTCTCTTGAAACTGTGCATACCACCTTCGAATGGAATTGTCAGATGGTGGTTGTTACCCAAATTTGGTGCGGAATTGTCGCTGGACAATTGTACCCTGACAATAACTTTGAATAACCCTGTATTTCGTCAACCTCTACATGTTTAGGGCGTATCTAGGCCCATCATGAAGAGTTACAATCGTGTGTATACAACAACTGGTATTTATTATTCTTTTTAGATGACTGTCTGTTATCCTAGTTGGATTGGAATCCAATCTGTCTGTTGTCCTGGTTGAATTGGAATCCAATCCAACCAGGACAACAGACAGTCGTCTAAAAAGATTAATATGTACAAATTGTTGTGTACATACGGTTGTACCTCCTGATGATGGGCCTAGGTACGCCCGAAACATGTAGAAGTGGATCAAATATACTAAGAATAAGTTGTGCATCAAGGTGGTTTTTCTTTACAGGATTATATCGAGATTCACGATCAACAAAACATTAAATAAAAACCCTTTACTACATCGGTATTCATTTGCTCTTTGGCGGCAATACTGCACAATAACAGTGTTAGGTGTAAATCTACACTAGGTTTATGTGGCAGGGACTGAATAAACTGTGGCTAATTGCGTCCTAACAGTAGACTCTCGTTGTGGCACGTTGCGTATCCCGTAGAGATGCTTTTTGTTAAACCCGTTCCGGTGCAAACTTCACTGCTGGATGAGGCGCACCAAACATGCAATCCGATTTCATTCGAGTCAAGAGCTGGTTGAAATGAGATGATTACAAACAGGGGAATTATTTTCTAATTTGGCTCATCCTTCCTTTCAAACTCAAGACTCCACTGTGCACGAACATAAACATCTGGCCATTTAAAGCCGCGTGGTCTTAGAACGTTGCGCTGTACACATGTACAGTACTTAATATTATGGAGGTCCTATTCAAATCTGGTCTCACGGAATCGTTGTGCAATGCCTCATCCTTGAAGAAAATGGTAGTACTTTCATATAGATCACGAATCGATCCCACATCCCTTCCAATTCGTCGTACATATTCATGCTGTTACTGGAGATTCTGTAATATTTGTAGTTTGGGCGGAGTCTTTAAATAAAGCAACAAATAACACAAAATTAAATTATAGTTCCTCTCATTAGTTCATTATTTAGAACCCTTCTAATTTTTCCTCAATATTTTGATTGTTTGTTAGCCCAGACATTTCCATTAGTTGTTGCTTCAAATGGTGAATTTATATTGCATGATAATAATTAATTCATAGCGAGACATGCGCATTTACTTTATGATTACGTAGGTTGGTTTGAACACTGCTACGTCCCGAATTACACAGCGACATCACTGAATAAAAATAATTGTGCTGCGCACATCATAACAACTCCTAACAAACTTGTTTTCTACATGGCTGTTCTGCACATTATCGCATAGCCGTTTCATTTGCAAGCGACTGGTAACCACCTGTACCGTAATTCGCTGGCGTCATGCAAAATACTGCACGTATCCTGCTTTTCATTGTCTGCAAACTTCATAACCAACACGTCTAAAGTGAGAACTATTGCCAGTTCTGTAATCGTATTGCTTCTAGTCCGTAACATATTCCCGAATTTCGATAGTGTTTGGTACTGAATGTTTATACCACGCCAAACAAAATGTTGTTTTGGTCCATAACAGTCTTCATTTTGGTCGATAAACATAGCTTTGCGTGACACCCATATGTAAGCCGTGAATTATTTTTACGGAATTTCTGTAACTTCTATGGCTTGAACCGAGCCAGTACGGACCAAAATTAAGTTTACCCAAATATTCATAGTTTCGGAAATAAAATGCGGATGGACAACAAACTCGCTCTTTCCGTTAAGCAACATATTTATTCCTTACGGTTTATGCAAAGAATGCACAAGTTGGTTCCTTCCTACCAAATAACCTCACATGTGTTGAAATATTTTCCCTCTGTTCAGTTAAACATCATTCTGTGGTTATGTGTACGTACAGTAGATGTATAATTCTAAACACTTATGATCTCAACACTAATAGACGCAGCTTGTCACTCCGGCCGCTGTAACTCAGGGCCAGGGCCTCGATTTCCAACTGAAGAAGGGACAGGGTGGGACCCGGAACTGGCCTGGAAGCTCTGGAGAAGAGCATGGCGGTAATTGAAATGCAGTTTCTGGCTTGTCCGGCCCTTTTCTTAGTCACACTGACTCAGGCCGACTTCTCTGTAAGCAGTTCACCCTTCTTATGCTTTTCTATTTTTAGATTTACGTATGAGCATTTGGACAGTAAATTAAGTAGGGAGATTAATTTGACAATTACGCACTCAATTTGAGATTTTATTAGACAGTTGATTTCAACAGCGACTTGTGAGGTCTGACAGGCAGTTAGTTACATAGTTGGTTAGTTTGCTGTCGTCCTTATTCGTGGTTTGGACTGAGACTATCGCTGCTGGAACTGCGGACTGTAATGGACCCATTGTCGCTCATACGGATAATAGACAAATTCGTATGAGATTTGGGGAACGATAAGTGGCAAGATAAAACAGAAGTACTCGGAGAAAACCTTTCCCACAGTTACTTTGTCCACAGTAAATTCTACAAGGTTCACACCCTTGGCCTTCGCGATAAGTCAGCACCTAGCTGCCTGAGCTGCGACACAGCCTATTAAGTTATATAGTTAATGGTCAGCTGGTTTGCTGGTTATTAATATATCCATGTATCAGCGTCGCATATCTATACGTACTTCGGTATTTACAGCTACATCTATAGCCACAACGGGGCATGCAACCCTCTCTCGAAGTTCCATTACTAACACTGTGATTCACATTCAACCGCAATCCAAGGTTAACGGCAGGAGGCGGTGCTTTGTATGCATGGTCCCAGTTTCCGGACCGGAGCGGGTCGTAGTTACTGGAAATAACCTCGCACATCAATGGACCTGCGCGCGCCTAGCCTACCGTCTCCACAACTGTGCAGGTTGGGTTGTCTATATGTCAGGCGCCATGCTGTCGCTTTCCGCGAAAGAAACTTATTGACTGTTTCTTGTGTTTAACGGCGAAGTAGCAGTGAGCCCTCCCTGGTTTCAGCAACGTACCGACTGACAAGTTCGATGTAATTTTTTTTTTAAAGTAACTTGTTCAATGGTGAAGGAACTTCCTTTGAAAGCTGATGGTCACTCATTTTGTAAGGAAATATCTCACTTTTATTGACAGTAAAATTCATACAGGTGCTAAAATCCCGCCATTTGACCTTATTATGAGTGAGGAGAATCTAGTCCACACCTTTACCATTTCCAAAAATTTAACTTTATTATTACTATGCAGTGTAGGGATAGGTCTCACAGTGGTTTATATCTGGTGACTTTCCGACATAATGGGCTTAGATAATTCTCACTTTGTGTTGTTGCCATACGCTCCACGTACGTGATCCCCCTTGATTTGATTATCTTGGCAGTATTCAGTGAAACGTATAAATCATGAAGTTTGTCCTGCGCAGCTCTCTGTAGCCGCTTGTAGAGACAACAGGCATCTCAAGGTTAATTAAGTAATCCCAAACTAACTGTTATGTTGTTTCTTTTTTATGGCTGTTTATCCAGTTGTAAAAATCGAAACCTCACCAGCGCTAATAAAGAGTTTCATCACTTGCTTCTGCCTGAGCCAGTTATTTAGAGTTCACGTCTTCGGGAATTACATTTGTAAATGCAACTGTAACGTTATTTTCACATCTAGGCGAATGTACGTATCCTAAGTTTTCCCTTCTCTTGGGGTTTCCCAAACAAAACACTTGCAGACACTTCTTTGTTTTACCCCTGCATGCCATATTCAAGTACATGTGTTTATTGTATTATTTTTCTAAAATAATTGCTATGTGAAGAGTAATTGGAATCCATAAATACGTCATGTTTTTCGTACCACTGATAATCTGTGCTAGTACCCTGAGATGTAATTGAAATAGAGTAGTTGCGGCATGGAGTAAACTATACACGTAGAGAGAAGGCAATTTGTGGTAAAACTTGGAGGAGATGATGATGATGATGATGATAATAATAATAATAATAATAATGATAACGACGATAATGGCGGTGATGGTGGTGGTGATGAAGCTATAGAGGGCCTAAGAGAAATAGGTGTAAATGTTTGAGTTGCAGTGAAATGACTCTTAATTGTGGCCATTAGCGGATTATTTTCTTAGCATTTTCGAATTATCGGGTTCTACTACCAGAGAATTAGCCTGACAGCTGGTTCCTTGGAGAGGTACGCAGTGTGTTGTCTCGCCAGATTTTGCTGCGTAGGCTTCGCGTTCCTAAGGGCAACAACGACATGCTTCCTGTTGCTACGCTGTGACTAATTCACTTTGAGCAGTGGAACTGACGCATGTGCAAAGTGACCCAGTGTGGAATTATTTCTCGGAAAAGACCAGAAAACACAAAGCTACGATAGTCAGCAGTGCACTGAAACTGGGAACTTTGGAGTCCATCCTGCAGGGTAAAAATGCGAATTCGGATTTCTTAAGGCAGGGCTGATGAGAATTTTGTCTCTTTGGACGTGACGCCATGCAGCTTGGTATAACTTGGTTCTTGTAAACCAGTACGCAAGGCATCATATCCCAAAAGGCGAAAGTGCGCCTCATTTTGATCTCTGCCGGGAGGCCAACTGTCATGACAGGATTCTCGTTGTGGTTTCTCTCAGAAACTCCAGGCGATTTTCTGGATAAAGCTGTGAAACATACCACAGTCGCGTGCTTCCAATTCCTTACATACTTACCGATCAGGTTTTTTCAGCACCTTCTATCCACATTTTATCCCGATTGGTGCTGTGGCAGTACTTTGAAATAGCCTTGCTACCGCCGCCTTTCGATTCGTTCACATTGTCTGTTCATCACATTCGACGCTGTTTTCCTCGTTCATTTTAAAGAGTACTGCTGTCGATGATTGAAATTCACTATTGAAAACTTGCTTGATGGTTAATAACGGCTATTTGTCTGTGAGTTACAGATTTGTTTATGCTTATAAAGACATGTAATGTAACCTAACTGGATTATAACGTCATGAATGATACCGAATATTTTGTGTCGTTATAAACGAGTGTTGTTTTAACCACGGAATATTCTGCTACGGATAGCAGTGAGGAATTAATTGGTAGCACAGGATATCTGACGCTATAGACGAGGTGTCGCATAAACCGATATCATTATAACCGGGTTCGACTGTATTTACTAATTCATGCTTTCTCAAATGCTCCCAAAAATTATAACTTAGCTACTTAGCTTTATTGGGCCCATTTTGGCAACAGAACCGTTTAGCAACAAGAGGATAAATTGTAATCGGTCCATTTGCAAGCACACGCCTTTGCACGTGCGCATTTTGATGTTCCGAATAACCGTTCTTAAGTGCTTTAGGAACTTCTGTTGCTTCTAGCAGATAGCCTATGGTTTTAAAGACACGCTACAGTAATTCGTCATCTCGTCATCACACGACAGTGTACCGCACGGTCGCCCATTATTATTTATTTTAATAACACGCTTCTCTCGAAGTTATGTTGCAGCAACAAAATGTCATGGCACTCTCTCTGTGAACGCTATTGTTAGTACCGCTTCACAGGTTCACATAGACACCATGTTAGCTTCGATAACAGCTGAGAGTCACGGCGTGCCAACGTTAGAAACAATGTTTTATACATACCAAGTTCTAGAAAACTCGGTGATCGTCTGTGACTGAATTACGGGACGAGCATCTCACTAACGTGGATTAGAAAAGTGAACCCTAGCACACAAGCGAACGCCTACTTGCACTTAGCCCTCTATCTACTTGGCTTTTCTACTGGACGGCCTTGGTTCGACTACAAACTTGAGAAGCACTGTATTACACTACCACCTGCTGTGCGACTTTAGAATTTTCTAAAGGGACGACAAAGCTGTGTTGACAGAAAGAAACATGGCCTTCTGCGTCACGAGTAACGTCAGCCACTTGATAATGAAATTAATAATAAACATGCAACTTAAATTTGCTTATTAGAAAAGGTTTGGTGTGGTCCCCATTTGGACAGACCATGACTGGCAGACAGAGAAATGATTCTCGAGTTCCAAAAACGAAACAAAAACACGAAGTTTAAATACAGCGAAGATGACAAAATATTGTACAGGAAACAAACTTTTGTTTCCGGAGCT
>Ga0123353_10011307_pt1 | contig 12561 bp, 2 predicted proteins | sample TergutLab28metaG_3_FD_92763 | JGI IMG/M metagenome (GOLD analysis project Ga0123353, IMG submission 92763) | Labiotermes labralis P3 segment gut microbial communities from Petit-Saut dam, French Guiana - Lab288 P3 | ecosystem: Host-associated > Arthropoda: Insects > Digestive system > Gut ... | reverse complement strand
TTATTTCATTATTTAATGCTCAACATGTTTCGGATGTTAATACATCCATCCTCAGGAGCTTGCGACTTATTTGTTGAGTTATTTCATGGGTTGTATTGTTCTGGTTCGATGCGTGTTGGTGTTGTGGTTTGGCTGGGGTGGTGTGGTATCCGGATGCAGACTGAAGCACTACTAGTGCTTCAGCCTGCATCTGGATACCATACGCATCGAACCAGAGCAATACAACCCATGAAATAACTCAACAAATAAGTCACAAACTCCTGAGGATGGATGTAGTAATATCCGAAATATGTTGAGCATTAAATAATGAAATAAAAAAGCAATTTACATCAAGTTGGTCTCTCTCTATTCAGCTAACAACAGACAGTCTTAAATTCTTCACAGTTAAATTCATTGCAATGGCATCATCTATGTGTGGACTTTTTAGACCAACTTATCCTTTTAAAATATTAAAATAACACTTCATATGTAATGTGAAGGGTTAGAAACAACTCACAGGTGCTTAACCATTGCATATAGCTTCACCAATGCTCAGTGATTAAATTAAAGAGTGTGAAGTGTGTGGTGTGTGCAGCACACTTGGGGAAATAAAACATGCATACAAAATTTTGGTCAAGAATATCAAGAAAAGGGAGTTAGGAGTAGAAGAGAAGAAAAAAGTACAACGGTTCTCAGAGGAATACGTAAAGTGCGAGGGACTCAACTGGTGCAGAAAAATGTAATGGTACAGGTTTATGAAAAGGAAAATCAACAATTGGGTATTATAAATGTAGGGAGTACTTAAAGGGAGTTTCAGTCATTTGAGTAACTATTGCATTTTTACTGAACATCCTACATCGTGGATTTCAATTCAGAACTCCAGCACTAATTACACTGTTCTAACAAACAATACAATTGTGTCTTTTGTTTGGTGTTATGTGACTGCATTGATCCATTCCACTATCTTAACCCCTTAGTGGCAAAATTTATATACATGTAAGGCACACACTGTGATGATCAAAATGCTGAACATCTCTCTCTCTCTTTGTATCTCACACACACATTTCCACTCTTATACAACCCCAATTTAAACTCTGGTCTTCTGCATGTTACTAAAAGCATTTAATTCTGGTTCCAAAGGGTTAACCAATAACTTTTCATACTAATATTCTCACACCCATGGTATTTCACTATTTTGAAAAAGATAATTTTATGTGGACATCACACCTCAAGGTTATGCTATTGTATTGAAACATGTTTTGGGCAATTTAAGTAGTACGTGTGTTTCAGAACCCAGGTATTAACCATGTATGGAATTGTGTTAATGGATTCAGGAAAATCAGCCAGCATCAAATTATTTAAGTCACCACAGCTCACTTTTATCCTACCTGAGAGATGGAGTCTGTGTAATACCTTTCCCAAAATGAACCTGAACGGTCGGCTGCTTTTTAAATTACGTGACGCTTAGTTACAGACGGGGTTATTAAAGTAGACATTAGTTGCATAAAATTAGTTCCTACCTGTCACTGCCAACCTCATGACAGGTTACCATTATGCATGAAAGTTGAAAAATGCACACAGAATTTTGGTTGGATGAATGAAGAGGCCCTTTTTAAAGAAAAAGTCATGTCCTTTTTTGGTTTTGTTTACATCTGATCATAATTCAACTTATCTTAAAATTTACCTGCAGATGTGTGGAATTGATAATTTTACTAAAGCACTCTACAAAATTACCCACTGTGCTTCCTTGTCCATTTAAAGATGGGATGCCAAGAAACGCCTGACACCTGACGATGCTCTGCACCATGAATGGTTGCAGTCATATGCCCCGACACAGCAGCAAGAACTGAGGCGGTCTCCATCAGAAGTTACCAGCAGTCAGCAGCAACAGCATCAGCGAGTGCCTGAAGCAGAATCCTCAGCTGTCGCACAGCAGCAATACTCACTATACCGGCTGTACAGAGGCAAGAAATGTGCATCTAAACTACTGTCTGCAGGAAATGCCCACCAAACAGAATCAGGTGAAGGTATCTCCACCAATGGTACTGCCAAACTGAAGTTAAACGGACTGAATAGTTCTAGCGGAAACAGTCGTACAACTGCAGCTATTGGTGAATTGGTAGCCACACTTGATCCAAACCTCGATGACTCAGGGACATTCCTACCTCCAATACTGTGAATCAAGAGAATGACCTAGTCTGGTCTGCTACTGTATACCAAGAACACAGTCTAATTGGGTAACCTGTGTGTTGCGGTAACAGTGAACCAATGCCGTCAGCCAGCACAGCTATTGTAAACCAAAAGTGTGACCTACCCCAGTCAATTGTGATACAAGACTTCTAGCCAGTGTTTTGGTATATGCTTTATTTTTGTGCCTCCAGTTTTTTATGTTTACATTATGATTTTAATCTTATATTGTGTGATACTCATTTCAGTCTTTCGTTAAAGCCAACTTATTAATATTTTAGTATGTCTCTGTATAACTATACTATGTATCAAGATCATGACATAATTTTGTCTAGTAGTGTTAGGGCAACACAAATACACTGTGTTGCTTCACATACTTGTTAATCATCCACGAAATAAGCCTGACTTATGATTAGAATATCATTCATACTGGTACATATTAGCAGTATTTCCATGCTGCAAGTCACACATTCATGACAGATCGGTACTTAATATGCCATTTCTGTAGGCACTATTTGAACATGCAGAACTTGAGAAGCTATGATTGTGTTTGTACAAGCAAATGTACTCAAGTGTAAAGGCCTATATGACTATGTATACCCCCATAATTAACTTCCCTGGACCAATAATCCTGCACATGATACTGTTCAAGTGTCACTATGAATAATAAGGTGAAAGCAGTTACAATCATGTGTTACATAAAACAACTGATTAAAATATATTAATTGAAGAATGAAATGAAACCATAGGATTAAGTTTTGCTTGCTGCATCTGGAGAAGTGAACATGTCTTTATTCAGTATGTAAATATGTCTGTGTATGTAACAGTACTCTCTTACTGCAGTGTAGGCAGCAATATACTACTATTGCTGGTTCCAGAGAAGACACAAAAATGGACAAAATGTGAAACATTTTAGAAACACAGAAGTTCTGTTTTAGAACTTTTTTGTAACAATTCTTAATGAAAACAGCTGAGTATTTCTACTCCACATTATTAAATTATTAGCATTTGACCAGAAAGCCATAGTAATCAACTATCAGCAAGATCCAGCTTGCAACAACATCTAGCAAATTGAAGTGCAATTTCTTTAGTGACATCTGCGAGACAGAATAAATGACAGTTTTTAAAGAACTTCAGCACAGTGAAATATAGTACATTAATATGGTAAAATGTACAACGATTTAGTGTTATCAGTTATCATCATCATCATCATCATCATCATTAAGAACTGAAACATAGTCATTAGACAATCACATTCAGAGATGTTGCACAGAAGTTGTATTGAACATTAGAAGTGTCAAACTCTAGTTTCAGTGAAACAAAAAAGTCAAGCGTTTCCAATTTCTGTGTAATTTTTGTATGTTTGCTGTTGTCATCAACACACACAAGTGCAGAGGCATGGAAATCATACTGAGTTTCTTCTCCATGGTTACAATTAACAGGTAATTAAACAAATCAATTACTTTTGCTGAAACAATGGATCTCTCTTTCAACAGACATTTAAAATAATTTAAAAACCTCATCATTTGCCAAGTTTGGCACTACTTACATTTGTGGTACAAAATACAGATTAGTGTAAAGCAGGGGTGCAAAAATTGTGTAAAAATGTAGAAGCCACCTCAATATTCTAGGCATCAGAAAAGTGACATGAAGCAGGTTCCATAATGAGGACCAACAAATATTAGGTGCCACTGTACACAATTTAGTTGCCATTGTGATCTGGTGCCCAGTATTTGTGTGTCCGTTTAAAGGTCTATATTTGATCATTATTGTGTTAATTATGAAAATTTCCGCAAAATTTTGTGCATCACTTTTTTTATAACCTTATGTAAACAGATAAATATTTACTCAACAGAATGTAACAATCTCAAAATCTCTCCAAATATTATTATACCACATTGACACGTGTACTGTAATTTTTTGTTCTAGTAGCTACTGTTTAATCTAGTCATCTGATATTTGAAATAATTTCGAATGTACTGACTTCTGTGTTTTGTGTCATTTGTCAGGTTTTGAATTTACATTTTCAGTTCCTGAGATCATACATGTAAAGAATGGCAGTACTTTAATATTACTGTCACTTTGGATGTTAAAATAATTGTTCTCAGACTTAAAAAGCCTGCTATGTGAATCTGATGTGTGGAGAATGAAACCAATATGGTGTCTGTAAGATTACATCATGCCACGATGCTAAGGGCTCTGAAGAATGAGGTGAAACATGAAGAGTAATGAAACACAATTATCCTCCAAATAGATAACCAGTAATCTATTTTATCTACCCAAAAATTACAGTTGATAGTGTTTTTCCTACCTGCCAAATTACATGGATGGATTGGTGACAATATTACCAGCTAAATAACTCATGATTAGTTAAAATAAATAATTAATTAGACTAGGGAATGAGCATAAAACTGCATGGACATTTAATGGCTGGTGACTGCATTATTGAATTTTCTTACTCTTCTACATTTTTTCATCTATGCACTGTTTTTACCATCCTAGCCAGGATGTAAACCTGGGACCATACAATCTAGCTGTGTCTCATTTACATGAATTAAGATATTCACGGCAGGCCACATTATATACCTTGTCTTATAACTATGAACTGAATAAGGATGACAGTGGAATTTACTATGTAAATAAATACAATCTTGAGTGGAGATTTGTTCACAGATCACTTCCATCACATTTCTGCCTACCATATACCAAAATTCCATCAAGTTCCAAGTGCCATGGTGAAAATACTTGCTAGCAGTCATTTAAAGTAAAGTCCAATTGATTCTGATTCGAAGTGTTTTATGTGTAGTAACTGAAGAGTCTATAATATTACAGCTGCAGTACTAAATGACTGCAGTTTGTCTTCCACATATTGCAGGTTTAGGTTCCTAGTCTTTCATAAAATCAAGTTTAAGTAACTGTTTTTCTACATCTGACGTCAGAGAGTAAAAAGCCTCTTTCTACCTGTCCAGCACAGTGGATAGGCTGCAGGTTGGATAACTGAGAAAGTGGTGCTTGATGCCTGTTGGGGACAATAAATTTTTTCTTCTCCAGTTCCAGACCACCTCTGGGGCCCATCCAGCCCCCTATTCAGTGGGGAATGGGGGCTCTTTCCCCTGGAGTAAAGTCACCACTGCATAAAGCTGACCAATAACCTCCATCTGATGCCGAGGTTAAGAATTAATGGAGCTACATATCCACTCTCCTTATATACCTTCCTAGCATGCACAGGGACAATTCTGCCTTTACCAGGGCTTCCTCCTGCGACCCTTAGGGTGATGTTTCATATTGGATATACTGCTAGGAATCATGTATCTTAATTTTACTGTCTTAGTTTTAATGTGATGCATATGAAAATTTTATCCAGCGCACGTACAGCAATAAGTAGGGTGGTTTGCTGGGAAGAGAAGACATGTATTTGCAAACCTTATGTGGAATATGAACTTTCAATTAAATAAGCCTCGGACAGGAAATATTTACTTGCAAGTATTACTCTCTATTTACTCAACCAAGGTAACAATCCAAGTTATTGCTACTGAAGCATGTACATATCAGAGTAGGGAATAAGATGTTTCTTCTAGCCACTTAGCCACACATATCCATCACAGGCTGTAACAATTTTACAGACCAATTAGTCTTCTTTTTTCACGATCCTTCGAATTAGAGAGAGAAATATATGTCTATTTAATGTCTACGCATGTAGCCATAGGAAGTTCCTAGCATCCCCAATCCCCAGTCTCTAACATCAAGTACTTAACTGTGAAGCCAAGTACTGGTGAAAGTAATGCATACTCGAATCAGTGGATTACTCTAAGATACCAAACTCAGGAATATTTCTCTTTACAAATCACACCATATTACAGCTGAATTTATTCACAAGATGAACATCTGACAAGCCAGAAAACTCAAATTTTGTGTAAACCTACAACATGAAATTAAAAAAAAATTATTGACATTAAGCAAATACGAAGTGTTATTTAAATTACTTTCTTTTATAAAGTATAAGATAGTAATGAACTTATGTTAAACATATTATTAGACATTCGGCACAATACAATAAAATGCACTGCATAATACTGTGTACAAAGCTAAATATATATATATATATCATACTATTATAATAAACATATACATGGAACTGAACAAAAATGAAGCACCATGTACTTAACTGAAATGCTTAGTTCAACAAGAAAACATGTCCAATGGTTGAACCGTAGCAACATTCCCTTTCTAACTACCCTCTTCGGCAGCACAAAGTATAGAGTTAGAACACAGCAATATATTTTCTAATACCTCCCAAGTCCCAGGTTTCAGAATAATTCACTGGAAAGATGAACGAGACTCGTAACTGATGTATTATTACAACCATAATATTTCAAATGTGAAGAATGTCACAAAAATGTTAATTTTCCTGTCTCTCAGTTATCAATTACTTTTCTTTTATGATACAGAAACATTAAAAAAATAACCCTGCAAAAATGCCAGTGAGTGGATTAACCAAAACTTTAGGAGTTTACTAACTTCTGCAGAAGGATTCTGCTCCATGGAGTCAGAGGACAGTACCTTACAGATGTAGCAGCAATAATAATAATAATGATGATGATGATAATTGCCACCACCACTGTGGATAGTAAGATAAAAGTCATGGAGAAATAAACACACAGTAGGTACAAAAGTGAAACAAGAAAGAGAAATATAGGTCATGAAGGATAAATGACACAGCAACAAATTATGTCCCACAACAAGGATTCACAGCAGCAAGTACAAGATTAGGCAGTAGGAACTAGCAGCTATAATGCTTATATACTTAGAATGTAAACAGTACATGAATGTCAAAACTCATAGATTTCACACCTGTACAGAAACCACAAATGTTTCATTAGTGGAATGTTCAAGACTAGCAGTGTCACAATGTCTACTGACACAATCAGATTGGTACAATAAGTCAATGAGGCATAAATTAAGCATCCGTTAATATATAACCCATTACAACACTACTGATACACACCCCATCCACAGAACTTGAAAGTGGTAAGTATGGCTTTCAGTAGGATAGGCAGTAACTGATAAAGATTATACATTACAATAAACCAGATATAATTCTTCATGAAAGAAATAGGAATCCCATCAACCTTATAACTGGTATATGAAGTTTAAGTCCTTTATTAAGTGTCAAAATTGTACATTTGGTAGATAGGTCAGATTTGTTTAAAATTAGTAATTTAGTTTACGGTGGAAGGGAAATTGTAAGGAGTATGTACAGCAGCTTACAGGGACAGACAGTTTATGGCGGGTATAGTGAGTTAGCAGTTTCCATGTTTGTCAGTGTCAAAATTGATGGCTTAGGGAACTCTTTGGAACAACTGACACTGTTAACTTTGAACAGCTATTGGACGTCTTAAATCTTGCTAGGAAGATTTATAATATTAGGCACACTTGCACATTAAGAGAAATCAGTAAGATGTGTGAAGGAGTTCACACAGGTTACAACAATGGAAACAACATTACATAAATGGGAGCCAATGGAGTTAAAGTATTCAAAATTTTGACTTTTGGACCTATAAGGAAGTAGTGAAATTTAACATTTTTGCCAATTGGGAACAGTAAGAATATTTAAGGGGGGATGAATATGGAACTGGATGAACTTTGAAAACCTACCGCAAGCAAGCAGTCTGTTTTATACCCTGGAGGTGACAAGTTGTGTGCATGATACCAAGGCTAGTACTGAACACATTTTTCAAAGGCGCATCCATACATACAACACATCTGTAAAGTCCACAACAATCGTGAAATAATATAAATAATATTAATAGTGTCCTGTTATTTATAAAATTACTGTTCCACCACTTAGAACACTTAGATTCCCTAGGAGAAAGCCATGCAAACCGACTGAAGAGCTGAGTGGGATGTAGTGAAGAATGTAGAATGGCAGAAATGACGATAATATGGTTGTGGAATAAGGTTCGAGCAGTACCGTTGTTAATAAGGAAACTCAGCAATGAAGAGAATATAGCATTTGCGTAAAGCTGGGATGTTACCACTGATAACACAAAGCACAGTAGATAAACATATTAACCTCACTGGCAGTTTCACAGAACCTGACCTGAACAAATATTGAAAAGCAGAAATACACAATCTGTAATCCTCCAAACACTCACCATAATATAAATAAATGACTCTGCCTGTTTTTGTGACAGGTTAAAAATTTTGTCTTCTACAACTCCCCATTTCTACATAAATGTTATTAAATGTCCCAGTTCTGCTTTTTTTAAAAATTACAATCCCTAGATGTGGGAGATATTTGTTTTCCTAGCTGAGCTGAATTTCTTCCTCTGAACATTCAGTCAGATCTTCAAGTTCTGGAACATTCATAAACACCAATCACCTAGCTAGAAAAATAAATTCTGCAATCGGATGATTCGCCGTATGACTTAGCATTTTTGCTTATGTGATTTTGAACCCCCCCCCAAAAATGGGGGGATATCCATGATACTGTCCCGATTTTTCTCCATGTTTCTATTTCATACACTCCAAATAAAAACCTCTTTGAAAGTACCTCATTATTAACAAACTGAAAACATTCAGAGCAAGACAATGGTCAGTCTTTAGGGAAACACTTGAAAAAAATATATGCAGCAGTGTCTCCAGGCACGATAACAATGTATCTACAGACAACTCACATTATATGCATTGTCACATATCCACAGTTCTGTATGAGCCTACAACCTGCAGCTGCACCAGCTGAGTGAGCTAATATGGACAAAAAGCTGCTTGCCTAGTAACTACACCAGCCAGTCTTAATAAAGATCTAGCCCCATAATTTACTGGTTTTTAATTTATATGTTACTTTAATGTTTTTATGATTTTTTACTTGTTCTGTTTCTTTCTGGGTTCTGCACATTTATTTACCATGCTTGTTTTAATATGCATGAAAAGTAAATATATAAAATGTTTAATTTCTTCTTAAAACATGAAAATCTTGTGCTCCAGTCACATGTATAAAGTTCCATGTACAGTGCTTTGAAGGCTACCACACTGAATAGAGGTTAGTGACAGTACATTACTGTTACACCTTAAAAAGGAAAGTTCACCCTAGAACAGGCTATGAGGGCCCAAAGGGGGAGCAGAGGTATAGCTCTACTGTTTCTTTAGTCTCAACACTAGATGGGGTGGGTGTTCAATGCAATACCGCAGCCACTTTACTCCAGGAAAGGAGACCTGGAACCCACTGTACAGGAGGCTGGGCAAGCTCCAGGGCTAGTCTGGATGGGTGCAGAATATCTTGCCCCCATCACGATTTGATCCCCAGACTGTCCAGTGCGTAGAAAGTTGCTATAACAACTATGGCATTCCAGCCCACTTTGTTACAAATTCATCTGTTTATTTAACATCTGACTCCATATTTACATATAATGATTCATTGCCCGACTTATACAACTACAACTTATACCACTACCCCGGTTTCAACCAGATGTTGTTAGTAAGAAGCAGAAGTGACAGACGTTAACACAGTGCTTGCTATAAGAGAGAAGTAAATTAATCCCTTGGTTTATGAGCTTAATTTGGTCTACACAAACTGCTAGTAAGGTAAAAACTTGTAAAATGAAAGTTGGTTTCCCATTGCTTCCCATTTGATTGGTTCCTAAGGTCAAATATTTCTTGCCAAACATATGAGGTTCATCTTAATACAACAGAGACTGGTACCTACGTATGAAAAAAAAAAACCTAATTATCAATTACTGGATTCAAATAATGTTCTTGGTCATTAACCAATAAACAATAGTTGCATCAGTAAAGCTGTACAGAAAATGCACAAAAATTTGGACCATCCTTATTATAAATATGATATACAAAATTTCCTTCAGATTTACACAAAGCAAAGTGATTTAACCCATGAACAACAGATAAAAACAAAGCTAGGAGAACAGAGAGAGATGCTGTGAAGCTGCTGCTTCAGTGCAGACTGGTCACGGATGTGATGGCATTCTGTTCTTTCCCCCAAGACCCAGGAACTAACGCCAGCCAAGAAGAGGCACCAGGAACAATAGGTTTGCCAGAGGGAGCTCACACAAATAAAAATTGGCCAGCAAATTTAAAAAACAGGTATTAAATTGTGCATCCCACATACGCAAGAACATATATACTGGTGAATTACTGTACTTCAACTTCTGTTTAATGGGGACATGACAGTCAGATCCAGGGCCAAGACCCGAGTCCATGATCTTCCTAATATGAAGCACAAATGTTAAGTGTTTTATGTGCATAAACATATAAGACTTTCATATTAAATGTCTTGCATGTAAAAATATATGGAATTTGCATGTTTCCAGGGCCTAAAACTGTGCATAAGAACATTATGTCACGCATACGTAACGTAACTATATTTTTCAAATGCAAGCACCTGATGCATAACATCTCTATTTCGCTCCAGGATTGAATCAATTGATGTTGTTGTATGTACAAAATCTGCATTCATATTTTGATATCTACAAATTTTTGTACATTGTTCTTTGATTCAAAATTTTAATAGTCAAGATACACATTTTATTCTTGATACAACAGTAACATTAAACTTGTTACGACTTTCTGCATATTTTACTTCCAATTCTAAATGCATATATTTCTGACAGACGAGTATTCCGGTTCATATTCTGATAGTAACACATGGTTATTATAATTTAAATGGCAACTACTGTATTTTAGTAGTATAACATGCTTTCAATCTTTAACGGTTTAAGTAATATTCATGTGTTATTACAAACACTATAAAAACAAATTAAAAGAAATAAAACATGTCCAACACATTGAAAGGGACTCACTTTAAGTTGAAAAATGCCCAGAATATTGCTTGTGAAAGTGTATGGATCTTATCCATACACATTTTTCTGTAATATTTGTACATAAGTGCCAGTAGACAAAGGGGAATGAGAAGAACAGCCATTGTACTAGTCTTCTTAGTTGAGTAATGTAAGTAGTTTTACTTACAAGACCAGCACAAAACAGAGGTATTTTATATCCTATGAAGTGTTACTGTATATTTTTGTTACAAGAAATTCACAGCTTTCCTTTTCTGAAGGGCATGCAATGTAGTTTACACCAACATCTGATTTACATACAATTTTAATACCGAAATTACTTAGTCACATAAAGGCTAACTACTTCTTATACTTAAAGATGCACAACATATAGTAAATTATCTGGGTGCAATTTAGATGTGTAGTAATAATATTTAAAGGAGACGACTCAATTCAACATTCCAAAACTACAACTTTTCAACAGACATTACAGTTGACTGTAAATATTAAGTCACCTAAAGGGATCCACCGAGTTCAGTCAGTTTTGCAGCTCATTTCATTGCCAATATCCTCAACTTCATACAGCAGATATCCTTGTAACACTTTGCAATCAAAACTAAGGCCATTCAGTTTAGTAAAAAAAGTTGGATCAATTCCTGCAGCAAAGAACTGATGACCTGGTAGTATGCAGCATTCAAAGGCATTTCAGGCAAAAAACAAATCATGTACAAAATAGTAGACCAGGCTGAATTCAGCTCAAAATTCCAGTATGCATGAGGAACTTCACTTTAATTACAAAGATTTCAGCATATGTACACTATCATCCAGCAGTATGAGTTAAACAAAGTAAGTCACCTGTATTATGGGTAATTTAAAACTACACGTTCATTACTACAAGATCTTACTTTATCTAAGGAAAGCAAGCCAGCCACTGCAACAGAACGCAGGAGCAGACCATGTGACAACCTTCAAACATACAGTGAGCTGCAATGTTGCTGACAGAGCTGGGCATAGCCCTTTATGCATTCTTTTGCAACAGTATTGGTCAAACACTGTACGATACATACATAATATTCCTATATAATGGCAAGGGACAGTGATAGGCATGCAATAGCAGCACCGTTAGATGACGGGCAGCGTGGACACAGCTGTTTTGACCGAATGTCTGATTACTAAAAATATGTAATATATCGTAGTCATGTTTCCTTCAAGCAGGATTTTGCAAGGACTGCTTATACTCTTATCACAAATGACTGTTTATATGTTTACTAACATAAGTTGTTCCTTGCAATACAACTGCGTGTTAAAAAAACAAGCACATCAGAACTGTTAAGTACAGATACAATTCTGAAATGTGCCATCCCCGTTGTGTGTATAAATAAATGGGTACAGGTATTTAGTCAATAACACAACAAATATTTCTAATTATGTTTATCAGAGGATGATAACAACTACATGTTTCGGCCTATTCCGGCCATCATCAGGTTTTCATCCAAAAGAGTATTTGTGTTTATAAACCTGATGATGGTCAGAATAGGCCGAAACATGTAGTTGTTATCATCCTCTAATAAACATAATTAGAAATATTTGTTGTGTTATTGAC
>Ga0123353_10011305_pt1 | contig 12562 bp, 7 predicted proteins | sample TergutLab28metaG_3_FD_92763 | JGI IMG/M metagenome (GOLD analysis project Ga0123353, IMG submission 92763) | Labiotermes labralis P3 segment gut microbial communities from Petit-Saut dam, French Guiana - Lab288 P3 | ecosystem: Host-associated > Arthropoda: Insects > Digestive system > Gut ... | reverse complement strand
TCTTTAATGTTTTCCCAAGTCATATTTACGTCCTCGTCATCGTCCGAGTTCTCCAAAGCTGCAAACCTGTTTGTAATCTCGTTATGGTACTGTTCCCTAACCTCTGGCTCATTTAGCTCCCTCAAGTTAAATCTTTGCCTATCAAACCTCTGTGCGGCCTGTTTACCCACTGCTAATCTTTCCCTACACTTTGCAATCACCAGAGAGTGATCTGTATCACAATCAGCTCCCCTAAAACTTCGCACATCCAGTACACTCGAATGCCATCTCCTATCTATCAATCCGTTGTCAATCTGGTTGTGGAGTGAAATTTCACTATCATATAAAAGTCGTTATTATACGAAATCGAACATGAAAACAAGTGATATTTACGTTCTTGCGTACCAATAACAAGACTGTATTAAACATAACTCTCTAAACGATTTAATTTCTTTACTGTAATTTTTGTTACAAGTGTACGAAACTTTTGCAGTACCCGTTTATTTTGTACGTTGTTAAAGAAACGTGAAAACCCTGTTGCTCTCTTGTGTATTCCTCCACCTCTTAGTGCCAGCTATTGACAAAATTGCACGGCAGTGGTACCCACCTAAGCTCTGAGCTGAGTACAACCAAGGACAGGTGGCCCTGATGTCTTTGTTTCGTCTTCTTACTCACTTACTCGTATTGCCTGGAATTAACAGTAAGCGTATGAAAGCTTCCTCGCCCACCGCCTGCGTGTTATGGATACAGAGGTATTGCGTAACCCAAGCATCAATCCGAAATTGAATTGTCTCTGTCAGAGTGGGAGCCGGCATAGTGACTACGCTAAGGTCTGAACGATCGAGGATACTTTGTTGAAATTAAGACTTTTTGCTCGCATCCTTGGAACTGAAAGTATTACACACAGTCACGTTATATTTAACAGAAAGCCTTTAAACCTTGACTTCCTGAAGGCTGTGTCATGGTTCAGCTCTCACCGTAAAGGCCCGGGCTTTTAACGCGGGATTTTTGTTGGAAACGTGACGCTGGAATAGCTTTAATCCCCCCCCCCGAATACTTCGGTTTTCCCTTGCTAGTCCCATTCCATCAATACTACATACTCATACTTCATCTCCCACCGGCGTTATGGAACTTTAGCAACTGGCAGCGTCGTTCAGTAGGTCCAAATCTGTCTCTTCTCCACACTAGGTTAATAAACGGAGTTAATAGGCAGACGCACGTGGAGCCACCTGACAGTGCTGTGTTTTAGTTGTTACTTATGCTAACACTAGAGGCGCTCACGTAGACGACATGAACTCACGCCGGGATGTCACGCAGGTGAAAGTTTTTCATTTGGAGTATTTGTGCTGGGGCTAGTAAGCTGCTGCTGCCTGCACAGAGCTGCAAGATGTGCCACGGAGTTAGCATTCCGGCTGTCAGCTGTTCCCTGCTGCTCTCCATTCTGGCGGCATCTCGCGCAGGTTAGTACTGCCCGCATCCGCTAGATTACAATGAGAATATCTATTGCTGTAATCTGTTACACATTACCAAGAACTTTCAGACTTTCGTCAGTATAAGTACTAATGTAGTATGGTGAAAGCTGTGACGACTTAGGAAGGAGACTCCTCGTCGTTTATAAGCGGTGAACGAAAGATAGAAGCTTAATGTTGCCCATAAGCGGGGACATGGAAGTGGAATGTTGTAAAATTGCTTGCAAAATGGAGGATGTTCACAGCACAAGAAAAACGTACGTCTTACAGATATGGGCTACATAAGAAAAAATACTCCTTTCACTACGATCTTGAATTCTGTCTGGAATATTTTCCTGTGGAGTGCTTAACACTGACATTTGTATCTCTGAATAACAGATTAATTCATAACTTCCAAATGACACCTTTATCTTATTCTCTAATCTGTAGTTAGGTCATTAAAGTTAAGTTCCGTGAAGAATCCACGGAGGGATCAGTAGCTGAACAAAGCGCAATTTCATTAAACCATTCATAATTTTTCGTTTCGCATAAAGTAAATCTTAACCCTTTTAGTCGCAATAGTTAGAACACATATCACGGCTATAACTTACACGAATCCCCTCAATGGGCCCGGAGGCAATTTGAAAGTTGGCTGAAAGGAGTGTCTACAATGTCAGTCACGTTATCCGCTCACTGCCGGAATCTGAATGGGATTCCTCCAAAAAGTGAGTCAAGCGCATTGAAGCCAAGTTTTACTAAGAAAGAAAAATAATATAATTTATCTGACATCCTAGTCTAAACGCATTTCGTACCCATCTGCTGAGTAATTTGTACGTCCTCCCGATAGTAAAGTGTAACTAAGGACATGCTAGATTCAGATGTGCGTTTCGAAATTTTGAAGCACGAAATGAATCAATAAAAGAAGTACATATATTTACTCCCCGCCTTTCCAATTACAAAACCAGTCGGTTAATGGCCTCCAGAAATAATCGCTGATTAATCTCAGAATCATACTAATGATAATTAAACTCTGTCGGCAATACACGTGAGGTCTTTGAGTACGTCGCACATTTTTAAAGCGCGCCAAGCTTTCCTGTTTCCTCAACCACTTCACGTGTTCGCCGTAGGTTACCGTCTGCAAAGACTCCGTCAAACGTACGCGACATTGAAAGGTGCGTACGTAACTGGCAGTGTCCGTGCATTTATTGTGTGTGTCAGTTCAGCTAAGGCCGTTCACCTTCTGTGACGTCCCAGCCGATACCATTCGAATCTCTGTAAGCTGCGGTTACAAACACAGACAACACTCAGCTAACACGGGACCAAGCAGGCCGAAGGGTAAACTGTTCACGTAATTTTCGCTTTTGCTGAACGCACTGCCGTCTATAAAGTTTTGCGGTGACGCAGTGACACACGCATATTGGACATGTTATTATCCGAAATATATGGAATCCTTAGCGCCAAAATCTATTATATGGGCGAAAAGAAAATAATTATGTGTCCCACGTGTCCGTCACGTTAGCCGTTTAAGAATTCCTACTTTCCAGCAGCAGTAGAGCGAAAGTACTCCACGTGTTGCGTTCTTTGTTATAAATTGTATATTCCTTGACAATTAAAATTCAAATCTTAACAGAGAAGCACCCAACATTCAAAGGTTGTGTGTGTGTGTACACGTATATGCATATTATATGCACTGATTTAGACTGAAAACTGCAGGAAAACCCTCAAAATTCAACCCCCCCCCCCCCACCGCAAGAAAATGACTGACAACAGGCAGGCCCATCTGCCCACAGGCCAGCACTGTCCTAACCTTCATGCCACTCACAAGTGAAAGTATGGGAGCCGCAGAACCAATACGTTACACTCTCCGCAGTGACGGGCCTACTGACCATGCAGCAGTGGCGTAGCTACGGTATTGGTGCCCAGGGCGAAGCAATCACAATGGCCGCCCCCTAACAGCAATTACAAACTTTAAAAACAACAATTATATTTAATTTCCCGTTATTTGTCTCGATAATTTGAAAATTGTTAAGCGCAGATTTTTTTAAATTTAAAGTATTCAGTTTGCTGCCTTTTGCTACCCCTTGGACTGTGCCTCCAGGGGAGGCCGCAGAATATTCCCTCCCCCCCGCTACGCCCCTGCCGTGTAGTGCCAGTACACAGACTAACGTATTAATTTAGAGGTTTGTTGGTTACTAATGTTCGAAACCGAGACCCAGACTGGTTACTCGCTCATGCTCCGGATAACATTAATTATACACCGGCGTCAGTAGTCTGCCAGTTTCTCAAATCTTCCGCCCTCTCTCTTGAACACTTTGCATATTCAAAAGTGGACATGCCATTTCATTGTAGCTGTACTTCAAGGCAAGTCTTGCTGTCCTGTTCTTCCCTTCGACACTTCGTTCATCTGACAGTAAGTTCGATCTTTGCTATCCGTCATTCCATTCAATTCTTCACCGCAGCGCCGGAATTTTGTAACTGTGTACGAGTACGTAATACATTGATATATATAAAAAGATAAAGTGCTAATTTTTGCGATATAAACAACGCGTTGTTAGGCGCTTTCGCGAAATTTCGAAAAGCGACTACTAACTTCCTCATGTCTGTCCGTCCTTCCGCGTGGAACAACTCGACTCCTACTGGACGGATTTTCATAAAATTTGATACTGGATTTTTTCGACAATATGTCAAGAAAATTCTAGTTTCGTTAAAATCGTACAAGAATAAAGGACGCTCTACATGAAGACCAATATACATTTTTGATCGTTTGCCATTAAGGTCTGAACTCTATAGTGCGTAGAGATGGAAAGGTCTGTCACAACCGTGCAAGTAGCCTTTACTGCTTGTATCAGCCGTCCTGACAACTTTTCGTGTGTTTACCTCCTCTCCGAAGTCAACACAGTAATTTGAATTACGCCGTCACTGCTGGTTACTAGTTGAGTACCGTGAACATCTCCAATACAACCACAAGATGCTCCAGTTTACTGTGTAACAATACATATAGTCAGTATACACGAAAGAAATCCATTAATTCTTCCACATATGCAACATATCAAAATATTGTTTAATAAATGTTTATATAACAACAATTAATGTATTCCCTGACGATGGACCAGTAAGGTCCTAAACACGTAGGAGTTTAATGTTTTAAAATGTTATTGTGAATTTTATGACAAAATTTGTGCATCTGCTGGTTGAAATTGTGAAAACTGGTCACTCCCTCATCCGTACGAACCCGTCGGCTGACCGAGCAATGCGGTTCAAATGGTAACGCTTCTGATTGTATTCGGGAAGTGGCCGGTTCACATATCGGCCGATACACTTATTACTCTTCGTTTCTTCGTAGCCTTTCGCCCTGATATATCACCTTACACTTGGCCACAAACACCTCCCTCCACTTTCAATTTAATTCAGGCTTTACTACCATCCAATTATTCGACGCTACATAGACTGAGTGACCGCGTTATTAAAAAACTAGAAATGAAAAATGTACAATAGCGCCCTAGTTTAACACGTGGCCTGTACCTACAACGTCTTGGAATCGAAGATATGGGTAGGCAATATTCGATAAAAGTTTTCGTAATTTCCTTTAGTTTGTGTGTATTTAAAGTCATATCATAATCTAGGACTATTTTAGCCTGCCTCTAATTAGCGTCATGACTTACAGATAAATGCGCTGTGTTAACACTACCCGCAGCGCTACTGACAGCACTTCAGAATCGCCCTGTTAACTGTCACCTCAGTGGAGCCAGGGCCTCGAACTCGTCCCCAAAGATATGTGGCACCACAAATCGCGGAAGCTGAGATAAAGCTAACGGAACATGGCGCCAGGCGCTGGAATGTCGTCCAGAGCACGAAACTTGTAACTGGGGCAAGACGGCATTCTTTTGCTTTTTAGCAACGTACTGTCTTGTAGTACACTCTTTATCTCAGTCACCAGAAAGGCAATAACTACAAATAAAAACCATATAGGTGTAAATGCTACCCCTGTTTACTCCGACATATTTTGGTCCTGCAAGACCATCGTCTTGTAATATACATTTACACAAGTGTTCCGTGTACAAGTATACAACACACACAAAACAAAACAAAAACAAAAACCCCATATTTTAAACCCTATTATATAGAGTGACAAAGAATCCACTTGATACTGCAAGGAACATGTTAATTGTAGTTTACCAACACAGTGCTTACATGTGTTGACCGTCTGAAATGTTCAAATTGTTTTCTTTGTTCAATGACACACTGTGTATTTCCGGGACGCTTGTACCTACTGTCTCACAAAGCAGCGTACTTTCGTCAACATCAATGAAAGCGTCTTCGATGACAAGCTTAAGTTCTTCACGCACACGCTATCTCTATCACAACACCCCATAAGAAATAATCTACGATGTAAGATCACGTGTCAACAGTGACATTTCAAAAGATGGATACGATGAAATGATCGTACGTACGGCCTCTCTCTTGTCAAACATCGAGTGTCACGTGATTTCTGCGTCAACCTGTATTTATACAATGTTGTAATGTGTTTTTCCTTAAATTCTACTAAAATTGACATAATTTCTTGCAAATAATTAACATACAAATATCATGGCGAAGGTGAAAATAGTCCTAAGCTTCTTAAAAAACCGTGTACCAACAATAATCTCGAAACAACGAATAGGATCACCAGAATTCAACGCGGATAGCTGGTGTCGTCATTGGAACTCCAAACAGGTACCTGAACAGAACGACTACAGCATGTGACGTCGGCTTAAATTCGTCGTATGTGGTTAAAAAAAATTACTATTCATATAAGGGCGAATATGATACTGTTTTTCCGCAGGCGGCGAAATGTGGGGGCAGGAAGTGGGGTCTCAGATGGAGATCGGCGTGGCAAATTCAGGGTACCGCCGGGTGCAGCTGAGGTGCGGTGCAGACTATATGCAAGTCGACGTGGAGACGGATCAGGATTTTGGCGGTGTCATATACACGCGGGGCAGCTACCACAACAGGGAGCCTCCATGCTTCCTGGACCCCCGCAGCGGTCGCAGCTTCTCTCTCAAGTTCCCGCTGTCACAGTGCCAGACTAAGCTAGTGAGTAAGCACGCTTACTTCTTGATTTGTACAAGATACATGAAACTCGCACCTTTTGGCATTACTGGCGTAACACCCCCAAAATACCAAACCAATTTCGCATCCGTTCATTATTCCTGTATATTCGGAACAGGGCAAATTGCTGTGTGGCGAAAATCGGTACTATTCACTGAACACGGCACGAACGCGTTGCCTGAAACTTCGTCATCCATTTGACGCAGACTTCGGCATTCTCACAGGTTGTACAACCACCGGCCTTGGTCGGGACGTAAGAACAGATTTGTATAATGAATTTATTTATTAATTTTGTTTCGTTAACGACGCTGTCAGTAGCTTCGACTCTACAGCGTCGAATAATGAGTTGGAAAGGATGTGGAAGGACGCGTTCATGGTCTAATTATCTCCGCATTTGCTAGAGAGACTGAGAAGAGCCACGAAAGAGTTAGTCATATTAGCCGGTATCCGAATACGAAGGAGTACGAAGCGATGATGGTTTATTATGCCCCAGCGTACTAAAGAGGTCGTTTAAGACTCGCACCGGACCTGCCGAATAAATTAACAGTTAAAATACATCAACACAATTTACATCCTTTCTTATTTACTCCGTGGAGCAGAGTCCATCGTGAGAAGCTAATCGGTTCTCAGCTAGTCAAGAAATTCCCCACATTTTATGGAACCCGAAGGTTCATTACTGCATTCACAAGTGCCCGTCACCTGTCCCAATCCTGATCCAGATCGTTCCAGTCCATGCCCTCACTTCCCACTTACTGAAGATCCATCTTAATATTATCTTCCCATCTACGCCTGGGTCTTCAAAGTAGTCTCTTTCCCTCAGGATTCCCCACCAAACTCTGTATACACCTCTACTCTCCCCCATACGTGCTACATGCCCCGCCCACCCCATTCTTCTGGATTTGATCACCCGAACAACATTGGGAGAGGAGTTGAGAAATTAAGCTCCTCGTTATGTAGTTTTCTCAATTCCCCGCAATTTTCAGCCATTAAAGTAGAACATTATATAAATCAGCACATATGATTTTCAACCCCAAAAATATTGCGACCGAATCTGGCCATTAACACGTGTCTGTATTAAAGAAGTTCATATTTACATCTAGTGGAGTTTTTTTTTTTTAATAACTGCATGCATAGGAACTGAAATAACGTGGTCGATATAATGACTATGCAACGAGGTGGACGATCCGGGGTTCGATTGCCGACAGGGTCCAGAGGTTTTTCTCTACACCAGAACGTCCCGACCGCGTCCCGGGCACACGAAGCCTTCCACTTAAAGGGTACCGAGCTTTTCCCGCAGGGGAATCGAATGGGGCTACATCTATAGCTGAGGTTAAGAATGAGTAGAGTTGTACCGCTACTGCTGGTGGACTGAGAAAACTTCTTTCGTTTAACGGCAAGTACTGACTTGAAAATATCTGACTGCCTAAGATTTATTAGATACATGATTATGAACTCAGAGACTATCACGAGTATATAAAAACCAAAAATTATAAATTCCTTATACGGTAATAATAGTCATTTTATTTTCAAATCAACCCAATTTCCACGGCATACTTCAAGCAGATATTTGTATTTGTGCACTTAAATTCAACGTCACATGTACAGAACAGGGCACAAATGCTTGTTTTGTGTACCTTATATTACAGAAATAAATGGTACGTTTATCAATTTTGATACGTATTGCAGACTAAGACTTGAAATAATCTCGCCGCCTATCTCCATTACATCATACGTATCGAGCCGAAGAGCGTATTCTGGGGGCCCTGTGTGCAGGAATGGTGTTAACTACTCTGACAATGCACGCAGATGGAAGGATCGAACGCCCCTCCCGTGAATTCAGGGAAACGCATTAAGGCGAAAGTTGCTCAACGTCCGTAATGTCTAGAAAACTCCCTCGCTAGTTCTCTCGCTCGCTCGCTCACACACACACACACAGAGCAACAATAACTACAACAAATCGTTGCATCGCCAGCTCTCACAATTATTTTAAAAGCATTCATTACAGATCTAGGTGCACCTGAAATGGCAAACTCATGTAGACCCAACCAAACACGTTATGTTACAGACACCACCAATAGTGTGAAAACGTGACACTGTAGATCAGACAGTAGGTGAACTTTTCACGGGGAATAAATACCACGTTGTCGAACCACATCGTGCCGCGCTCGGTGAAAACAGGACAACGAACGCACACTCCAGTATGCACGAGTCGTATCGATTGCTCACGGTCTCGACGATGTTTAACTGCATACGCGTGCGTCAGATGGCACACCAAGCTCTCTAATGAAAATACATTTCTAAATTCAGTAAAACAAACAAACAAATGAGTTGTATGTGTCAACTAAAAACTGAAGTGCTGTGGTTCAATATACAACACAAATTACGCAGCAGAGACTTAATTTTTACTCTTCAAAACTGTCAAAGTAACGAGCTGGTGTTTACAAGAACCCACAGTTAGACATGGGTGCTTCCTCAGTAAGTAGCACCAAATGATACCCAAACGTTTTATCATCACATCAAATATGCGAATTTGATTTTGATTATGATGTTTTATCATCATTCATCATAATTTTTGAAGGGGGATTGTCTATGTCATAGATTTTCCCTCGCAAAGCTTTCTGTGTAAGACATCAACAAACAACCAATACAATTATTAGTATCCTAATCACTATTTCTCTGTTAAATGCGGCTTAAGTTAAAATATATATCCTTCACAAAGTGACACTGCGTCAGTGGTTCCCGATGTTACGAATTAACTTTACGGTTTCTGCCTTCAAGTGTTCAAGGCGATTGATGACGGCTGCAGACAAGCATAGAGAAGCTCTGAATAAACGGGAGGTACGGTAGATGGTCCACTTTGGTCCACGTTTTGTTTTCCAGTGGGACTTTTTAGGGAATTTGAATATAAAACCTAATTTTTATGAATGTCAAATTTTATTGCTCTTCAGACAGACAGTTCAACATGCTTGTATTACAGATGTAATTATGTGCAAAATAGCATATTATACACGATCACCCTTTGTAACTTGGTTGTCCCGACGTGCTCAGTCTGGTAGGACAACTTCTTTCGGGAAACGGGTTTGGTTCATCGAATCACATACAGATTGTTATTTGTTTTTTACTTATTGCTTTATTTATTCATACATTTGTTTTTTATATAAAAGGCGTACTCTTATCCAGTTAAAAAACTAAACCATTTTCTAGTAAAATACCAAAGTCATTTCACTTGCACACCCTCACTCATTCTCACCTCTTACTACACTGCTCTCTTACTGGAGTGCCTTCTTACTGGACTTCTTGTGTCCGTTATCTGCTGCAAACCGTTTCCTCGTTTCAATCTCTCTCTGTACACAACACCTCCTACCTATCACCAACGGTTCTTGAACGTACGTTGACAGTGTAAACTTATACCGTATGGCTCTGAACCCCCCGTAACTGATGCGGGCAAATCTAATAAACGAATATACCAAAAATGTTCGGCTACAATACAGAGCTCACGGTTTCAAGCAGTGTTTGAGATCCTAGGTTGTCACGATTGTGAATACAAATGAAGATCACGATCCTATGTGACCTAATGAAGAAATAAAGTGTGGGGAACCGTTAGCACTCCGTTTCCGATAATCTGGCAACAAATCTATGGCTAATTTCTGTCAAAAATTGCGGTATTGCTGTATTTCAGTCTTTTCGCTGAAAATACCATCGCTTCCATCCCCACAAAATTTTATACTTTTCCTAATTGCCTAAGACCCCCGCAGATGAAACAGCATCGTTAAATTATCCTAGACATAATAATCCGACATACTGGGTCCGGAAGTTTGAAACAAATATAAGCAAGAAATTCGTTTATTCAAAATATAGCGTAATCAACAAGTGGCTTTTATTTAGTGCGTCTTTTTCGTCTCTTCCGTAACAGATCGCAGAAAATGACGCATTTGGAGACAGCCATGTATGTATGTATGTCTTTCTAATGTTTTTAAGATGCAGTTAAGTCTACACTAGTGGTCGGTAAAAACTGCGGTAAAGGTGAATGTGTCTAAGCTTAAAGCACTATGCCTTGAAAACGTTAGCAGAGTTAGAAGTATATATTCACGCATTCTTAACCTCATAACTGGATGGGGTGTGTGGTCAGCTTCACGCGCCGGCCGTTTTGTCTTCTGGGAAAGAGCACTCGGTACCCATTTGAGAGGACGAAGGGTAAGTTCCAGGACCGACACGAGTGATCTGGAGAAAAGACTCTGTCAATGCCGGGTATCAAACCCAGGTTTCCTGGATGTCCAACCCATAACCTAGTCGCTATTCTGAAACTACAGATTTGTGTAATATCGTACGGACCTTACGTGCGTAATTGCCGCTTATACTATGAAAATAGACGTAAGTTTACTGAAAGAAATGAGTTTCCACAGTTCACTTCATCTTCAGGAAAGCGATGTCTACTCAAACGTCGTGGTGGTCCAGCATGACGACGAACTTATAATGCCCGGAGACGCAGCCTTCACCCTGGAGTGCGACTTCAGCCGCCCCAGGGACGTAACTGTCAGCGCAGACTTGGAGGCCAAACGGTGAGTATGCATCTTAGGAAACAGTAAACAGCTGGAAAACGCGATCTTTGAAGTTCGTCATATCTCACTGGCCGTGATGACCGACACAAACCCACTGATATGAAGATCATCACAATTCAGCTACCAGTAAGACAAACCACCTTATCCTTGCATAACCGTAAACATTCACAATACTGAACATGACAGGCAATGTACGTATAAATGTAACATTCAGGCGCTTTCGTGCAGTGGGAAAGCAATAATCATTACATATTCTGAGTGCGTGTTTGTAGCCTTAGGTATCCAGCATGCAAAGCGCATGCACCATCTTGTCATCTATAGTCCGTCCGTCTCTACAACATTATCCACAAACGGCACGGTTTAAAAAAAAAAGTATTGAACATAAAGTGTGTATTTTAATTTTCTTTACAACATTTTTCTGAAACATTTTTCATTCTAAGAAGAACTGAGCGAGATATGATCATAAATGTAAATTGGTCTTCATGTAAAGTACTCGTTATGCTTGTCAGATTTTAATGAAACTTGAATTTTCTTGACAGAGTTTCGAAAAATACTCAAATATCAAATTTCATAAAAATCTGCCCAGTGGATCCGTGTTGCTCCATACGGACGGACGGGCGGACGTGACGAAACTTTTCGCAGTTTTCCGAACGCGCCTAAAAACGTTTATGTAAATGACACATATCTTCATCAGATGCAAACTGCACGTGCGGACACAAATTTTGTACTAGCTGAGAAATATGATCCGAGTATCTGACGTAAAAATGAAATGTTGACAGAAGTATGTACAGCGAAAGTACAAACCGGCATAACGGGGCGTAACTGAAATTGCCATCATCTAGCAAAACGCACAACTGCCAGATTAATATTTCGGTGTTTTTACTGCACAAAAGGGTGATAGTTTTCTCCAAGTTCTAACGTGTACCGACTTCCCTGACCCCCCGATCCCCTGCTCACAGTATTTGACAGCTGACTGTCCTCGTTGTTGCCAGGCATGCAGTAAGTTCCCGGATCAGTATGGCTGACGCAGATCCTGCGGGCAAAGAGCTGCCCAGGCATAGACGCTCTACAGTCTCCAGTGAAACGGGGACCGTCTCTTTCACGCCTGATGACATCAGACCGAGGAAGAAAAGAACAGAGCCGAGTAAGGACGAACTGTAACGTCCAGAGCGCTTTTCAGTCTTCCGCCACATTGTGCTCAACAGCAGCCCCGAATTCATGTACACACACACACACACATACTCCCCGACTTACACAGTGTCACGTTATGCAATTTAAAAATGTAAAAGATTGAAACAATATCATTTCTGAAACGTGAGCCGAATTTTTCCTTCAGCGAGTGAAAGAGCAATAACACGAACATGGCGGGCGATAACGGTTGGCGGGACGGTCATGCCGCGGCCGATGAGGTTCCAGTGTGTTGGAGCTGGATTCCAACTTGACATATATATGTATTGTTGAGTATGTGTGTATATATATATATATATA
>Ga0123353_10011301_pt1 | contig 12563 bp, 13 predicted proteins | sample TergutLab28metaG_3_FD_92763 | JGI IMG/M metagenome (GOLD analysis project Ga0123353, IMG submission 92763) | Labiotermes labralis P3 segment gut microbial communities from Petit-Saut dam, French Guiana - Lab288 P3 | ecosystem: Host-associated > Arthropoda: Insects > Digestive system > Gut ... | reverse complement strand
GGTTATTGCCGTGGGCTCAAGCAGTGAGTGACCTGTAAAGGAACCGGAAGGAATATGTGGGACCGAGAATTGCCCTGTCGGGCTTGTGATGAAACCGGCGTGTGCTGGGGTTGCCATGGCACTGGATATGAATGAAATGAGCATAGAGGCGATATGAAAGAAAAATGTGCGTTTGTTACATCAGAAATGAGATACTCTCTTGCTCCTGCCTACTCAGCCAATAGTTTTCCGCGTCATTGTTCAATATCCCACTCTCTTGTTGGCATCTTTGTCTGCGTTTTGCCCTTCAAAAAAGTTGTGACATTTTTTTTGATTTGCTCAACAGTGCGAATTTCATCTTTTAGCGAAATATAATCTTGGTTGAGCCTGTTTCGTTCTGTGCCAAGCTCGGCACGTTCCATTCTCCACACCTTCATTGGCAAGGTGGTCTTGCCGTTCATGACACCCTTGAGATAGCGTTCTGCGGATTCAAAGAGCGTGATTTCGGCATGATGCTTTTCCGCAAACGCCGCTTGCTTTTTTGGTTTCTGTTCCTGGTATTGTCTATAAACCGCCTTGTATTGCATATACATAGAAGCTTGCTGGATATGCTCATCCAAAACCTTCAACCGCCGTTCCATAGGTTTCAGTTGATCCCTGATGGCAAGCTGCGTTCCATACATGGACTTCACTTTTTCCTCAAGCCCAGCCATGTCCTTGATTTGATTTTCTTGCAGGAAATTGAGCATTTTCGACGCGGCTTTCAGATTAGCGACAGATTGATAGCGACCTGATTTGCCAGGCTGCGCTTTCTGTGAGAGGATGTTTGCAACAACTTCGGCAAGGGAGGGCGGCTCTGCGTTTCCAGTTTCCTCTTTCAGCCAAGTCTGGAGTTTGACAATCCGTGCTTTGAGCTGGCGTAAATGCTGATTCGTAACTTCAATACTTCGGTTGATGTCACCCCGCTCCGCACGGATTCCTTTCCGTTCCATTTGTGATGCCGCCGCGCCCATGTGAACGGTCGGGATTTTCTCAACGCCCTGTTCCTCGTAAGTTCGGCGGTCGATGCGGGATTCGTAACCAAGCCGCTCCAGTTCAGCATTTGCCGCGTCCTCCCAATCCTTTCTCCATTCGTCGGCTTTGCCCCGGTCATTCCAGTCGGTAGACGGTATGGAGCGACATTTGTACTGACGCCTTTGAGGGTCGTATATTTTCCCGCCGTCATGGTTAAGAATGTATTCCTTTTTTTGTTTGCCGCCCCATGAACCGTCCTCGTTGATCGGGCGCATGGTGAGCATGATATGCGCGTGGGGGTTGCCCTCTCCTTTGTCATGAACGCAGAGGTCGGCGCACATACCCGCGTCCACAAATGTTCGTTTCACATAATCGCGGACGAGGGCGATGTTTTGCTCCCGTGCAAATTCGGTAGGCAAGGCAATGTCAAGCTCCCGCGCCAGTTGGGAGTTTTTCGCTTTCTCGATTTTTTCCACGGCGTTCCATAAAACAGCACGGTCTGCGTATTCATCCGGTGCATGACCGGGGAGCAATATCTCGGTGTGAATAACGCCACCCTTTCGAGTGTAGTTATGTATCTGTCCATCATACTCGTTTTTGATAAGTTCACCGGCGCGATACGCGGCGGCGGCAACCGCCGACTTGCCTTTGCCTCGGCTGATAACTTGAACGTGCGAATGAAATATTGCCAACGGTTCCGCCTCCTTCTTCGCTAAAATGACACGGCGGCAAGGATATCATGTGATATCGCTTGCCGCCGTGCGCATGAGGGTGTGAGCGAAGGACAGTTTTCCCCGCCGTAACCTTTTGAACCGATAGGTGAAAAAGCGCCCTCCGCAGGAGCGCACATACCACGGCGGCGCAGCTGTTGTGGTATATCAGTGCGCCATTCGGAAACGAAAAGGGGCGACCCGGCCATACCGGAGCGCCCGTGTCCCACGAATTGGGCTACGGTGATTGCGTTTGCCGCCCAAGGAAATACAGCTATCGCTTCCCGCCTTCCCGCTCCCCTGAACGTTGTTTCGTTTAAATCCCCTGTCACAGAACGAAGGACGCCCCGGCCATGCCGAAGCGTCCATGTCCCACGAATTCGGTTGTGATGATCGCATTTGCCGCCCAGGGGAATACATCTATCGCTTCATGCCGTCCTGTTCCCCGGACAATATTTCGTCTGTACCTCTTTACCTGCTCGTTGGTATCAAAATCATCGCTTTTTAGTATCACAAATTTTGATTGTGGCATCAAAATCGCATGAAAGTAGTATCAACTACCGCTAGTCGCGTAAAACCGAGTAAATTGTGATGCCAATTATGTGCTGTATTGATACTAACTCTCCCAAGCGTGATGCCAAAACGCACCGCTTTTGATACTACTTCACAAACTGTTCACAAAGTCCAGCGCAGCGTTGTTCGCTTCCTCCCGTTCAGCATTAGATGCGGGTATGGGAGCGGTGTTTGTGGCCGTGATCCCCTGCAAGCGGTCTGGAAATCCTCCAATCGTATTTTGGGCAGCCGTCCCCTGAAACCCTTTCTCGATTGTTTCCAGCACGCGTTGCAGAAAAGCATCTTCTTTTTCTCTGTTTTCCAAGTAAGAATCGTTGTGGAGGCGCTCCTGCCGTTCAAAGAAATCATTGATTGCCGTGATAATGGCGTGGCTATAGGATTTATGCGCGTTCCGATCCAACCGCTGCAAATACTCCCATGCCCGGCGATCCGCTTCCTTCTCCAAATTCAGGCGCAGGACGGTGCGTACCAGCCTCTTACTCATGGTGCTCTTCCTGCCTGCGGGATTGTAGTTCCGCTAGAAACTCATAACCCTTTGCCGTGGCGCTAATATCATCCAGTATGGTGATCCGCCCGTCATCGTGCTGGCTGAAGTGCTTAATCAAACAGCTACCCCCGCCCACCACGTAAAGCCGCATCAGTTCCGGGTTGTACTCGCGCTCACGCAGTTTGCGGAAGATTCCGTCTACATACTCCGTGGCAGCTTCCCGGATTGCGTTCAGGTATTTGTCGGCGACCTCCGCCGTCCCGTACCGGATAACGTGCTCGATCAAGGAATCCTCTATGACGACGCCATACAGCTTCATCAGGTTTTCCCGCACGGCCAGCGTACATTGGTGCGTGCCGTATTTCTCGGTAAAGCACTTTTTTTCCTGGGGCCTGCACTCGTTGATATACATGATGCTCATTGTGCCGTTGCCAATGTCCGCCAGCATATTGACGCCCTTGAAACCATGGAGCGTCTCCGCGATGGCAGCGAAGCCCTGCGGGTAGATGTCCGCGCCTGTAAACGTGACGCGGTATTCCGTGCCTCGGAAAATGAAATCCACGCGCTCGTTTTGCAACAGGTACTGTTTGAAGCTTTCCTTCTGCCTGCCCACCCAGGTGAGGGGAAGCCCGGCGGCAATGCGAACGTGCGCTGAATAGGCTTCGCGATGATCCAATTCGCAGGCTATGGCGGCAAGCGTCAAGATATAGTAATCCATGTCCCTCATCTTGTCCGCTGTAAACTCCTTGTGTTCCTCGCCGATGATATAGTATCGGTCATTGTAAACCAGCAGGTTATTGTTGAACGTCGGCTCCTGATCAAAAGCCGCAACACCGGCCTTGAAGCAGAAATTCGCGGTCTTGATGTTGCCATATCCATGGTCGATGCCGATAATGGTTTGCTCCCTGGTGTTGTTATTGAAAAAATTCATGCTTTTGTCCCTTCCGCTGTTAAACAGCATTCAAAATGTGGAATAAGAGAAATTACCGTGTGTTGTGGCTTGCGCGCCAGTTTATCAGGATTTCTTTCACCTGCTCATTGGACAGGGTTTCCGGTTCGGCAAGAAAGCTTTCCAGCAGAGCGCCCCACTCAATCAGGCGGCGGGTTCGAGCCTTGCGCTCGGCTTCGGTCTGTCTTTGGGTGAGCCGCTTTACTTGGTTTTCGTATTGGGTGATTTTTGCTTTCGTCTCCGCGATTCTATCATCCAGTGTTTTTGTCAACGTGATCATCTCCTGTTCTATCATTTGAGTGTCATGTATTATTCGGCCCACATCCTGTTCCCTGGAGTAGGCCGGGGGTGCGGGGGCTGGCCCCCGCAAAGTTGCGAGTGCCGCCACGCCAGCGCAGCCGGTTTTGCCGCAGAATGAAGCGGGCGTAAGCGGGGGGCGGGATTGAAAATCCCGTTCCCCGGTTGCGGCGGCGGCATGGCGCGGGGCAAAAATCCGGGCGGTCAAGGGTAAAGGGCGCAGATTTGCGACGCAAATACTGCCCGGCCTTGATTGCGCGGATAGGCGGAGCGGACGGCAGACGCAAAAAGACGGCTCACGAAAAAACCGCAAGCCGCTCTGCGTGATTGGGGTATGCGATTGTCGCTTGTCCGGTTTGTTCGGGTTGCTTCTTTTTCTTGCGCTGCATGCGCTTGTACGCACGCCACCTGGCGCGCTTTTCGTCTGCGTCGCCGTCTGGCTCCGCTTCCCCCAGTTCCGCTTCCTCCGGCGCGGCAAACTGACCGATGAAATTAAGGTGGATGTCCACCTGCTGCTCACGCTTCCCGCTCGTTTTGTCACCTTCGTGGACAATAACCTTTTCCACAAACTCGTGGAGCATGGGCGCGCTCAAATCATCAAAATCCGTGTAGCGCCGGGCCAGTTCCAGAAACTTATCGGCGCGGAGGCTGTCGCTGTCGAATTGCTCAAGCTCCGCTTTCAGACCAGCAGCCTGCCTATTCAACGTTTCCTGCTCCACCTCGTAGCCGCCCGACAATTGCCGGAAGCGGCTTTCATTCAGCAGCCCAGATGAAAAATCCTCGTAGGTTTTTCGGAATAGGGCGTCAAGCTCGGCGACGCGCTTTTCATTTTTGACGATTTGACGCCTGTGATTTTTCGCCGCCTCGTGCTGTCGTACCGCCGAAGCCTCGCGGATGATTTTCACAAACTCCGCTTCGTTTTCGCGGGCGTAGGCTGTCGCGCGTCGAACCGCTTCCAGTATAAGGCTGCTGACGGATTCGGTGCGGATGTAGTGCATGGTACAGTCGGTTCGATGTATCTGGTACAGGGAACAGCAGTAAGTGTCCTTGGCCTTCCTCGCTATGGGGCGATCATTGAATCGCTTGTCCTTTGTCACGTATGGGCCGCTTCGGTGGTTATACATACGCCGCCCGCAGTCGGCACAATAGAGAAGCCCGGTCAATGGATTAGCTTCACCGATTGTGTCGGTACGCCGCCTGACCGTCCGGCATTTTTGCGCTGTATCCCATACGCCCTGTTCCACGATGGCCTCGTGGGTGTTCAAAAATAGAAGCCATTCATTTTTCGGTTTCCATGTCGTCTTTTTATCCTTGAAATGCTCCTTCTCGGTGCGAAGGTTCACCGTATGCCCCGCGTATTCCGGCCTTGCGAGGATCTTAGATACGGTAGACGCGCACCACTCGTAGCAATATCGGGCGTCATGCCATTGGTGGTCGCCTACGCCGATTTTTGCCATATGGTAGCCCGGTTTGTAAACGCTTTCCGCTCTCAAGGCAGTGGCGATTTTGCCAGGCCCCATGCCCGCAATCGTCATCTGGAATATATGCCGGATTACGGCGGCGGCTTCCGCATCAACAATCCATTTCGTTTTGTCGCTAGGGTCTTTTAGATAACCGTACACGGCCTTGTTGGTGGTGCGCCGCCCGCTCCTGCCTTTCGCCTGAAAAACTGTTTTCAACTTCCGGGAGGTATCCCGCGCGTACCATTCGCTCATGATGTTGAGGAAGGGGGCAAACTCGGTGCTCTCGCTCTTATCGCTATCAATGTTGTTGCTGATCGCAATAAAACGGACGCCATGCTGCCTGAACATGACCTCCGTATAATACCCGACCTGAAGATAATCGCGCCCCACACGGCTCATGTCCTTACAAATCACCGTGCCCACTTTGCCCGCTTCGATGTCGGCGACCAACCGCTTCCATGCCGGTCGGTCAAAGTTGGTGCCGCTGTAGCCGTCGTCACTGTAATGGAACAGATTGACGAAACCGTGCTTGTTTGCGTATTCCTCAAGAATCGCTTTTTGATTGGTGATGGAATTGCTCTCGCCCTGCAATTCATCATCACGGGATAACCGCGACAGAAGCGCGGTCATCTTGTTGGGGTCTGGCTGCCTGTTCATAGGATGCTCCTTCCGGGCAGCCACCCCATCCGTAGCAATGACATCATACCACAGACGGAGCGGTTCAACAACGCCCCGCCGCGAATTTTCTGTACAACCTTCATTGGCTCACCTTCTTTCCCACCCCTGATTCATTTTTGATCAGGCGGATAATTTTGTCGTTTGCCGTTTCCTTGCTCGTCCGGCTGAAATGGACGTTCACGCGATAGACCGTGGAGCCGACCCGCTTGCTGAACCTGCCTGCTTCGCGTGGTCGTTCCTTGTTGGCTGCTGTCTGTTGCATTGGCATTCTCCTTTTGCTAAAATTGATTTGCTGCTTTGTTCTGGCGCGTGTAATTGGTTTATGGTTGTTTTTCACTTAATCCACTCCTTTTCAAACGCGTTGTAATCTATTATGATGATTTGCAAATTACACCCCCTCATTAATGGGAGAAAAAACAGGGGTAAAACGGAACCTTTTTCAAAAGAAATTTCAAAATATTTTTTCGATATCTGAAAGCGTGGTGAGAGTGTGAGGCGTGAACAGTTGGTGCGTGAAACTAAACGCGCCGCTCTCATTCGCATGGAGGATGCGGCGCGGTCAGAAGATGATTTCAAGCGCGTTATCGCGCAATGGAACCATAACGACAGAAACCGGGAACGCCGAGAACGGGATCACGAAGTAGGCCGCGCGAATGAGGAAATGCTGCATTGGGACAAGATCAACGAGCAGGATGAAAAGGGCAGGATGAAAGAAGGATTGGATATGGTGATTCCCCGCCCGATAGACCATCCCTGGTGGCGGCAGCTCATGCGCGGGGATTTCGTAGATACGCTTTATGATAACGCTTATGAAATGTGGCAGCTTATTGAGGATTGGGGTATAGCCTCGATTGTGAAAAGTCTTAGCGATAAACAAAAGGAAGTGCTGTTTTCAAGAGTGGTGCGGCTTTGCACGGCGGCGCAGATAGCATGTTGCCATGGCAAGACTGACCGCGCTGTTAGAAAACTGCTTGCCGCCGCCCTGGATTCCATACGGGATAAACTGGCTCCCCTGATTCGGGAACAGGTTAAAGCCGGGTATCCGCAAATGACGCTTGCGAAACGGGAGTTCTTGGCGTGGTACAACAAAGAAAAAGCCACTGATCTTGACAGTGGCAGGGGCGGATGATATTCTTGTTATAGAATCAACGCTATATTAGGTTACAATCCGGAGGGCAATATGGCTAACCTCTTTCAAAAAACGAGTTCCCATTGGGTGAAGTACAGCGCATACGAGTTAAGAAAAGCTAAGGACGGCAGGGAGTATGTCACGCCTGCGCCGAAGGCGAAACCTATCGTGTATGACCCGCTGAAAGACGCTGACGCGATGGTGCTTGATGCGCTCAATGTGGGCATGCTCCAAATGAAACGTTCTCGGGCCGATGTGGTCAAGACAGCGGCGATGGATTTCATTTCAAGATACGGGCTGCTTGGTTTTATGACCGCGCTGCCAACCACGCCGCATTTCATGGATTACGACGCGGCTTATCTGCCAAAGAACCATTTCATCAAGGAAGAATCCATGCCTGTCGGTGTATACACCACACTATTTTTCCCATTTGATACGCTGGATTTCGCGAAAGCAAAAAATGGAACACACTGGCATGTGAGCGGCGATAGGGAAATGCTTGCCCTTGCCATGACTTTCAGAAACGAGCCAATGGCGTTAAATATGAGCTTTCAAAGGGAATATGCCGAAAGCTATGATTGGCTGCTGACGCAGTTCAAGGATTGGGCTTTTACCTTCACTTCCAGCTTCCTATACTATGAGGATTACGACAAGGTTGATGAAACGACCCGCGACCTCTATCGACGAGGGATGTCGGCCTTCGGCGGCATCGCGCCGACCTACCATATCGCCCTGCTCGATAAGCCGACGATTGTATGGGATTTCTATTCGCTGCTTTTGGGTGTGCAGATGATGTTCAGCTTCATGCTGACCGACGAAGCAAAACCGCTTCGCTGCTGCCGCCATTGCCAGAGCGCGTTTATAGCGGGACACCCCCACGCTGTGTTTTGTTCAGCCCGGTGCAAAAACCAATACAATGTTTACAAGAGCAGGGCAAACAAAAAGCATATGGATTAGAGGCATCCATACATTTTCCGCACGAAAACGCCTTGTCCGAGAAGGCTTGAATAGTAGCTCATCGCATGATAAACTAAACGCAGGAAAGTGATCGTGATTCGTTAAGGGAAGGGAGGGGCGTTCGTTTGACATCATTGACACGAAATGATTTTTTAACGGCTAAGGCTTGGCATGGGGCTATCGTTGGCGGCAAGGAGTTGATTTTGCGGCGCACGTCCGCTCTGGAGTATTTGGAATTCTTCAACGGGTATTTGCGCGAGAAGAAGATCGACGTATATGCGAAGCAGCCAGGAGAGTACGATAACATAAGTTATCATATTGTCGATTCTTTTGACGGCATTGACTACATTCGCTCCGGTGATGTGCTTTGTACGTCCGCCAATCAAACATTCAACGATATGCTTGGCGATTATGACAACATTGATGAGCTTTCCTTAATCGAAGGGCTGAGTGATTATTATTTTTCCCATGGGGAGAGTTTTGATGGAATCGTAATTAAGCCTGAAAATATGGAACGGTTTAATTCCATAAAGAACTGGGCGATTGAGTATTACGATGAGGGCTAAGCATGATGCAACATGAACGTCTGATGTATCAGATTATTGGTGCGATTTCGGGCTTGGACGCGCCTATGGTTTTTAAGGGCGCTCTGATAACTAAGCTAATCTTAGCCGAAAATGGCTATACTGCTTTTGAAAGGCCGACTGTTGATATTGATGCGAATTGGGTTGGTGCGCCTCCCAAGATGGAAGAGTTGGTACGCATCATAAACCGCTCATTAGCGAGCTTCAATGGGGAGTTCTATGCGGAGGCTAGGCGGGAATACGGAGAAAAGAAATCTGCGGGCATCGCAATTGCTGACGCGGCAACAGGGAACAGGATTGTTTCAATGGACATAAGCATAAAGCCTGTTGCTGGAAGCAAGGTTTATTTCTATGGGGAAGTGGGAATTAAGGGCGTCTTGGCAAATGAAATCCTTGCCGATAAAATAACCGTGCTATCAAAGCCAATTATATTCAGGCGCGTAAAGGATTTAGTTGATGTCTATGCCCTCGCGCATTGCGTAGAGGTGCGTACAACAGGAATATATGATGTGCTCATGAATATTCCTGTTCGAGAGGTTGGCACGTTCGACGAGTTTATTCATCGCAAACAGGATGTTGAACACGCGTACGACAGACTAAAAGGCATCGAGAATAAGCCCCCATTTGCTCACGTTTACAACTATGTGATGAGCTTCATCCAGCCGTTTGCAGATCGGGACATTGCGCCGCGCGTATGGAATAGCGAAAAGGCATCCTGGGATGCTTGGCCAAAATGAAAGCGTTCCGTGCTACCCTCCTTCCCGTGGCCCGTTCCCACTGGCGATTTCCCCTCTTGGAGTTTATAAGCGGATACCGAGCTAAAAGCTCGCAAGTTACGCCCTTATTTGGGCGTCGTTTCGTTACTGCCCCCTTTAGGCTGCGTCGTCCATTCTGCTACGGATGGGGTAGCTGCCCTGCTGTAATAGTGGTGGATTGGACATCCACCCTTTACAGCATATATCCTCTGTATCGGAAGACGGTCAGCTTGCCGCCAAGGTGTTAGATGAGTACATGCGTGCGTTTCAAAAACGGAATCCCAACCTCCTTGTATTCTCGGCGCATCTTCACATGGATGAGGCTACCCCACACCTGCATATCGATTTTGTGCCTTACATCACGGGAAGCAAGCGCGGATTGGATACCCGCGTTTCTCTCAAGCAGGCGCTTGCCGCGCTGGGCTTCACCGGGGGCACGCGGGGCGATACCGAATGGAGCCAGTGGGTACGCTCGGAGAAAGAGCAGCTTTCTCAAGCGATGGAGCGCCATGGCATCGAATGGGAACAGCTCGGAACCCATGATGAGCATTTGAGCGTTATGAATTACAAAAAGGAACAACGGACAAAGGAGGTCGCCGAGCTTGATGGAGCGATTTTTGCGAAGCAAGGTGAAATCAGCGCCTTGGCCGATAAAGAGGCCAACGCTAAAAGCGAGCTGGACGCTTCCCTTTCTCAGTTGGAAAAAACGCAGGGGAAATTGAAAGCCGTCAAGGAAAGAGCACGATTCGTCGCAAAAAATGCCAGGCATTATGACGATGATCCTAAATACAGCCTACCGGAGCCGAAGCCGTTAATGTCCGCAAAAGCCTACCATGAAAAGGTCGCTGTTCCTCTGGTGCAAAAACTGAAAGATGTGATCCGAGGCATCCTGCTGCGGTACTTTGAGAAAACGAGGGAACTCAAAACAGTGCTTGATCGGGCGAATGGGCAGGTACAGGATTTATCTAAGCAGGTCAAGAACTATGAATCAGAGCTTGTGCCGTTGAGAGAGATTGACAAGGATTATCGCCGCTTGCGGCGCGGATTGGGAGAGGAGCAGGCAAACAGAATCATCCACGGTGCAAAGAATGCGGAAGCGCTGACGAAAAAGCAGAAAGCATACAACAGGGTATACGATGCTCAAATCTGATTCGGAGATGCAGGTGTCCTCATATCTTCTTGATTCTGTATGATGCGATTGTGTATACCTCGTTTTTGCGATACAATGTAACAAGGCGGATTTGAACCGAGGGATGTGTGCATATGATCACAGGCGAATTGAAAAATAAAGTGGACAAGCTGTGGGAGATGTTCTGGACGGGCGGCCTCACCAACCCGTTGGACGTGATCGAGCAGATCACATACCTGATGTTTATCCGCGACCTAGATCAAACCGACAACACCCGCCAGAAGGAGAGCGGGATGCTGGGTATTCCATACGCCAGCATCTTTGCGGGCAAGGAGCAATTAAAATGGTCTGTGTTACGTGACAAGCCTGCCGAAACACTTTATCAGGTCATGCAGGGCGAGGTATTCCCATTCATCAAAGGACTGAATGGCGATAAAAGCAGCACCTACGCAAAGTATATGGACGACGCTATTTTCAAGGTGCCTACGCCGCAGCTTTTAGAGAAAATCGTTACCTCACTGGATGAGTTGTACGCCTTTATCGAGCAACTGCCGGATAAGCAGGATGCGCGGGGCGACTTGTACGAATACATGCTTTCCAAACTGTCCACGGCGGGCACCAACGGCCAGTTCCGCACGCCGCGGCACATCATCCGCATGATGGTGGAGTTGCTGGATTTGCAACCGGGCGATACCATCTGCGATCCGGCTTGCGGCACCAGCGGCTTTTTGGTGTCGGCGGGCGAGTATCTGAAAGAGCATTATCTTGAGGAGATATTTTACAACAAGGACGCTAAGGCTCATTACGATAACGCCATGTTCACCGGCTATGACATGGATAGAACCATGTTGCGCATCGGGGCCATGAACATGATGACCCACGGCATCGCCAATCCGCACATCGTGTACAAAGACAGCCTGTCCGATCAGAACACCGATACAGGCAAATACACCAAGGTGCTGGCAAATCCGCCTTTTAAGGGCAGTCTGGACGCCGACATCGTATCCACCGGCCTGCTTAAGGTAACAAAGACCAAAAAGACCGAATTACTGTTTCTGGCGCTGTTTTTGCGGATGCTGAAAAACGGCGGCCGCTGCGCATCCATCGTGCCGGACGGCGTGCTGTTTGGCTCCTCCAAGGCGCATAAGGATATCCGCAAAGAGATCGTGGAGAACCACCGACTGGAGGCCATCATCTCCATGCCCTCCGGTGTGTTCAAGCCCTATGCCGGGGTGAGCACTGCTGTGATCGTGTTTACCAAGACTGGCGCGGGCGGCACCGACAAGGTATGGTTCTATGACATGCAGAGCGACGGCTACAGCTTGGACGACAAGCGGACCGCCTTGAACAGCAGCGACATCCCGGATATCGTTGTCCGTTTCCGTGCGCTGGAGCAGGAGGCCGGGCGGGCGCGCACCGAGCAGAGTTTTCTTGTACCCAAGGATGAGATTGTGGGCAACGATTACGATCTTTCCATCAACAAGTACAAGCAGAGCGATTATGTGGAGGAAGTGTATCCCCATCCCCGCGAGATACTGGCGGAGATCAACGAGCTAGAGCGGGAGATTGCGCAGGGCTTACGGGAGTTGGAGGCGATGCTGGATGGATAAAATAACAAAGCGTGATCATTTGAGTGCTGGCGATTCTTTTTATGACGACATAAGGAGTATTGTCATTGATTCGAGAAATGCCGCTATCCGCAGTGTTGATTTTCAGCGCGTTTCTATGTACTGGCGTTTGGGTGAGCGTATTTTCATAGAAGAACAGCGCGGCAAAGAGCGAGCGGAGTATGGCGAATATCTGATCCGCAATCTTTCAACACAACTGGAAACCGAGTTTGGCAGCGGTTTTTCATACCG
>Ga0123353_10011299_pt1 | contig 12564 bp, 11 predicted proteins | sample TergutLab28metaG_3_FD_92763 | JGI IMG/M metagenome (GOLD analysis project Ga0123353, IMG submission 92763) | Labiotermes labralis P3 segment gut microbial communities from Petit-Saut dam, French Guiana - Lab288 P3 | ecosystem: Host-associated > Arthropoda: Insects > Digestive system > Gut ... | reverse complement strand
TGAGAAGGGGAAGCTGTTTGACTGAGCCTTCGCCGTCTAAAAGCTCGGGTCTGCGCCAGGGTAAGGCATAAGCGGCGTATTTGAAAATAAACTGATACACCCTGCAAAATAATTTAAAGATACTGAACATTCTAAAGTCCATTCCTTTCGCATTACTCCGGCACAAATAGTCCATGAAAAGGAATGGACTTTTTGTGCATCAACTCGCGGTTCCCGCGTTAGCGGGGAGCGATTGGCACATTCCCCTTAGCGTGATTTATCACGCTAACCTCCCGGACTTAATACGTTATCGGCGCCCTGGACCATCGATATGAGTCCGGACCTGCATACTTCAAGTATGCCGATGTCCCGTACGGCTTCGATGAAACGCTCTATTTTCTCAGAGCTGCCGGATATTTCCGCTGTGATGAAGTCTGCGCCGAAATCCATTACATTGCCGCCGTAATCGTTGATAAGGTCGCTTATGGCTGTTTTTCTCTCTCCGGCAAGCCTGAGCTTTATAAGCATGTGCTCTATCGACACCGCGCGGCTTTTTTCGAGTAAAACGACCATTTTTACATCATGGAGTTTTTCAAGCTGCCTGAGTACCTGAGTTTTCATATACTCGTCGCCGGTGGATACGATCGTCATTCTGGAAAACGCGGGGTCCTCAGTTTCACCGACAGCGAGACTGTCGATATTATAACCGCGCTTGGCGTAGAGTCCCGCGACGCGGTTCAGGACGCCGAAATGGTTTGATACGATCAGACCTACTATAAACTTGTCATTCATTCAGACAGCTCCTTTGGCAGTTTGGATTCCCACACTGCCTTGTTTACTTTAATATGATATCTTCAATAGTTCCGCCGACCGGTATCATTGGCAGCACCATTTCGTCTGTGCCGATCTTGCATTCGATGAGACATGGCAAGTCGCCGGGCGCTTTTCCGAGAGCTTCGTCGAGTTGCGTCAGGTCATTTGCCCGGTAGCCGACTGCGCCGAACGCTCCGGCAAGGGCGGGGAAGTCCGTTTTACGTTCCAGCGTAGTATTGGAATAGCGGGAGTCGTAGAAAAGTGACTGCCACTGTCTTACCATGCCCAAAGAGCTGTTGTTGAGAAGGACGATCGTGATTGGCAGCTTTTGTGTTACCGCGGTAGCCATTTCAGTCAGATTCATACCAAAACTGCCGTCCCCTGTAAGCAGCACTGTCCTCTTTCCACCCGTCGCTATCGACGCTCCTATCGCCGCTCCGAGCCCGTATCCCATAGCGCCAAGCCCGCCTGAAGCTATAAGCTTGCGGGGCCTTTCGAACCTATAATACTGGGCGGTCCACATCTGGTGCTGTCCAACGTCAGTCGCGACGACTGTCTCATCATCATAATGCGCATTTACACAGGCTATAATACTTCGAGGTGTGAAGTCATTTCCCGGCGGTATGTCGTCTTTTTCTTTAAGCTCTTTAATTCTGCTTCGCCATTTCGCGTTTGATTTCGTCTTAATTTTATCAAGCAGCACCGGGAGTATGTCTTTTAAATCCCCGCACAGGCTGACGTCCGGCCTGATGTTTTTACCGAGTTCGGCGGCGTCGATGTCGATGTGAATAACGGCTGTGCCTTTGGAATACTCGCTTGCATTGCCTGTCGCCCGGTCGGAGAAACGAACGCCCAGCGCCACAATGAGGTCGGCTTCGGATTTTGCGGCGATAGAAGCGTATCTGCCATGCATTCCGCTCATGCCTAAAGTCATGTCAAATGAAGAGGGGACTGATCCGAGGCCCATCATACTCATGCCGATGGGTGCGCCGATCTTTTCCGAAAGTGACATGACCTGCGCACCGGCGCCGGTGGCTGTTACGCCGCCGCCGCAGTATATGAAGGGGCGTTTTGATTTCGCGATTAGGTCAGCAGCGGCGCCGACGCCGATCAAATCAATCCTGTGAGTAGTTTCCGGTGCTTTAACGGTCATGTTTTCGTCATAATCGCACATGCCGAGCTGGATACTTTTAGGGATATCGATGTGTACCGGTCCTTTTCTGCCTGTGCCGGCAATCAGAAATGCCTCGCAGATCGTATATTGCAGTTGCCGGATGTCTTTGACGACATAGCTGTGTTTGACGATCGGCAGCGTAACGCCGACAATGTCGATGTCTTGAAATGAGTCCTGACCGAGCATGGGAACGGCGACATTTCCCGTAATGAAGACGACCGGAACAGAGTCCAGATATGCGTTTGCGATACCAGTGACAAGATTGGTCGCACCCGGCCCGCCGGTCGCGAGGACTACGCCGGTTTTGCCCGAAACCCTGGCATAGGCGTCGGCTGCGTGTGCCGCGCCTTGCTCGTGCGCGGTCAGTATATGTGTGATACTGTGCGAGTTTTTATATAGCTCGTCATAGATGTTTATTACATATCCGCCGGGAAAGCCGAAAACATGCCCGACTCCTTGCCTGATAAGCTCTTTTATTAATATACCGGCGCCTGATAATTTCATGTGAATACTCCTGAAAAAAGCCTTGCTGCGCGCCATATAAAGGCTCTTGTAGAGTAGCATAATCAATGCCTCATGTCAATGTGAAGTCAACTTGCAGCACCTGTACATCACATCTGCATATAGTCAATGACCGGAAAATGTGGTAAAATAGCTGAATCATGTTGTATATCTTTGATGAAGTTGACAATCTTGAAGACTTGCCTATGGACTTGCTTTCCGATGAGCGGCGTGAAAAAGCTCTGGGGCATCGCTTCCCCTTGGGCAGAAAGCTCTCTGTTTGCGTTTATTTGCTTTTATGTTTAGCGCTAAAAGAGGAATACGGTATAGAAGAAGCAGTTGAATTTAGATATAATGAGAACAGCAAGCCTTTTTTGAAGGATTATCCACATATACACTTTAATCTCAGTCATTGTAAAAAAGCCGCGGCCTGCGCTGTTTCGGATGTTGAAATCGGCGTAGATGTGCAGGATGTCAGGCCTGTTACGGATAAAGTGGCGAAGCGTGTGCTTACGGAAGATGAGTATGGGAATTTCAAAGAAGCACCGAATCCGGACGACTTTTTTTGTGAGATATGGTCTGTCAAGGAATGTTTTTTGAAGCGGTCCGGACAGGGGATCAGGGAGGACCTAAGAAAAATATCGGCTGATAGCATAATTGACAAAACTCAATACAGGGGCGACGGTTATTTCTGCTGCGTAACAGGTTCGGATGTGCAGATAAAGCGCGTAGGGAGGGAAGATATTGGATAATGGTGCTGACAAAATGGAAACCATCGGCAGATTGGACGTTACTGACGATATGAAGACAATTGGCAGATCAGACGAAGCCGACCTGGAAGTCAGGTATTTATTTGAGCTGCTTATGCGAACGGGTTCAACACTTGCGAAAAGGGATATTCTGGCCGAAAACAGTCATAATGAACGCTTTAAGTTGCTGCTGGGCTATTTGCTAAATCCATTTTTAATAACCGGCATATCTGAAAAGAAGGTATCAAAAAAAGTAGATAAACAGCCAACGCGCGCGTTCGGGTCTTTTCCCGGGCTTATGGATTATATATTGGAAAATAACACGGGCAGCGACGAGGTGATCGCGAATATAAGGCAGTTTCTTGAGAAGCAGGAGCTGGGCATGGGTGATTTCTATGCCTCAATAATTACAAAAAGCATGAAGTTGGGATGCGATGTAAAATCCGTCAATAAAGTATATGGTAAGGAATACATACCACAATGGGAAGTACAGCAATCCTTCAGTATTGAGAAATATCCTCTCAAGGAGAACGAATGGTTCTCTCTGTCAGAGAAACTAAACGGTGTGCGGGGTACATTTCTTGACGGAAAAATATTCAGCCGACAAGGTAAGGAAATCGCAGGATTGGACCATATTATAGACGACATAAACCGGCTTTTCACAAATGCAAATGACCGGGTGCTCGACGGTGAACTTGTTCGTATAAACACCGAGGGACTTTCGGACAACGAGAATTTCAGGATAGGGACAGGTGTATTAAGTCAGGATGATGCGGATAAAAGCTGTATGCAATTTGTTATTTTTGACTTATTGCCAAAAAGTGAGTTCGTAGCAGGCGAGAGCATACAGACCTATAAGGAAAGACTGACGGAGATCAAACAAATCAACAGAAGAATCGACGAGCAAAAGCTAACCGCAGTCACAACTGTACGCATACTGTATACAGGTGACGACACGTCAATGATAAATCATTATCTTGAATTAATGGTCGAAGAGGACAAGGAAGGGCTGATGCTCAACCGTGACAGTAAATACTCGTGTAAAAGACACAACGGCATACTGAAAGTAAAACGGTTTTATACGGTCGATTTGAGGGTGACCGCCGTTGATGAGGGCTCGGGAAGGCATGCGGGCAGGCTCGGCGCTTTCGTTGTGGACTACAAAGGTAATAAGCTCAACGTCGGCTCCGGAATGACGGACCAGCAGCGCAACGATTTCTGGCAAATGCGCGAGATGCTGCCGGACAGGGTGATCGAAGTAAAATATAAGGAAGAAAGCAGCGATAAAAAAACAGGGCAACTCAGCTTACAATTCCCGATTTTCGTATCTTTGCGCGAAGAGGGCAAGGAAGTCAGTTATGATTAGTTGTTGATGTTCTACGCGGAGCATAAGTTACCACAATACCACTATGACCGTGCAGTTCACGCCGTATTTTTGCAACAACCTGCAGCGACTTGAGGACAGTGTGTTTAGCCCTGACAAGCGCAACCATGGACGGTGGAGCGCGCGAGTTTGCGCACGGATGCGCAACCGAAGCGAAAAAGGGCTGAACGCGCTGGCGTCAAGGCGCAGGATCGGTCAGGCGTGAACAGTTGCCAATGACCCGTAAGACCACAGGTGAGGTAAATAACTTGAGCGATCAGTTAAAAGAAAAAGCACAGGAGCTTCCTCTGCTCCCGGGCGTATATATAATGAAAAACGACGATGGAGAAGTTATCTACGTCGGCAAAGCGGCGCGCCTAAGAAGCCGTGTCGGCAGCTATTTTAGTCACGGAACAGAAGGATACTCCGCCCACGATATAAAAACCGATCTAATGATATCGCGGATCGAAGACTTCGACACGATAATAGTCGAATCGGAATTCGAAGCGCTGCTGCTGGAAAACTCGCTTATCAAAGAATATATGCCCAGGTATAATATCAAACTGCGCGATGATAAAGGCTACCCGGTCATAAGAGTAGATCTGAGAAGCGACTACCCCGTCTTTAAACTAGTGTCAAACCCTGTAGATGACGGAGCGCTATATCTTGGTCCGTTCGGAGGAAGACAAGACACGCGCAAAGCTATCGCGGCGATAAGCAAAGCTTTCAAGCTGTCAACCTGCGGAAAAAATTTAAGGAATGTCATAGGAAAAGAGCGGCCGTGCCTGAATTTTGATATGGGAAATTGCCGCGGTTACTGTCAAACAGCAGACCTCGCCGGGGATTACAGGTGTGCGGTCACAGCGGCGATCGATGTTTTTCAGGGGAAAACAGGCAGCCTGATAAAGAGACTTACAGGTGAGATGTCCGTCGCCTCGGACAATCTCAACTTCGAAGCCGCTGCGGTATTGCGTGACAGGATAGCGGCCATCAAGGTTTTGCAGCAGAAACAATTTTTCAAAGAGGAACCGATAGAGGAACATGCGGTTTTATATAAGGAAAAGGTGCTGAAAACACACCAGTGGCTGGAGAAGGCAATGAAACTTGACTCGACCCCGGACCGTATCGAGTCGTATGATATATCGAATACCGGATCGTCCGATATTGTCGGGGCAATGGTAGTTTTTGTAAGGGGCAAACCAAGCAAAAAGGATTACAGACGATTTAAAATAAAATCGAAAAAGGGACAAGACGACTACGCAAGTATGGCGGAGGTCGTATCAAGGAGGATCAGGCGTTATCTTGCAGGCGATGAGAAGTTCGGTATATTGCCGGATATCATACTGGTCGACGGCGGGGCAAGTCATGCGTCGACAGTTTGCAAAGTACTGAAGGAAACAGATTTGGTACTGCCGGTGTTCGGTATGGTTAAGGATGAAAAGCACAGGACGCGCGCGCTGGTATCGCCCGACGGGGAGGAGATCGGACTGGCTGCAAATCCGGCCGTATTTGCACTCATCGGCACGATACAGGAGGAAACGCACAGGTTTGCGGTAGAATACCATCGGAACCTGCGATCGAAAACAATGAAAAACGTCAAGTAGACCATGAAAAGATGTAACTTATCATACCTGACGAGTAACTAAAAGATCAATTGGAAGGCCACTATAATGAGAGTAATAAGCGGGAGCGCGGGGGGGCGCAGATTGAAAGACCCGGTCGGCGAGACGATAAGGCCGTCGGGCGACAGGGTAAAAGAATCGGTATTTAATATAATTCAATTTGATATTGAAGGCAGAAGCATTCTCGATCTCTTCGCGGGAACGGGTCAATTCGGTATTGAAGCATTATCCCGCGGCGCGGGAAAGGCGGTGTTTGTCGATTCGGACGCCGGTGCGATAAGGCTGATAAGGGAAAATTTGAAAATATGCGGATTTTCAAGCCGCGCTGCAGTTGTCGCGGGCGACGCGCTGCGATATCTTGAAAACGATGAGAAATTCGACCTCGTTTTCATTGACCCGCCGTATGACGCCGGACTTGCGGATAGGGCTATTATAAAAATTACTGAATTTGACAAACTCAATAAAAATGGTATAATAATATGCGAAACAAGGGTCGACAGTGTGTTGCCGGTCATGATGCCGCCGTATTTTATGCAAAAGGATTACAAGTACGGGAGTGTTAAAATAACGAAATACACACGCGAAACTCGTTGACCGCTCAACAAGTGTACCGTTTAAGGTGCACCAATACACAGATAGTGTGAGAAATAATACATATGAGCATAGCCGTTTACCCCGGAAGCTTCGATCCGATCACACTTGGGCACCTGAACATCATAAGACGTGCGGCGGCGGTATTTGACGAGTTATTTGTTTGTGTAATGATAAACTCGGATAAGAAGCCGCTATTTAGCAGCGAGGAGAGGATAGACTTTATCAAGCGGACCGTCATCCGGTACAAAAATGTCAAAGTCGAATCGTCCGAGGAATTACTCGTCAACTATATGAAGCAAAGAGGCGCAAAGGTTATAATCAAAGGGTTACGCGCCGTTTCCGACTTTGATAAAGAATTCCAGATAGCCCTTATAAACAGAAAGCTGGACGCGGGCATTGAAACGCTTTTTATGCCTTCCAGCGAGAAGTACACATATATCAGTTCATCAGCCGTCAAGGAAATGACAAGATACGGCGCCGATTTAAAAACGTTTGTGCCGCGTGAAATCATAGATGATGTAGTCAAAAAAGTTGAGAGCGAAGGGATGATGTTCAAATGAGCAGCAGGATTCCGGAAATGTTAAATATGCTTCACGAAATGATCACAGAGGCGTGGGGTGTTCCGCTTGGAGCGGAAAAGTGCGTCATTGACCGGGATAAGGCGCTTGATATCCTAGATGAGATCAGAGGACAGTTCCCTACGGAGATAGCCGAAGCGAAACGATTGCTGGACGCGCGTGCGGACTTCATCAATAATGCAAAGCGCGAAGCTGAAACTATCAAGCGTACGGCGGAAGAACAAGCCAGACAACTCATTGACGAGCAGGAGATAATCAAGGTCTCCAGAGTTAAGAGCAATGAGATGCTTTCGTATGCGGAGACTTCGTCAAACGAACTTCGCCGTGTCGCGAGCGAGTACGTTGACGATGCTATGCACCGCACGGAGGAGGCGCTGTCGACCGCCCTCGACGAGATAAAGAACTCAAGACAAAGGTTCCGGCAAGTCGCGCGGGCAGTTTCCGAAACTCCTCCGCCGGCTCCGCCGACCGAACCGCCGCCCACCCCGATGATCGACTTTGATATTGACTGATCAGCTATAAAATACGTTTAAATTTACTACTTAAGCGCCCTCGCGCTCAGAGCACTCTGGTAAGCTGCGGGAGCGTTTAGATTTTATTTCAGTTCACGCCCAGTGCGTACGGCGCCTTGACGCCAGCGCATTCAGCCCTTTTTCGCTTCGATTGCGCATCCTTGCGCAAACTCGCGCGCTCCACCGTCCATGGTTGCGCTTGTCAGGGCTAAATACACTGTCCTCAAGGCGCTTAAGATTGTTGCAGAGCTATGGCGTGAACCGGACCACCGATATACCCCTTACCAAACTATTGAGCACGGACAATGCGAAATGAGTTGCATTTTGTCTGTATTTTTGATAAAATAACTTGATATGCTTACATGAATAACACATCGGGAGGAAGTTGGGCTTGAAAATAATAAGCAGTGAGAAAAAAGAAAAAAACGAGGTAGAGCTGGTCATTGAAGTCCAGCCGGAGGAACTGGAAACCGCAGTAAACAAAGCGTTCATAAAAAACAGAAGCCGTATATCAGTTCCGGGATTTCGCAAAGGTAAAGCGCCGCGTAAGATCATAGAAAAAATGTATGGCGTGGAAATATTTCTCAGTGACGCTTTAGACGATATTCTGCCCGACGTCCTTCGCTTTGCGATGGATGAAACCGAATTTGATATCGTCGGTTATCCGACGATAACCGACATGGACGTCAAGGATGATAAGCGCTCCGCCGAGATCACTTTGACGGCGGCTCTGCACCCTGAGGTCACTATCGGTGAGTACAAAGGGCTGTCGGCGCCAAAACCGGTTATTGAGATCCCTGAAAGTGAAATAGACGCCCAGATCGAAACGACAAGAGAGCGTAACGCGCGAATGGAGAAAGTCGAAAGGCCTGCTGAGATCGGCGACATCGCGATCATAGATTTTGAAGGCTTCATAGACGGCGTCGCGTTTGAGGGCGGTAAGGGCGATAGTCATGAGCTGACTCTCGGGTCGGGCTCATTTATTCCCGGATTTGAGGAAAAGGTCGAAGGCATGGAAGCCGGAGAAACACGCGATATCGAACTTGTTTTTCCCGAAGACTACAAGGAGGACCTTGCAGGAAAGCCTGTTGTTTTCAAAGTAACACTCAATGAACTTAGAGAAAAGATCCTGCCTGAGCTTGATGACGAGTTTGTAAAAGACGTCTCGGAGTTTGATACGATCGACGAGTACAGGGCGGATATCAGAGAAAAAATCGTAAAGACGAGACAGCAGGATGTTGATGAGACATTTGAAAACATACTGATGGAGCAAATCGTAGAATCCATGGAAGCGGAAGTGCCCGATGAGATGGTCAATGAGCAATTGGATCTGTCGATGAAAAACTTCTCCAGCCGGATGTCATCTTATGGTATGGATCCCGACAAATATATGCAGATGATGGGTGTGACGCCCGAGGTTTTCAGAGAGAGAATGCGAGAGGGCAGTGAAAAGCAAGTCAGGATCCAACTTGCTCTCGGGAAAATCGCCGAACTTGAGGGCATCGTGGTGAGCGATGAAGAAATAGAAGCGGAATATAAGGAAGCCTCCGAACGCTATAAAATGGAGATCGGGAAATTTAAAGAGACCGTTGCGCGCGACGATATAATACATGACCTTAAACTGCGCGGCGCCGTGAAGATCGTGGTCGACTCAGCTATTGTTGAGGAGTTTAATGAAGATGATGCGAAGAAAACAAAATCTAAAAAACCGAAATTAAAAAAGCAATCCTAAAGACGGCAAAACAGCCATAAAAGACAACAAGGTAATCAAAGAGACAGTAAACCAGTCCCGGACAGATACCGCATCCGAATAACAATAAAGGAGAAAGATAATGAGTTTAGTCCCATACGTAGTTGAACAGACCTCACGCGGTGAGCGGTCATACGATATTTTCTCAAGGCTTCTCAATGACAGGATAGTTATTTTGAGTGAGGAAGTTAACGACACTACGGCAAGTCTCGTAGTCGCGCAACTGCTGTATCTTGAAGCGCAGGATCCGGATAAAGATATACAATTTTACATAAACAGCCCCGGCGGTACGATATCATCGGGTTTTGCCATCTACGATACGATGCAGTACATCAAATCCGATGTGTCGACGATATGTATCGGGCTTGCCGCAAGTATGGGAGCGTTTTTATTATCCTCCGGCGCGAAGGGAAAGCGTATAGCGTTACCTAACGCGGAGATCATGATCCATCAACCGACCGGCGGTTTCAGGGGACAGGCGACTGATATACAGATACACGCCGAGAAGATCCTGCGTACGAAAGAGAAATTAAATTCGATCCTTGCTGAAAACACGGGAAAAACTGTCGAGGAAGTCCGCGAGGCTTCCGAGCGCGATAATTTTATGACGGCGGACGAAGCGAAGGATTTTGGCATAATTGATAACGTAATTATCAAACGATAGCCAGGTTTACCAATCGCATATATTTAGTGCCTTGTGAACTGTCCATATAAGTTCCCGGGAAGAATGTAGGTGTAATATGGCAAGATATGATGAAACAAAAGGCGTACGCTGCAGTTTTTGCGGCAAACGGCAGGATCAGGTCGACCGCATCATAGCGGGGCAGGGCGCTTCGTACATCTGTAACGAGTGCGTATCTCTTTGCACAAGTATTTTGGGTTATGAGTTCGTACCGATGAAAATCGTACAGACTGATAAATCTGAGATCGCGGCGGAGTTTGGGCGCCTGCCAAAGCCGGCGGAAATAAAAGAGACGCTCGACGATTACGCGATCGGTCAGGAGGACGCGAAGATCGCGCTGTCCGTGGCTGTGTATAATCATTATAAGCGCCTTGTTTTTCAAAGTGATAACGACTCGGAGTTACAAAAGAGCAATATCCTGATCATCGGACCGACCGGCAGCGGAAAAACACTTTTCGCGCAAACGCTCGCTAAAGTACTCAAAGTCCCGTTCGCCATAGCGGATGCAACGACTCTCACCGAAGCCGGGTATGTCGGGGATGATGTGGAAAACATCCTGCTCAGGCTCTTGCAGGCTGCGGATTTTGACATAGACTCCGCGCAGCGCGGGATCATCTATATTGACGAGATCGATAAAATCACAAGAAAGAGCGAGAATACATCGATAACTCGCGATGTAAGCGGCGAAGGGGTACAGCAGGCGCTCCTGAAGATACTCGAAGGCACTGTGTCAAACGTTCCGCCTCAGGGCGGAAGGAAACACCCGCATCAGGAGTTTATAACCATAGATACCACCAACATACTTTTTATCTGCGGCGGCGCCTTTGAGGGTATTGACAAGATAATTGAAAACAGGCTTGATAAAAAGAGTATAGGCTTCGGCGCGGAAATAAAGACAAAGAAAGAGAAAGACGTCGGGGAGATACTCAAGGAGATCCAATCACACGACTTGCTAAAGTACGGACTCATCCCGGAGCTTGTAGGGCGCCTGCCTGTCATAGCGCCGCTAAAATCCCTTACGCGTGAAGATATGATAAGGATACTCAAAGAACCGAAGAACTCGCTTGTACGCCAGTACACGACTTTACTGGGCTATGACGACGTCACTTTGGAGTTTGCGGAAGACGCCCTCGGAGCGATCGCCGATAAAGCGATCGATATGGAAATAGGCGCGCGCGGATTACGCAGTATTATGGAAAAAATAATGCTTCATATTATGTTTGAGATACCATCGGACAAGAAAATAGAAAAAGTCACTATATCAAAGGAATGTATTATCAGCGGAGCACCGCCGCTTGTAACAAAGCGTAAGCTGCCGCAAATCAGTCCTGACGCGGTATCCGCCAGTTAGGGAGAACCGACATGAATGAGAATAATGTAAAAAATACAGAATTTCTGCCTCTGCTCGCGCTTAGGGGATTATCGGTATTTCCGAATATGTTGCTTAACTTCGACGTAGAACGCGCTATGTCGACAGGCGCGCTCGACGCTGCTTCGGACGGAGACAGAAAAATATTCCTGCTCGCGCAAAAAGACATTTCGAAAGAAACGCCAAGTCTGCGTGACTTGCATAAGATAGGTACTATCTGCTACATAAAGCAGGTATTGAAGATCCCGGGCGGGGGCATGAAAGTGCTTGTCGAGGGAAAATGCCGGGCCAGGCTCATTTCAATGCATGAAGAAAGAAAATACTTTACGGCTGAGGTCGAGCCTCTTGTTGAGGAGGTAATACAGCAACGCTCCGCCAGAGTAGAGGCTCTGATGCGCAAAGGCATCAACTTGTTTGACACATACGCCGCTCTTTCACCGGGGATAGCCAAGGAAACTGTGCTGAACCTTTTTGTGATCACCGACCCCGGCAGGCTCGCTGATTTCATTATTCAAAACATTTATACAAAACCCGACAGCAAGCAACTGATACTTGAAACGATCGAACCCGTCAAGCGGCTGGAAGCGATAAACGATTTACTTGCGCGTGAAATAGAAATCCTGGCGATAGAGCGTCAGATCGACTCTAAGCTGCGGGCGAAGCTGGAAAGCAACCACAGGGACCATGTGCTTCGTGAACAGATGAGAGTGATCCAGACTGAGCTCGGCGACGGGCTTACCGAAGAAGCGACCGAACTGCAAATGTACAGAAAGCAGATCATCGCGCTCAAACTGGATGAAGAAACTGAACTGAAGATATTAAAAGAGGTCGATAAGCTGGAAAAGCAGACCTTCGGTTCAGCCGAGTCATCAGTCATC
>Ga0123353_10011298_pt1 | contig 12565 bp, 8 predicted proteins | sample TergutLab28metaG_3_FD_92763 | JGI IMG/M metagenome (GOLD analysis project Ga0123353, IMG submission 92763) | Labiotermes labralis P3 segment gut microbial communities from Petit-Saut dam, French Guiana - Lab288 P3 | ecosystem: Host-associated > Arthropoda: Insects > Digestive system > Gut ... | reverse complement strand
TAACGATATAAGCACCATGAATAGTAACAACAGAATAGCTGCAACACTGTATTCCCTAGGGACATAGTTTGTCTCAGGAATATAAGTATAAATACCCTGCATAAAGGAGATGGTGATGATGATGATGATGATGATAATAATAATATTAATAATAATGTATTTTCTGGTTACGTGGTGTGCCTGCACAAACAGACAGTTTATGTAATGCTGTAAACAAATGACGAACGGACAGTGCACAACACGTGGCAGGAAGCAACCGTGAATATCCGTGGGTGCTTACAGGAAAACAATTACAACATGATCAGTAAAAGACAGCATGTGGAGAGAGGAGTTCGGTCTAAACACCAATGAACGGTGGGTATTTGAACTGTCTCATTGTTCCAATGGGAGTATCTGCTATTGTTATGCTAAGAGATATATTTTCATTGTAGTATAGAGCACAAAATTCAACACTGACTGTTTGTGCAATAATTGAAGTATCGCCACTTCAGCCTGTTTCCAAGGTCACTAATCGTAAGTTGTATTGTCAGTACAAGTTGGCAGTTTTTGGCTACAGGTGGGCATTCTTTTAAACATTTGACGATAATACAGGGTGTAAGTTACTGTGAACTCAACGAACTGCTACTGTGTTATAACTCAGAATAATTCGAATATTCGTGTTGGCGCCAAAATCCCACAGACCGAGAAATCCAAAATGGCTGCATTGTTGTGTGGCCAACCTTCCATGACAGTATACGCGACTTGAAAATATGAATTGTATGCATTTTGTGCACATCAACAGAGTATGTTTGGTTTTAAAACTTCACAAATAAGTAGCTAAGAAATTCTAATAAGTCGTTCGCTTATAAAACGTCAACATATGTAACTTTCTTCTCCTGTTACAAAATGGCGCCAAATGGCTATTAAATTGAATCCCAGTCCCTCGTGTTAATTAATTGATACCGAAAATGGCAATCATGCAATTGTTAACCTTGCGATATCGATTACCTCGAAACTATGATGCAGATTTCATGGATGTAAAGCAAACGTCAGAAGGACCGTCTTCCTGTTGCCATGTCAAGAACTAACAGAGGTTTATCGGCAAGGCGACACTGTGGCGTGTTCGCTGAACGTGTTTGTAATGTGTTTAGTTTAAAACTAGGCCATAAATGCTTTTGAATAATGCAATGAGTGTAACTTAGGTTCCCGAACTGTATCACAAAACACACGCAAACGCACTGGACATACAGGCAGGCCGGCCGGCTTACTGTTAACGTGCTATCCAGTTCACTAGCTTTGTCACTGCAAGACAGAAGAGTCGTGTGGATCAAGGTAAAACTGCAGTTCGTCCGACAGATGTCGCGCTTGTCGATAGTGTACCTGATCACCAGTGGCGGCCAGTAATGGTTGTTACGAAACGTGTTATTTAACGACGCTCTCGTTTGTTAAAAATGTATGCAGTCCGTGATACACGGATGAATTAGTATGGAATATTGCTAGAGTGATACTAACAGAATGAAATGTAAGTACTAGGCGCACAGCCAGTGTGAGTGGCACCTCGTTCACCACAAATTCCACATGGACTGGTCTGGGATTGACTTTACTTTCATTCGCAATCAAAACCAGGCAAATGAAAAGGAAGACGTGGGAAATCAAAAAGGAACTGTTCAGAAGAATGTCGGATCAGCACGCTTTATAGCAGAAATGTAACAACAATCTGTTTCTTTGCGGTCATGCAAGGACGTAAAAGTGGAAATGGGGATCCACTTATTCCAGACATTAAGACTGCATATAAAGGGTGCTAATCACGTCAGACAGCCCTCCAGTACGGACCCCTGATGCACTATGGGCCCACCAGCGATCAACCTCGGTTTTCCAGTCCCATGGCCAAACACATTACCGATAAGACAGTCGGAGCTGTTAGCACCACGAATTAAATGAGGTCGTGTGGGCAGAGACTGCAGCACGTGGGGCGGGAAACAATGTACATACGACTGTTTTTAAAAACCACGTGGAAAAAACCACAATTGGGAAAAACAGGTGGTAATGTCAAAAGTGCCAGCAGGACAGCAAAAAGGGTATTTGGAAAAGTGTGCTTGCGGAAATACTTGGGCCTGTTAAAAATACCACCGGTCGTCATTTGTTTTGGGGTACTGCTACAATAAGAGTAAAAATCAAAGTTTTGTAGGAAAATCTCGTGGAAGGTGACTTGCAAGAAGACCTGAAGAGAAATGGAGAACTGTACTAAGAGAGAAAGGAAATAGATCAGGGTCAATCCACTGGCGCAACTTGGCCTTCCGTCTGCCACAGTCACATTAGCATTTTCAGTGTGACTCCTTTAAAGCCCAGTGGTTACTATATGTACCGCTAGTTTAACAATCAACAACTCTACTTTCAGCCCACACAGTGTATTTGTGCGTTTTGTGTGGATCTCAGGACAAACAGCGATTATTTCCCTATACACCACTAACTGACTGGATTATATAACCGAGATTTAACCCCTTAAAGCCCAGTGGTCACTATATGTACTGCCATTTTAAGATTCAACAATTTTACGTTCTGCCCACTCAGTGTATTTGTGTGTTTTGTGTGTATCTGAGAACACGCAGCGATTATTCCCCTATACAGCATCGACTGAGTGGTTTTTAGGCGCCTTCGCAATAATGCTAAAAGCGACTCTTATTTTCGTCATTTCTGTCTGTCCTTCTGTCCGCCCGCATGGAACAACTCTTCTTCCATTGGATGGATTTTCACGGAATTTGATGTTTGGGCATTTTTCGAATATCTGTTGAGAAAATTCAAGTTTCGTTAAAATCTGCCATAAGTATAAGGGACTTCACATGAAGACCAATTCGTATTTTGTCACATCTATCTCATGTTTTCTTATAACGAGAAATTTTTTCAGACAAAAGTAATAGATAAATAAAAAAAAATGCTTTTTATGTCCAGTATAATTTTTTTTTGCGAAAATCATGCTGTTTGTGAGATAATGTGAAAGAATGTACAGCCCGACAGGCCACATATGACAATACGGCGCATGCATATTGCATGCTTGATACCTAAGGCTAAAAACACACATTCATAATAAGTAATAATTATTGCTTTTCCACTGCAACAGTGGTTACATGAACGCGCCTCACTGTTTCATTATATGTACGTTGCCAGTCTTGTTACAACCGAGAAGCAGTGTGTTTACTACGCGGTACGACCCGAGTGCCAGATATTTTTAGGTTGAAGTGACTGTAATGGTGGAGATACTTTTAGTGCAAAAATATGAATATTTGCAATATTATCAGAAGCGTAGGTGTGCGAAACTTCTTGTATGTGAATTCTTGCAGTTTATTCCAGAATAAAGGTCTCAGTTAGATGTATTCTTTATTTACTGGTTCATCCAGAAATTAATGAATTGCCGAATGTAGTGCCGATAGGCTAATTGTTCCACTTATGAATGCTGTATAATAAAAATATAAAGCAGTCCCGTTACAGGTCTGGAGTGGCTCAGAGGGTTCCAGGAAATTACGGCTCCCAGATTTCGTGACCACAGCACAGGATGGTGGTAGGTTGTCAGCCTTACGCACCGGCCGCCTTTACCCCCAGGAAATGCTCCTGGTACTCATTTCTTTTTGAGGTTGAGTCGACCCCAGGGCCATACTGCTATCGGAAGGTTTTTATGTCACTGAAAAATCCACTAACACCTGTTGGAATCGAACCAGCGACCTTCCGATTTGTAGCGCAGCACCTTAACCACTGTGCTACCACAATCACCACTGTATAATATAGACTATAATATTGGGCCCAGACGTGGACAAAAGAACCTTGCAGACAGAGAGCAGAGCGGGACATAGGTATGTCAGGGGTAATTCCACTTCCGGTTTCTAAGGATTCCCCGAGACTCATATATCACATTAGTGCCCTAAAATAGGTCTTGGCAATTCCTGATCCTGTTAAACTTTTTTGTCCTGAACGGAACGTGAAGATGGCGAAAAGCTAGACTGTGAAAAAGCGGAAGTGCAATCAAATAATAAAATAAACCTAATAATGTTCCACTGGACTTAAAATGATCGGAACTTGATACTGAATGCAGGACTTATCGTTTCTGCCAAATATAGAAGGCGAAGAAACTTTACTACACTCTCTCCATACACCTCAAAGGCCTAATGTTTGTTCACAGAAAAGAAAGCGTTAGTACTATAAATGTAAATTTGTTGTAGCGTTGTGTCTTTGTAACTTCGTTTTGTCACTAATGTATTGTGTGTGTTGTGACACACTAGCCGCCACTGATGTGCAAACACACACGTGCAGTGCCAGAACGTAGAGAAGCGAAACAAGTCGACGACAAATCCCGTTGCTGCTTGTCATAAGGCTCTCCCTGCCCCCGCCCCTACTTCAAATCTAAATGAGGAATTAATGCTCAGTGTGGGGCCTATCGTGAAAGAAAAAATCAATAAACTCATTAGGGTGTTTAGTTCAGTTCGTGTGTTGTTTAATGACGCTAGCAGTGGCTCAGGTAGTGTAGTGTTGATGGTGGCTGATTGAATTGGCTTGGAGTGCCGGTGGGAAGATATTGGCAGAGGACAACAGAATTGATGATAGTCTTTTTTCAGCAACTTGATGCACAAATTCGTTATTTTAACACATTTATTACATTCTTCTACATGTTTCGAGCACCATTGTGCTCATCTTCAGGAGGACAAATTGTATTAACACAGCATCTGGTAACGTCACTGTCTTTGGGTGACTGTTCAGTACACAGGTTACGACAGGATGAGAGTCCTCTCGTAACCTGTGTACTGATCAGTCACCCAAAGCCAGTAACGATACCAGATGCTGTGTTAATAAATTGTCCTCCTGAAGATGAGAACAATAGTGCTCGAAACATGTATAGGAATGTAACAAATGTATTAAAATAACGAATTTATGCATCAAGTTGTTAAAAAAAAGACCATCATTTATATTAGGACGCACGGTCAACAAAACATAAAGACAGAATTGATGTACATGTTCTAATAAGCATATTGCAAACCGGAAGGATTCAAAACTTATGCCGATTTATAAATGAGGAACAACAAGATCTATGCTGACACAGGAAACTCTCCAAGTGTCCCAAGTTCGAATCCGAAGACCTTACAGAAGTACAGAATTAACTTTTGCCTTCTGGCATGACGACTGGTGACGGATGAACTGGAAAGGAGTTTTTTTAGTAAATAACCAACATGATGCACAAAATGTTTGTTTTATAATAAGCTTATTATATGCCTCTACATGTTTCGAGCACTATGTGCTAATCTGCAGGAGGACAAATTGTATTAGTACAGCATCTGGTATCATCATACCTGTAGGTGGCCGTCCGGTGCACCGGACGGCCTTTGTCCTCCTGCAGATGAGCACATAGTGCTCGAAACATGTAGAGGCATATAATAAACTTATTATAAAACAAAGATTTTGTGCATCATGTTGGTTATTTACTAATATTATACTGAGATGCACGGTCAGCAAAACATAAAAAAATGGAATGAATTTGTAAGGAGGCGAAATTTGTCCAAAAATTCCAGGTGTATACCAATAGATAGGGCATCCTATATCAGACGGCTTAAATCTTCGCCCATCCTCAGCCATCCTCTGTGCTCAATCACACAGTGACATCGCTCTTCCTAACCCACACACTCAATTGCTTCTGTCACGTAAGTAACTGTTTGCCGCTGTCATTCCACGTCATTGATATCACAATACACGTGTCTGTTTAAATATTGCATATGATTATTAATTGCCTTAATCTGTTTTAACAAACTCGGTAACCTAAGAACAGCATCGAAGTTTCAGGAATGTCGGAACAGGCATTCATTAACGAATCGTGCCACAAAAAGTGACAAATAATTGTAAGACAGCCTGGCTGTGGATAGGCAAAGCCATTTTTCATTGAGAAGGTAGGCAATATATTGCGGATTACTGGATGCCATCCTTTGGGCCCCTTATTAAAAATGTCGGCTTAGCGCCCGCTCTGCGAGGAATCAAGCTCAAAGCGAAGAGAGTAAAGAGAAAGAGATGAAGAAATCTCAACGTAAATGTTGATCGTGCAGCGGATTTATACACCAGGTCTTATTAAAACCTAGTAGTAGCAGACATTCTGCATGGCCATGCGATGTGCGACAAAAATGTGTCGGGCTCTCAGAAGTTCGCAAACCACTGATGGTAGTAATTTAGTTATTTTGGTAAATAATTAATTTCTTTCAGTTAATACGATTTTATTTAAGGCGCATACATGTTTCACGTCCCAAATCGAGCGATCATCAGGCTTTATACAAATAATACACAGATGAATTCAATGTAACACAGGAAATACTCTCTGACAGGCTTAAGATCTCAACTGTTTTGTTTCTCACATATATACATATATGTAACTTTCCACGTGTTTATTCATTAAGTGTTCGTGTATGCATGTATATTTTGTTCATAATATGGTAAGAGAAGTAAAATAGCACAATGATGTTGCTGCTAATCAATATATGTTGATAATGTAAGGATAGGCCTGAAAGGTTTATGCGAAATTGATGGTGCTATAGTTATATAAGAAGGCATATATTGCCAACCACTCGTTTTATGGATCACGTGGTGGTTATATATTCTATCGGAAAGACAGTGGGGCCCAAAAACCATTGTCTGCAATGAGCAGTGGAGCTTTTTCTCAGTCAGTAAAACATCCGGAGCGGGAAGCTGACCACGCTTCTATCTAGTACTGAAGCTGAGAATGCCTGGAGCTATAACTCCAAACCACAAACTTTGTCTTGGAGTGATACTTAGAGCATAACCCTGAAGGAAATTAAGGTTGGCTGGCTTCATGAAAAGACCTAATGGTGAAGGAGCTGGATTGTGAAGCCATGAACCCTGTTATCAGGATACAGACACTGTGAAGGAACATGCTGCCTCATTTGCACTGTAAAGACGGAGGGAGCCTGACACTACGACTTCCACCAGCTCAGGCCATGCTAACCCCATACGTAAAGCATCTGCTTAAAGCAGTGGGACTCAGCTAATAACTGACTGAGGCAGCAGGAAGCCATAAAAGCCACTTTGAAAATCGGAGGATGCCAAGGCACTTGTCTTCACCCGGAATGTGACCACTGTCATTGTTGGCGTCACAATACGCAGCACTTCAAACTTGCAGTCGGTGCTAACCTCCAGATGAACAAAGCCCTCACTCATGGTAAGAAGAAGACACCAGACATCAGCCTAGCAAATGTTACTCAAAAACTTGCACCGTCTCTTAAAACTGTGGCTGCCGTATATATTGTTACGATATGGAGTGAAGTTTGTAATACGTGGGTTGTTCTCTGTCCGGTCCGCGGCAGCAGACACAGCAGTGGCATTTGTGTGTCGGATAGACCAGGCGACAGCGTTCAGTCCAAATCATCATTACGAAATTTATCATCCGAACTGTCGGCGGTGTAAGGCACACATAACACAGGACTGTGTCCTGACAAACAGGCTTGCAGGACACAACCGATGTTGCTGAAGCAAAGTTCGAAGTCTTTGCATCTGTACAATTCAGGACGCAACGCTCCGTCAATGGGAACCGATCATACCGTGACACGGCCTCACGTGCCGTTCCTAAAAGAATTGCGAAGGGTGTAAAGAAGCTGCCGTGGCCAACTTTCACGTGTACTCACGGTACTCTCCAAGAGTGACTGAGGAAATTACTAAAACGTCAAGTCGCAATTTAAATGCGAGATCACCCATGTAAAATAAAATAACGCAAAACGATCGACCCCCTAGGTTGGGTAGTCAACAACACAATACATAATACTGTCCCGACACTTTTTGATCCCACCTTTTATGCTCGTGATAAAGCGACGGCAGAAGAAGAAGAATATCAGGAAGATGAAATTTTTGATGGAAAATAATGGCCGCGGTTATTCTATAGCCTTCTTTACGTCCACATGAGAAATGTCAGACCTGGGGTTTTGACGTGTTTCTCTGTAGATACACAGAGAAGAGACCGAAAATTGGCTGCGCGGCAGAAACTGCAGCCACGTTCGGAGGCAGCGGTGTTGAGTGGAGAGGGACGTGCGTCTTGGCAGAACTGCAGTGCTGCAAGGTACAACGGAGAATTTACGGGCCACCTGTTTAGTCATTCAGAACTGTGCACTGTCTGTGTGTTTTGTGTGATTCTTAGAGTCAACAGTATCAAGTGGTTTGTCTCTGAACATAGAAACTGCGTGTTTACTGTGAGGTACGTACTGAATATCTAAATGCTGTTTAGTTCAACTTAGCTTTCAATAGACCGTGCCACGGCTCAGTCAGTCGGTCTTCGCCGTCCTGTCACCGCGGAGGCCCGGTTTCAATCCTAGGTCAGTCCATGAGATATTTTTGGTGGACAAAGTGACACTGGGACAAGTTTCTTTTCCCCATTACTCCTTTTTCACCTGTCAGTACCATTCCACCAATGCTCCACACTCATCTTCATCTACACGTTTCTCTTACCAAAATTACAACCGGACCAAGCCTGGGAACCTCGAAAGAAGGTAAAGCTGTTTCTGATGTCGGGGGTCGCTGGATGGAACAGTGCCTTCACAGTGTCTGTCAACTAGAAATGTTACTGTCGGGACGTGGGGACCGTCAATAGCAGTGCAGGGTGGATACACAAGTAATTACCGCACATTGTTCAGAGACTGCTGGAGCTGTGTTTCAACGCATCGCTGCGTTCGGTTTGAATAGACACATGCCTCGCCGTGACGTGTGGGAGGCCTGATATACATCGCCAGGAATGCGGCTGCAGCCAGCAGTTGTACAGGAATATTCGCACAGCCAAATCTCATTGGATGCTAGGCCTCGTCGTTGGATAGATACCGGACGTCACATCTACGGGCAATGACAGAACAACATCGCACGGTACGGCCGCAGCCAGCAGTTCGTTCTGTGCTGCTGACCGACGCTCAGTACTTGCAGTCAACATGACCTCACGTCCTTACAGCGCTTGCATACAAACTGTCCGTCTCCGTCGGGTAGCTCAGTTGGTTTAGCGACTTTCGACGTGCTGGGTGGTCCGGGGATCGAATCCCGGTAGCGACAAGATTTTACGCACCCGTCCAGACCGGCCCTGGGGCCCACACAGCCTCCTTTACAATGGGTAAAGGGTGCCGGGGTAAAGTGGCAGAAGCCTGGCGTTGACCATTTGCCCCTTCTGGCAGCGAGGTTAAAGAAAGGGCAGAGCTGTACCTGCACTCCGCCTCTGGGCCTTCGTAGCCTGTTGTGGGATGAAATTTACTTTGTAGTAGTAGTAACCTAGCTCTGTCTGTCTGCTATCAATATAATGCAACGTAATACAGCAATCTACTGTGTCCTGGACTGTGGACATTTAGAGACTAATATTAACGTGATTTGTGCTTACAGACCCAGTCCGTACCGCGCAGTAAGCACTCTCCGTCTCTGTTATAAAAAAATCAGTCAGTTAATGCTGTGTAGTGAAATAATTACTGTTTGGTCTGAGATCCACACAAAACACGTAAAAACACTGTGTGGACAGAACGTAGAATTGTTGAATGTTCAAGGGTGTGAGGGTGTGGGCGGGGTAGCCCAGTTGGTGTAGTGACTGCACTACAGCCTGGAAGATCCGTGTTTCGATCCCCTACATGCTGTAAGAAACTTCGTTTTATCCGAAGCACCCAGACCGATCCCAGAACTCACCTGTTCTCCTATTGTTTTTCCGGAAGTACAGCGTGAAGCTGACCGCTCAACAACGTCCAGTGCCAGGGTGAAAATGAGTGGAGCTCTACCTCCTGTCCTCGTACATATTCTCATGGCGTGGATGCTGACAAATTTACCCATTATCTTCATGACAACTTATAAAGAGTGTGGTAAATATAGTAGGCACTGTGCTTACTAATGGTACATACAGTAACCACTGTGCTCTGGATGGTATATGACTCTGATTTTGTTTGGTTTAGAGCTTGTTTCGCTGCTCGTCAGGGGGCAGCACTCGATCTGACAAGATGAGGCACAGCCAAGTCCTCTGAGCTTCATTTTGAACTTCAGAAGAGTAAATAATTCTGACACAGTGCAAAACGGCGTGGTACTGTCTCAATACAGTGAGACTGTGCGTCTCTCGCTGTGTCTAACACTGCTGATTGTGCTGTTCAAGTGCAACGCTTGAATGCGAAAGGTCGCTGGTTCGAGACTAACTTCTGACAGGTTTCATTTTTGTGCTCTATTTTTTCTGAGTTTTTTCGTAATTATTTCTGTTCTGTAATTTCCGTCCAAATTATTTAAGGGATAATCAGGGCTGGACATTGATGCTTAATCTGATTGTCAGCACTTCATAAGGTCAGGAACGTACAGTGATGACCATTGATGTACAGGGACTTACAGTGTTGTACAGGGACGTACAGGGGCGTTCAGTGATGTACACGGACGTACAGAGGCGCACAGCGACGTACAGGGACGTAAGAGACGCACATTGATGTACAGGGACGTACAGCGATGGACGTACAGGGATTACAAGGACGTACAGGGACGTACAGTGATGTACAGAGACGTAAAGTGATGCGCAGGAAAGTACAGGGACGTACAGTGACGTAGAGGGACGTACAGAGACCCACAGGGACGTAGAGGGACGTACAAGGACTACGATGCTCAGTGTCAGTGTCGTACTGTTACGTTCACCAAACGTGTGTGTTTCAATTCACTTCACGTTTTTACATGCCGCTGTAATTCCGCAGAACATTTACAAACCAAGGCCCGTACTGCTGTCAACACACACACACACACAATTTTGTAAACAGTTACAAAAACTTCCCTCAGTAAACATGACTGTACTCCCCACGGGAGCACAAACGACCGACCATCACATGGCTTAATGTCTGTGTAAAGGTAAAGGAGTCCCGTCACAGGCCTGGAGTGGCTCGGAGGGTTCCAGGAAGTTAAGGTTCCCAGATTACTTGACTACGGCACAGGATGGTGGTAAGGTTGTCAGCCTTACGCACCGGCCACTTCTACCACCCCCTCCCCCCAAGAAATGCTTCTGGTACTCATTTCTGTTAGAGGCTGAGTCGACAATGACACCAGCTGGGATCGAACCAGCGACCTTCCGATTTGTAGCACAGCACCTTAACCACTGTGCCACCGCGGCCCCCTAATGTCTGTGCAAACGACTGTAAATTTGGTTGGCAGTACGAGCAAAGAGTTTTGGTAGCAACAGATGCTTGTTTAGGGTGAACCAGCTTTGAAGTAATGTAATGAAAAGTACATAAAATAGTGAGAAATTTTACAAAATTAACAGACATTTAGCACACGTGTATCGTAAAAATGTGGCTCCTCATGGTCTCTCCTCTACGTAACACACGTGTCGGTCCATCCATTTCGCTGGAAAGTTATCCCAGAGAAACGACGTGGGAATATTAAAATTGTAGCCTGCGACAGTTCTCGTCTTCTTGTGCCACTGCTGTCGCTGTCAGCCCACGGAACAGGTCAGTGCCTTAAATTGTTGTACGGTCTGAATCGAATTTAAATTTTATCGGCAGGTTCTAGTGGAAGTCCCCAATACAAAATTTCATTAAAATCCGCACCGTGTGAGCTGAGGTGTTCCATGCGGACGGAAGGACAGACGGGCACGATGAAGCCAATAGACGCCTTTAGCGATTTTGCGAAAGCGCCTAACATCGACAGCACCATTGTGAACCAACAGTGATATGCATTTCGGCCCCATTGTTGTGATAGCCACTTTACTGTTCACAATGATAGGGATGTCACAAATACTAAATTTCTCTGTACTTATGTGTTTTGTAAGGATTTCGAAAAACATGCTTTTCTGCCTATAAAACATATTGTTATTTGTAATTAAGACGGAGTCTGTTTACTGAGCGGTACGAAATGAACCTTCATTTATAATTCAGGCTAACCCTTATCCTGCTAAAGTCGAGAATATGGTGAGATCCTAATAATGCCAGCAAATGACAGGTGAGATTCAATTCGGCGTTTAAAGGGTTAACCGTAGTCTTCAAAATGTGGTGCCGTAGCTGGCGCTGTTAGGCGCCGGCATGCCACAGCAGAAGACCGGGTTCCATCCCAGGTTAGTCCCTGTAAGATTGATAGTGCACAAAGTGGCTCCGGATCTCCCCTGTCATTATCACTCCACCATTGCTCCATACTGATTTCCATCTACATGCTGCTCGTAGCAGAATGACACATCTTCATAGATGGAACAGACAGAGTGTTCCAAAATGTCGGTATATAAAATGCAGACGCCGGGGAATCACCCAAAAGAAAAAAATGCAACAAGGACATGAATGCCTGACTGTATTTTTTAAAGATGTGTTCAGTTAACGGGAGTAAACAGCGTCGGCGATAGACTAGTTGAAGAGTATGCCTACGGAGCGTCGATGGAGTGACGCCGAGAGCAGCAGCACAAGTACCCTGTCACAGTGCCACTTCGTCCACCACAAATTCCACGCAGGTTAACCTGGGATCCAGCCCCTTCCTCGGTATTTATTACTGTTGTATGTGAAACAATGTCAGCTTCTGGCAGTGGTTGTACTGCAACATGTCATTTTCCGGCAGTGGCTGTGCTGCAACATGTCATCTTCTGGCAGTGCCT
>Ga0123353_10011297_pt1 | contig 12565 bp, 2 predicted proteins | sample TergutLab28metaG_3_FD_92763 | JGI IMG/M metagenome (GOLD analysis project Ga0123353, IMG submission 92763) | Labiotermes labralis P3 segment gut microbial communities from Petit-Saut dam, French Guiana - Lab288 P3 | ecosystem: Host-associated > Arthropoda: Insects > Digestive system > Gut ... | reverse complement strand
GTTTCACCAATCCCAGGTACATATATCCAAGCCCCGGCATAATGCTTAATATGAAAAGGAGGAACTTGCTGTGAGTCTTTTCCTTGCGTCCGTGTTTATAAGGTTTGTAGTAGTGATACCGGTTTCTGTCACGCTCATGCCCTGCCAAGGACGCAACACATTCTTTGCAAAGGCGTCCGCCGTTTAAATCCACCAGACATTCCGCGCAGTATTCTCTTCCGCAGTTCGAGCAGCTTTGTACAGCTTCTCTTTCACTATGAACCATGCATCTCATATAAAACGCTCCCTTATGTTTTAATATTCTGCACATACATACGGGAGCGTCCATATAAAGTTTGCGAAATTAAAATATTTTTACATTTGAAATATTATTCCATTGCTCTAAATAAAACAATGATAAGTGTTTAATATCAATAAAATTTTTCTTCAATATAAAGTATTGCGTACCCAATTTTTCTCATATTATACCGAATTACCGTGAATAATGTACATGAACTGACAGTACCTGTGGCCGCACGGTCTAAGACGTAGGTCTACGACCGCTTGTTTCCTGGGGTCGCGGGTTCGAAACTCGCTGAAAATATAGGTGTTCTTACGTTGTGTTTGTTGTGTTTTGTATAGGTAGCTGCCTCTGCGTTGGGCTGATTGCCCGTTTTAAAGGTTCTACAAGGTGTTTATCTAATTGTGTGTGATACGTAAAACCTCAAATATCATGTGGCCTGTGCTTGAGTTGGGCTGTTGCACTACAGAATATAAAGTATGTGATGAATAATATGTAGTTTGAGACATTTGCTCAATTATAATAAAGTTGGGCTGAACATGCAGTATTGATTTCCAATGTCATCTTTTCCTACACGTTTCGATCTTGAATATCAAGTGATATTTCTATAATATTTATTGTAAAAGTTTGGTTGATTCCACTCTGTTTGGTATTACGAAACGTTCTCCCTGACGGTCTGTGAAAATCGAATTGAATGCCAGGCAACTGGAAAGGAAATAATTGTGAAGTATCATAGTTCAGTTCACGAAGGAGATACAGAATTTAATTCAGTAGTACATGAACTTATAATGCATATATTTAACATATTTTAACTGAATGATCAAGAACACTATAATAAAATAGCTACGTTATCTAACAACAAATGTAGAAATACAGTACAGGAAAAACAGATGCTAAAACAAAACATGGATTTTTTAATAAAATTTTGTTCTTGATCAGTATGACTTAACATGTTATATAATACAAAATATTAAAACAAAATATAATTTTATACCCAGACTCAGTTGTTAGGTCCCTGTTACTGATAATCATATACAGACCGAGACTTGTTGCAGTATCAATATAGTTTTTATTACATGGCTGGACAGCCTTAGTGGGCCTTGTCCTCCTCGTTGCTGAGGTTTCGAGGTCACAATTAGATTCACCACTCTCGGTACGACTCCTCCGGATGAGTTATCGGTCCGTCACAGAAACCTCTACTAGACAACACACACCAAAAAATATCCATGCCCTCTGTGTGATTCGAACCCGCAATCCCAACAAGAGAGCGGAAGAAGACCCACTCTTAGACCGTACGGGCACTGGTAAAAGTTAAAGTGCACCCTTGTACAGACACTGAGGCTCTGTACAGGCCGTTCGGCCTATAGGGGAAGTAGAGGTATAGCTCTACTCTTTCTTGACCACGGCACGAGAAGGGGGTGAGGGGTTTGCGTCACGTCCCGACACGGCCACTGGGATCGGTTAAAAATAACAGGTATTGCTACTAATTCCTGTAAGCTTTCAGTAACAATATGTACTATATGCAATTTATTTTGACGTAATGCTTTTTGTCAACACTGGTATAATAAATGGTCACATTGTGGATGAAAATAACGACACTAAAGTTGAGATTTTTCTGCACTGTGTTGTACTTTCAAATAAACATTTTATTGACCGTCTAACCCGCAGCTACACTACTCGTGGCAATTTCAACAAATTCACTCTATGCGTGTTAACACGATCGTATAATGTTCAAGGATGTGGACAGATTACTGGCAATGCAATGTACAGTTGTTTGTCGTTCATTATACAATCGTTGTCTAGAATCTATATTATGGGAATATCCTGAATTATTTGTCTTCAATTTCTTTTGTTCTTAAATTATGTTTGAAGTAATTTGCGAGAATTACTGAACTTTTAAACCTTGAAACTGAGTTATGCATCTCCACATTATTCAACGCGAGCAGTGCATTTATGACATGATAGCTCTGAAACCTGTCACAGGTATGTAATACTTGTTACTTTTAAATAGCAAATTGTTGGCCTGAAACGTTCAATGCTGGCACCGGAAGTTAATTGAATCAGTCTGTTGGTAGAAAAAAAATTGTATGTATCAACTCCGTTCGTCATATTTTCATTGTTTCATGCATTATGAAACCACTCATCCACATTGCTTATGAATATGCTCTTATTTATGCCAACTGTGTTGCAAGTGTCGGGTTCCCTTTCGCAGACAGTACGCATAGCCTAATTTTCGTATTCGCTATAGGTAAAATCAGATTAATAAAATAAACTTTGTCAATTGCTGTCAGTACACAGAGGTTCTGAGAGCGTCAATGTCAATTCTTTTTAACTTTGTCTTTGTGCAAGAGTCTCTGTCGTCACGAGCTAACATGTACTGCGTACATATAAAACTTACATTTCTGAAGGAGTTGAACATTGAATTGTCTGTATAGACCTTACCCTGTGACCTCATGCACTATTTCTGCTAATGCACCTTTTGATCGAGATTAGGAGAGCGGCGTGGCCTAGAGGATGATATTAAGACTGTATAAACTGAGACGTGTGATGGAACTTTTACATAAAAGGGCGTTAAAGGTTTTTTAAATTTCTCTGAAGAGGGAGGCAGTAATCTCCTCCGAATCTATGTTATGTATGTGTCAGCAATAAAAGGCATCCTATCCAAAGAAGATCCCATTATTTATAAAACCCGCTGTGATAAATTAAGGCTCTTGATTTTACGTCGATTTTATCATATATATTGGTATATCACGTTTCACGGGAACCCGATCTTAAAACTTGGTCATCTTTATGGGTTGTATATTGTTTATTCTGTTTGTTAATTGATATGATATATTTTTAAAATGCAATTGGGTTGATAGCCGGTGGCGGTAGTATACACCAAACACACAAACAATACATAGAACAACACAGTCGACACAAATAATACATAGAACAACACAATTAACTAACTGGAAAGAGTGTGGGCCGTGCCCCTCCTGTGCGAGTTGTACACTGACATTTGCGTCACAACTGAGGAAAAAGCACGGGAAAATCTCAGTCAGGGTAGCCGAGGAATGCCAGTTGGCACGATGAAAACAGAATATAGAGAACGGAGCTTACATAACAGTCAGAATACACATCTTACATAATTGAACAGAAGTATACAAAACATACAACCAAACACATAATGATAAAAAAGAACCAAAAGAACATGAAGGTATATGATAAAAGAAAAAGCCATAAAAGCAGCAAACTTCATGTGATCTATATATCCTCTAATAATGTTAGACACCCTGCTACTAAGACTTTCACTACACTTCACCCAACTACACATCACTCCACTTCACTATACTTTTCGACGCTTCACTTCCTCCCATTTAAACTTCATCCAGCTACACTCCACTACTTTCTCATTTGGTTTAACCCCATTTAAATTTCCTACCGCTCCATTTCAACTCACATCACTACACTTCATCTCACTTCACTTCACTGCACGTTTAGATGATCGCCACACTTCTGTACCTTTCGTTTCACTCCGTACTATTCCTTTCATTTCATTGAAGCAGGGACCGTGACACATAATGTTTGAAAATTATATTTTATTTAATTTATTTTTGTGAATGTCCTGCGATTTTCTTCGGTTTTATGGTCTCTTTTTTCACTATCTCTAATTCAAGTAGAAGTAAATGATTTGTGTAACGTTTCATAATTATTCTATTATCGTAGTTAAGCCCAGTTATGTTTGCTATTGCATAACTGTTACATATTTAAGAACTCCATTAACCCTATAGTCTGTTTTCATGTTAACATCGACCAAGAAGATATTCGCTCGTCGAGAAGTTCGGCTTCGAGTTCCAAGATTATGTTTGGGTCATGCCTCTAGAGGCGACTCCCTGCTGGTACCCGAGAGAAGGCCAGAGCTTACTTTAACACGTGTTTATTACTTCGCTCGCTCAGAAGTTATGTGATCACAACTTTAGTTAAACCCGCGCACTGCTTCCGGCTCCATAACACAAGTCAATTCGCCGCAAGTTTACGATGCAATATTCTGAGATGCACGTATGTATCGTGAAGACCCAGTATCTCTTACGAACCTTTGGTCAGTATCCAACTAACTTCGTGTTCATCGAAAAATAACATAAAGAATGAATTCTTTGAGGTACGAGGTTCTAACTTCGGTATCGGTAAAGACTGAAATTTCCTGAGATGTTTTGCCATGTCGACTGGAAGATAGTTACCGGATTTTCGAAGAAACTTAGCGCATACATCTTCAGGGTTAATCACCTAACACATGAGAAATGAGTTTTCAGGAACCCGTTGTGAGAACCTCATATCTGACATAGACTTCTTATTTCACATGTATGAACTGCAGTGAAATTCGGCTGTAACTGTTAACTTCAGACGTGAATACTAGAGTCACATAAAACCCTTTGTTTTCGGAGATGAAGAGTTAGATAGCGTTCATTTTGTGAAATTTGTATAAAGTAATTAAAGTAATGACGGTAATGTTGGTATGTATTCAGAACTAGACGAAAATGTCAGAACCGGAATAACTTAATCACTATAATGGTCAGACTAGGCGCCAAAGACCGGGGAATCGGTTTTCACTTCCGGGCATGGACAAAGGCTTTCCTTCCTTCTCCAAAACACCCAGACCGACTCTCCAATCAAAGGATCCCGACTTCTTTTGTCTTCAGTCGCAGCGTAAGGTCGTTGCTCTTCTGGCATGTTACGCAGCGTAGATTGGTAGTTAGTTACCGACGTTTCGGGACCACCTGTCGGTACCATCCTGAAGGCTCAAGCAGTCCAAACCTTAGGTTACCGACGGCTTGTATACCCCGGGATGAGAGCGACCACTTCGTAGAGCTAATTTCTCACAGCCATCCAATTGCCGAGTCTTTTGATGTACGGAAGCTGTATCTCAGCTAGCTGAAACGTCTTCAAAGAGTCGTGCTTTTATCTCGCACCATTTGTGGTGTTTCTGACGGATTTTAGTTCTGTTATTTTAAGTTCACTTATCGGGAAGTACTTTTTCCTCACCCGTCCAGACCGGTCCTGAGGACCAACCAGTCTCCTATATAATGGGTGTCGGTTTATTCACAGGGGTAAAGTGTCCCGAACGTGGCGCAAAACCCTTAACCTGTCGCCGAGATTAAAGGAAAAGTGGAGCTTTACATGATCCATAATTTTTTATTGTGTAGTTTACATCTCAAGTTATTCTCTTCGTTACTCTATTGCTGCGTGCTACCTCTGTTTACCCACAATTCAATAATGGCACACTCACGGTAACATCCGATCTTACGTATTTCAAACTGATTTTATCATTGCCATTTTATATCTTGTTTTGATTCTGTCACTTTAATAATTGTATTATCGTGTGGCCTTTATCCTTTGCATTTCCTCCCCGAGGATGGCTGCGTATGAGGCCGAAACATGTAATGGACTATATTATATAAAAACCATTTCACTTATGTGCACTTTACTGGTTTTATTATCATATTATATATCCATATACAAAGAGTAGAGCATTACCTCTACTCCGCCCTCTGGGTCTTCATGGCAGGTTATAGGGTGAGCATTACCAGTACTTTTATGGCGAAATATTTTTTCTATATGTTCCAACATTTGAGGGGAAGATGCTGCTAGAAGATCAACTCTGCCCAACCAGATTACTTGGCATCATATTTCAGCAGATGAGAGTTCTACCAGTTATCATCGTGAGAATATCAAGGGTTGTCCTATGGCATGTATGTGTAGGCACTGAGGGTAGGCGGCAGTACAGCTTCGAGATATTCACAACCAAGCACTAGAAGAAGATGGGTGTTCAGACGCCATGTTTCAGCCGCTTTGCACGAGATAAAAACCCAGTATCAATTTTGCAGCAAATTGGGTGGGCCTCGGAGCCGGTCTGGGGGTCCGAAATATGTCGCTCCCTTCTGGATCGGACCATCTAACCCATAGCGATTCGCTATACCGATGGAACTATTCCGGCCACCATGAGGATATTGTCACGGTTATTCGAGTTTTTCCGGCCCTGAATGAGGGAAAAGTTCATCATAAGAATAAGGAAATTGGTATTTGGTCGGTTGCCAGTTCCAGTCTGTGTTGAGGGCTTGGTCATCATAATTTGATATTTTAAGCAGATACTCCATTTCTATCTTACGATTTTCCGTGATACATTCTTTCAATTAAATAAAAGGTAAAGTGATCCCGTTAGAGGCCCGGTGTGGCCCAGAGGGTGGGTAGAGGTATAGCTCTACTCTTCCATGACTGCGGCACTAAAAGGGGGTGAATGGGTAGCAGCACGCCCCGGCCGCAATTTACCCCCGGTAAAGACCCGGTACTCATTTTACAGGAGGCATATTCTTTCAAATATTTCACACTTATTTATTCCATACATGCTGAAATTTGGTGTTCATACTTTCTAAATTGTGCTGTTTACTTTTCCTTCTTGTATATAATAATGGTAAGAGTGTTAGCTGAAGCAGAATTTTGTATGCAAACAATTTATTTTTTGGGGGGGGGGTGTCTGAAAGAGTGATAGGTAGGTATCAGCTGACACGGCGTCGTCTGAGCTACAGGAATCTTAACCTATTTGTTTTGTTTAATAACTATCTGTTAAAACGTTTCCCAAGAAACTAATATCCCATTAAATGATGATATTGTGTTCAAATGAAGATATTGTGTCCAAATGATGGATGATATTGTGTCCAAACCAGCGGTCACACAATTAATTTAATAGAGAAGTCATATGTAAACAAAGTTGCAGGCCTGTGTGATAAAATTTTTTCGGGTAATTATTGAACAAACGCCTTTCTAAATAACGGACGAATCAGCTGAGTTGCAAGTAAATATGATTTTTTTTTTAGGGATCATAAATAAAATTCTTACATATAGTAGACAGGTGTGAAGAGTACGTCTTATGTTTATTGGACCGTGCATAATTGTGATAGCTGAAGAATAAAAGACCAACTTGTATCCGTGTAGCAGGCTGAAGCCTGCTACACGGATACAACCCCAACCCAACCACACCGAAAATCCAACACACATCGAACCAAAAACAATAGACCATTGTCGTAATTCAACAGAAAAAGTCGCAAGCTCCTGATATGGATATATTAATGTCCGAAACATGTTGAGCATATAAGAAGTGCAATAAAATAGCAAGTGATATCAATTTGGTCTTTTATTCTTCAACTATGAAGAGTACGTATTTGCTATCAATTATTTGTATTTATTTTCGCTAGGAAGCAACTGTGTTATTTGAACCACATTTATCATTGAATTCCTCGTTCCTCCTCCATAAGCATCTTGTAATAAAATCAAATTATATGTGTCTCTTACTTTATCTGAATTTCCTTCTCGGAAATTTCATACTTATAATAAACCCGTCTTAGATACATTGAGACTGCGCACAATATAAGCTCTTAAGACGTGTTAATATTTTAAAAGCTGTTACATTACTTGCGTACAAGTTTTGGCACTTAATACTGTGTAGTTCAGGCCGTCAGTTGTGGATGTACTTGCTAAGTCCCCGCTGAATGTCACACACACTTCGGGTTAATGCCACGCCTACATGTTAACTGCCTTTGCACTTTCCTGTGCATCTGACAGACCGAAATTTCGTGAGGCATATTATGAATGTCAGCTGCAAGGTGATTTCCAAGGAATCTGTAATATAAACATATGTGTATCTATATATACAAAACTGATGTTAAAATTACATTTTTTACACAAAATTTGTCGTACCTCTGATACGTTTCGATCTATCTTTATCATCTTCAGGAGGTTACTGACCTTCAGTAAAACATATATAAATACATAGATGGATTATTAAGTGCATTAACATTTTTTGCATAAAATGTCTGAAGATGTTATAAATTTTGTTTGTAGCAGTGTGTAACTGGTCCATAAGATGCGGAGGGTATAGTTTTATAGGCTTTTACAATTATTGCACGGACGTGAATAAATTTTTAGTATATTTGTATATAATCGACCTATAATTAATGTAATACATTAAAAAGTTTTATGTATATAACCATTTTGAATATATATATATATATATATATATATTCAAATTTTTATATACATAAGTCTTTTAATTATATTAATTATAGGTCGATTATATTGTTTTGAATTTACGATCATTATACTGGACTTATTTCTTAATTTAAAGACGCTCTCAGAATGGCAGAATACACATGCGTATGGATTTGAGGGAGCGAGTTATTCACGCAAGATACATTCGGAATAATTTTTAAGGAAGCAGTTGTGGCCTAATCGAGGAAATAACCCCATAAATTTTCTTGAGAATCGGAGGACATTCACAATGAATTCAACGAAGATGTCCGGTTTCTCGGCACAGATTCAAACCAGTTCCCTTCAGAATACGCGTGTAAAAATTTACTGCTGCGTTATCTTGTTCGGCGAATAATATACATGTCAAAATAAGTGTATAATACTTGTTACAAATTATACCAATAAACCGCCCACAATTTAATGTTGTAATGCACAAAAGTCTTACTTGTTTCGGCCCTCACTGACCCATCATAATGGAGAGCAGTTGTACAAAATATTTGTAGTGCCATAATGTCATTTCCAGTGTAAGGAACTGTGTTGAGATCATCAATATTATGACATGGAGATGCAAGTGTGTGCACAGTAGGTGGAATAGCCTATAGATGGGGGTATGTTCACCTTAGTCCTTCCGCACCTTACTACCGTGAACACACTCCAACGTACAGACTGCTCAGTTATTGTGTCAATATTCGCATCTGATCACCATACAATGAAGATCTCATAAGAGTTCCGTGTACTGGACATGACAGTCTGGCGTAGCAGTTTTCTTGTAAAACTGCACCCCGTGATGATGGACCAGTGACAACCGAAAAATGTAGGAGTTTTATACATTAAAACATTAAATATGTTTGCTTTTTGTTGATCTAAATTGTAACAATTATGTCACAATGCACGAAAAATGTAAAAGGGTAAAGTACGTCTCTAATGCAGTATCTAACAAGTGCACACTATTTCCATATATAATTTAGAATTAAAGCTCCAATTATGAAAATTCTTTTTTTGTTGGGCATCAGTAAATTTTGTGGTATTCATTTCCTTACGTTAATGGACAGTCTATAATATAATGTACAGCTAATGCGCGATGTTTCAATTGAGTTGTAATGTTTTAATTGTAGATTATATATTGCAATAATGTGCATTATTGGATATTTCAATATGGATTGTCAATAAATTCACGGAAAGGAATACCAAACGAAATACAAAGAACATTTCGAAAGCAAACTGAAAATTGTTGTTAATCGAGTTATTAGGCGCTGATTGTTTTTAACATTGAAACTCGTAATTAGGGGGACCAAATCAAGGTAACTGCGTTGTCTGGGGAATGTTACAAGGAAGGAAGAGACAAATTGGGACTAAATTTTTGGTACGTAATTCTTTGTTATTTTGGTAAAGACCTAACAGATCCTAAATTTGGCAAGACATCGTGTTACATATTGTTACCCGAAACGTATGGGACAACTTAAATACAAAAATTACTTGTATAAATCTTAAAAATAATGTTTTGTCGAAAGTGAACAGTTTGGTTTTACACGACTGAGCACGGAATCTAGATGGGTGATTTACACACTGTCGTGATTTGCCGGTATTCATAAAGAATGGTTCTTCGCTAGGTAATTGTTGATTTTCAGAAACCTCTGCATGTGACATTGACGATAACACAGTGGTACTGGTGAAGACTTAAACTTTCTGAAATGCAAGGTCATATCGATTGTTCAGTAGGTACTAAAGTTTACTGCGATAAATCTCTACCAACCACCACGGCGTAATCTTCATGCCTGTGCTTCACATAGTTAATTTATGATCTAAAATATGTTACCCTTTTTCCCCTCCCAACCACCACCACCACCACCACTATGAATTTCTGTGCTATAGGAGAAGTCTACAGCATGTGTATAAAGCACCGTTCTGTAAATCAGTATAGTAGAGTGTAACAGGAGCGTTTTCCCTTTTACGATGCAGGATGTGTAAATACAAGCTACCGCTGATCAGAAATTTCGCGTAACACAAACAATCTACGGATGAAATACAGAGTACTTAAATTAATGAGAAGTAATCGATCTGCTTGCTCAAGTGTCTGCAACTTTAGGTAGAATATGTTAACTGAAGTGTTCACTGCCTGACTGACTTCAAATACTGAATATACACAAAACAGCCTCTCTACTGATATGGATCATTATCAAACAGATCTTCGTCTGAACCTCATTTACTTAATCAGTAACCTAAGTAACGTAACCCAAAGCTACAAAAGGGAAGTTACTGGAGTGAACACATCGCATAATTTATGACTATCCCACAGAATTTACCAGCAACAAATATGTTTATGTGCTAAACGAATAGGCCACCACATTGTTACCCACAGCTCAGCACCGTCGTAAGGAAGCTGATGTATCTCCTATATCACATTCTGGTGTTGCCGGTATCAAATACCGGTATGTGTATCGACTGCTATGAGTAATTTTCTAAGTTTTTTGTCAGTTCCTGTAGTGAAGCGCCTATGTAGTGCCTCATATTAGGGCAGATCTCTTTTCTTCAAGATTATGTCCAATTTATTTCTCAGTAATAGTTTCATCACTCTTATTTTACGTAATCTGAACTGACTGTATCAACATTAGCATTTTTTAAGTCTCAGTGGTTACTTTATTGTCAACCGGGTTTCATATTCAGCAATTCTAAATTCTCCTCACAAAGTAAGTTTATGTGGTTTTTGTAGGGATTTCAGAACAAACTGCTATTATTTCACTATACAGCAATAAGTGCTTGGTTGTTGTAACCAGGACAGAGATTGATTACTGCATGGAACATTCAGAAATTCTGCCTTCTGCGCATGCGGTTCATTTAAGTATATTGTGTAGATTTTGGGGGAAAAAATTCTATTACTTCGCTATGCAGCATTTATTGATTAATCTCATAAAAGAGACGGAGATTGTTTACTGCGCGCTAAGAAATTAATACATTTTCAGGTTATTATTACTCTTTAATGGGAAAATTTTCTTACCGAATCGTTGCGAAACTTTTACATTTGTGTCATTAAAAGTTTTGAATGCGAGCAATATGTCACGCATCTCGGTGTTCTGGTAGCTCATGTTCGTTAGAAAAACTGTTCCCAGCTAAGACAGCCGAGGCTAGATCCTCTATGTATACTGATGCTTTTCGCAGTGTGCAAAAATTGTAGTCCGGACACACGTTAGTTATCAAAGCGTACCTGAGAGTGTGATATTATAGTCGGTCTTAAAGAGAGTGTGCATGAGGATGCTGGTTATCCTTATAATTTAACTATTTGCAGGTCGAAGCTTGTCTGAGTAATACATTTAAAATACTGTAGTTTTACCTCGTATAAAACACACTTGGTATTTATTATGTTGTCGGATATAGTCTAATGGCGTTCAGGAAGGTTTTCTTCCGACACCAAACTGTAAGTAACGCAGATTCTGTATGTTTGAAATATTGAGTTAAATGGAGGCGCCCACACCAAGAGAACTGGTTTCAAGCAATTACTTACTGCAACACGAAACTGCAGTTGTATGAAACTAATTGTCTGAAACCAGGTACTATTTCGGTTGTGCGCTCCGCCGTAAAGTAGAGTATATGTGATTAAAACTATCGGTTAAAGAGTTAAGACGCTGCACTAATACAATATTTTATGTCAGTGAATCAGAAATTAAAGCCATTTTTGGATGACTTGTTTCACAGATTTATTAAGAATCTAGGATCTATAGGCTACCTTTGTGCCTGAGTTATACATAGTAGTCGTACACACGCACACAAGTAATTGTAATAATATGTTAGGTAGGTGAATATTAGCCTCTTGAGAAATGTCGAGTAAAGGAAAGTTAATTTTAATCAATGTAAAAACCTTTAATTAAATGGAAACACGTCTAATTTGGGAGACACGTGATATTAGTTTCGAGACATCAATTCTAGTTCTTAAGTTTTTGAAACTATAATTACGTCGCATTTGGTTTAGTTAAAGTTAAGAATGTAGCCTAATGTGTGCTACGTCATTCGGACTGCTGAGATCCTTTCATTTCCATGCCGAAATTTTTTTATTATTTACTGAATTTTCTGTAGGTATTTTGGTCACACAGAATTATGAAATATATCGCATTATTTACTGAATTTTCTGTAGGAATTTTGGTAACACAGAATTATGAAATATATAGCATTATTTACTGAATTTTCTGTAGGAATTTTGGTAACACAGAATTATGAAATATATAGCATTAT
>Ga0123353_10011296_pt1 | contig 12567 bp, 6 predicted proteins | sample TergutLab28metaG_3_FD_92763 | JGI IMG/M metagenome (GOLD analysis project Ga0123353, IMG submission 92763) | Labiotermes labralis P3 segment gut microbial communities from Petit-Saut dam, French Guiana - Lab288 P3 | ecosystem: Host-associated > Arthropoda: Insects > Digestive system > Gut ... | reverse complement strand
TTAGGACAGTGTGCACGTGTGTGCGTGTCTTTATAATATTTTCTCTGACAAAATATCGTTATAACTCTCTCTGTTGCGTGTTTCTTTTAACAGAGTCTCTTCTGTGTGTGTGTGTGTGTGGGTGGTGTGTGGGGTGTTGGTGTGTGTGTGTGTGGTGTAGGTGTGTGGTGTGTGTCTGTGTGTGGTGTGGGTGTGTGTCTGTGTGTGTGTTTGTGAATCTCCCCCCCCCCCAATAGCGGGGGAAGAAGCCAAAAACAGTTCATTCAATACAGGCATGGCATTACAAAAAAAGCATGCAAAAAATCAGCTAGAGTTCTTGCCATTTACAGAACGTCGTACACAGGCCATAGTCAAGGGCTCTCTTGTAATTGGTTTTACCGTCCCTTCCACAGCTACACTCAGTAGCAGTGACGCTGACGAAGGGAACTCACTGCTCTTCTTACGAATCTGACAGCTTTCTGGGACAAAAGCGACTTACTTTGTCTCGGAAGGAGAGGCATGTAAGTGATCGGTGGGTACAGAAATTCTACACCTCATTAAAACTGCCCCACTTGACCACACAGCGGAGCACGATAAAACCCGCCCACACACGGAGACATGTTTGAATAAGATCCTTTTTAATATTACTCTTACCTCAACGTCTTATTCTCATACATCGTATATCCGGTCAGTTAACCGTGCCAATAACGTCTGTTGAAGAGTAAAACTTGTAGAGTTCCATATTGGAAAAAAAAACAGATACTACAAATAGACCACGTTACAAAAAAATGTGATCAGATTCCATAACAATTTGACCTTCATGTGACAGTGCATCGTGATAAATTCATATAATAAAACCAACTAGATGCACTAAATTCTCAAATTTATTTTTGGAATAAAACTCTACATGTTTCGGACAGTTCCTGTCCATCATCACGAGTTTTTCACTGTACACACAGCAATGGTACATGTCATACAGGTTTGCTGACAGCTCGCGAGCTGTCAGCAGCGAGCTGATAGGCAGAGGAACTGTCCGAAACATGTAGGGTTTTATTCCAAAAATAAATTTGAGAATTTAGTGCATCTAGTTGGTTTTATTATAAGAATCCATAAAAATATGTTACAGAAATGAGAGAGCCTTAGAAAATCCACGTAGATATTCCAAAAAAGTAAACACTATAATTAATAATGAGAATGAACTTACTCAAAATAGTCACTAAAACCCATTAAAACAAATTCCATAAAAATATATAAAAGGCAATAATTTTTAAAATAAAAACATTCTTTTGCGTAATTATAAACTGACTAATTAATAGAATAATCATCAAACACAACTACACTCATTGTACAGCGATATTCTGTTAAGAAGCTACATGTTTCGGCCCAAAGGGGCTATCATCGGGATTTAAACCCAAATTTAAAAGAAAGTAAAACATTTTACTATCACAAATGTATCGTATGTGTGATATTTAGCCAGTAAAAGTGGAAACAATATTTAAAATTCTCTTTTTAGCTAAATTTGTGACCATTTATTGATTATGTAATGGACAAAAAGTAATTTCCGCTTATTTTTATATATCTGGAGGGCCGAAGAAATCCATGATGATATTTCCACCCCTGTTACAATTCATGGGAAAGAACTCACTACGGAATCTGACATGCTAACATGCGGCTGCAGCTACAGCAAGCCTTACAACACTGACAGGCCTACATCAATACTCTATAGAAGGCGTCTCTGCTTACCTTGGGATGCCAGATGTGGAAAATACCGGGATCCGTGGCCCTCACGACTTTCACGTGACTTCTGACGTACTTACGGTACAGCATCACATCTTCTCCGCCCCAACCGACGATTTCCTCGTCAAATCCGCGCACTCGTAAGAAGTCGGACCTGAGGAAGAAACAGCACGCGTGTTTAACCGTTTAAAGCACCTTACTAACGAAGTGTGTTTGTCAGCTGATTTAATATCAAAAACTCCGTGTATTTCCAGAGTACATCAACCCTTTAAACGCCGAATTAAATCCCATCTGCCATCTGCTGGCATTATTAGGATCTCACCATATTCTCAACGTTAACAGGATAAGGGTTAATAGAAGTACAAATTTAATCTGACAAACTGACCTACGCAAATGATACAACATTTCTATTAAACACATTGAACATATACTCCATACACACCACACAAAACCCTCGACAAACGCATCTTATCTTACAAGGAAATGGATCACAAATGACTTAAGTTACATAATAACTAAAGGTAAAGTGATCCCGTTACAGGCCCGGTGTGGCCCAGAGGGTGGGTACAGGTATAGCTCTACTCTTCCATGACCACAGCACTAGAAGGGGGTGAGTGGTCAGCAGCACGCCCCGGCCGCACTTTACCACCAGGAAAGACCCGGTACCCATTTTACAGGAGGCTGGGTGGGCCCCAGGGCCGGTCTGGACGGGCGGAAAATCTCGATTTCGGACCGTCCAGTCAGTAGTCAGTCGCTATACCAAGTGAGCTACCCGGCCCACAAATCATAAATACTAACAGTGTAAAAGGCCAAAACCCTCTATTACAATGGGATATCATAACAAATGCGTGGCTCCTTGTCTGAAGAACTGCCATTATTTCAAATCATACACAGGCCATGAAAAGACCTGTCATGCATCAAATCCCCCCACATTTCCTTTGAGTAGCTCCCCATTCCCTTCCGGTCGCCTAGACTGTTCTCTTAATAGGGATGCTACTGATACTGACTGTGGAGTTTGCAGTTGACCTTGGCAGTGGTTTGAGCTAGGGGAAGTCACCCGTCCCTAGCTGCTGACCAGTTTAGTTCAACTGCATTCTCCTGAGTAGGGTACAGTGGCAGTAGCTGCAAGGTGACATTGTTCAACAGCCACTGCAGCTTCAGGCTGGTTGATACAGACCAGAAGGCGCTGGAGGGCTATATAAGCTTACACTGACGGAGGAAGGGATTAAGCACCATAACACTTCTTCAGCGACCTCAGAACATCATAACTCTCCTTCGAACATGAACCTGAGTCAGTTCATTCCATCTCTAACCATAATAACGCAACTTAATGTTATCAGCTGATTTACTTAAATTTCTTTCAAGAGCACGTGTACGAAGCAGTTTCACTATCAAAATTTTCTGTTCATCGCTCTGCAGCCCCTAGTGAACTAGTCTCTCCTTATTGTCGAGGCTTGCAGATCACACTCAGACACGCCACGCTCCGCAGTGCTTCTCTGGACGAGTGATCAGCCCGATGCACAGACCTCTACCTGACAACAAACAGCACTCACAAGAGACAGACCTCCATGCCGCCGGTGGGATTCGAACCCGCGATACCTGCAAGCGAGCGGCTGCACAGCCACGCCTTAGACCACGCGGCCATTGGGACCGGCGTGCCAAAATTCTGCAAGTTACAATCACTCGTACACAATGATACGTCTCTAAATTCACTGACTCTCGCACTGACATCCTTCATCACCCTCAATACCAAACTGGTTCAAAAAAGACGACACCTCGTCTTTGGTGTTATTACCTTAACATTATGCAACGAAAAGCATAAACCTACAACGCGGCAACGGAAACTAGCTACAAATATGCCGGGCAACGTTCTGTGTCCACACACAACAACCGAATATAATCTACATCCATCCAGTAATTCCATAGCCTAAACACACGAGTAAATAAACATGAAACTTCCCACACGTGTTCATTTTAGGCACGTTTCTGCAAACGAGTCAATAAAACCAATAATCTAGTCTGCTGAATACGAATTAAAATTCAGTGTCCTTTTTTGTACAATACATTGAAGTTTTAACTGAAGAATCAAAAAACCAACTAGATGCCACTTGATATTTTATTGTACTTCTTATAGACTCAACATGTTTCAAGCATTACTATGCCCATCATCAGGAGCTCGCGACTATGATGTTGATTACCACATTGGTCATGTCGTTCTTGGTTTGCTGTATGTTGGAGGTTAGGTGCGGTTAGGCTGGAGTAGTGTCCGGGCTGCAGGCTCAAGCACAACTGTTGTTGTTGCGCTTTAGCCTGCAGCCCGGACATTACTCCAGCCTAACCGCACCTAACCTCCAACACATAACAAACCAAGAATGCCATGACCAATGTGGTAATCAACATTATAGTCGCGAGCTCCTGATGATGGGCACAGTAATGCTTGAAACATGTTGAGTCTATAAGAAGTACAATAAAATATCAAGTGGCATCTAGTTGGTTTTTTATTCTTCAGTTATCACAATGATGCACGGTCGAATAAACATCAGATATTGAACTTTTGTTTAAATTTTTTTTTGGGGTAGGGCGGGTTCTACAAAAAAATTATGAACGTACACACACACAATTTTACTGACGTCACATATTACGCCTCATACCGTCACACATGTAAACTGAACCCTCCATAATAACTACAAATTTCAAATCAAACCTGTACGTTCTACTATGTAGAGTTGCTGGTTGAATGCTACCGAACGCAACTCCTAGCATTTCTGTATCTCCATTAACCTTATTTATCCTTCTAGAAAGATATGAACATGTTTTGGGGATTTGGAGTGTTGAAGAAGGCAGTTGCATTTAATATTTTATTAACCCTTTACAGACGAAGCGCAGACTGCTTTATTTAAAGAACCAGTCCGCACCGCGCTGTAAACACTTTTCATCTCGGTTATAGAAACCAATCAGTTTATGCTGTAAGTGGCACAAGTCGCTGTTTGTTCTCAGATAAATACAAAACACATAAATACTGTGTGGGCAGAGCGTACAGTTGTTGAATGTTAAACTGTTGGTGCGTCACGTAACCAGTAGGCTTTAAATGGTTAAGCATCATAAATTCATAACTCAAATATACACAACCACAAAAACATAGTTTATATATATATATATATATATATATATATATATATGATTATGACACATTATAAAATTAATTTGCACGCACGATGACTTAAACCCACCAACTACCATCCAAAGCCAAATCGACAGCCAAATCCAAATCCCCCATTCCCATTCACTGGGCAACATGCTGGATAGACCATTGCCAACTATAATGATGTTGACGCTAGTGTCATGTTGCGTTCCGTTTGATCAGCTCAATGGTCTAGTGCGACAGTACATTAGAGTGACTGCAGAGCCATCTACTCGATGTCGATCTATTCCATTATGTATTATCGACATTTTAGATTGCTGCTTTGCTATTCTGTTGATCTGATAAGGCAAAGGCTATCAAAGCTTCATGCAAAATACTACAGAAAATGAGAACTGCGCTCTTCTGGGCTAATACACAGCGAGTAGTGGCAATTCCTTACAGGCGTTTCAGGACAACCTGTCAGTCCCATCTTCGAAGTTCAGGATTCTTGACGCTTGAAGGTTTGACCTATAGGTTGTCCCTGAAACGTCGGTAAGGAATTACCACTACTCGCTGTGTAATAGCCCAGAAGAGGACAATTCTCATCTACGTCGCGGCGGAAGATTGAAACCACGTCAGTAACACAGGATAATCAAAAATAAGCATGGTTGATATCAAGAATCACAGGTAAGTCAACGTTATGGACACAGACTTTTCCACACAAGAAGGCAAATAAAAGTCGTTTTATGTAAATTCTACCGACGCCATTCTGGCCTTACATACGAGGGCTGTCCGAAAAGTATCTAGCCATTTTGAATATCTCGAGAACCGGTCGCGTGGCCTTGATGTAACTTGGCAGCCAGTCAGAGGAGACCTTACTGTGCGTCTGTGAACAGTCACTGTCCTGTAGGGCTAGTCAGTCGGCAGTGAGACGCCATTGACTGAGCTTGTGTACTGTGTGACCGTCACATTCATAAGTCTCCTCCCTTTCACTGGCGATTTTGGCTTTGGGAAAAGCCAGAAGTCGCAAGGAACCAAATCTGTGCTCTAGGGGAGCTGACAGACCTGGGTGATGTAATGCTTTGCCAAAAAATCATACACGAGAGCTGTAGAATGGGCAGGGGCACTGTCGTGATGAAGCTATCTGCTCGCTCGGTCATTATGAATGCGACGGTCATACAGTACACCAGCTCAGTCAACGGCGTCTCACTGCCGACTGACTAGCCCCACGGGACAGTAACTGTTCACGGATGCGCAGTACGGTCTCCCCTGACTGGCTGCCAAGTAACATCAAGGCCACGCGACCGGTTCTCGAGACATTCAAAATGGACGGATACTTTCTGGACAGACCTCATTCGCCATTAAGCACTTTCAATTACGGTCAGATGATGGCTGCGATAATTGGAAGGGAGAGGTAAGCTTCAGCCGGTATTAAAGAACCAGACTTTGCCAAACGTGTTATGAGCAGATCATTATGTAGCAGGACTTTTGATTATTATACTGTTATTCTATGAAGTCGCATTAGTCCTTGTGTGATGTCACACTTCTACACGCCGTATATTGGTGATTAGTCACTGACGTTTAGGAACAGCCAATCGGTCCCATCTTCAAGGGTCAAGCGGTCCAAAAAGAATACACTGGACTGCTTGGCCCATGATGATGGGACTGATTGGTTGTCCCGAAACCTCAATAAATACCAATCTGAGCCGCTTATAACATCCCAGAAGAGCGAATACCTCGTAACTGTCCTTCTAGAACTTCTCAGTTTATTGATGTTAGGTTCATTTCAAGCTACTGCTACACTGTACTAACTGAGCTATATGTTGGAGTTACAAACTTTAATGTGTTACACTGCCTTGTGTAGAAATAGCTCTCATACTGCGGCAGTGTACCCATTCGAGTCCTACTGGGTGTCTGAATCATTCTAAGTTTCAGAATGTTCCTGATTATTCCAAACGGCCTATACCACGACGACAGATGGAAAAGACTGCATTAATGCGTCATTAGACAATATCATAAAGTTTAGTATTTAATTTCAAATAGAATCCTTTCAACGAAAAGGTGAAAAGTTAGTCCAGTAGTGAACCGTCCACCCGGAACAAGCGAATTTTGCCTAACCAAACAAAAATGGTGACAGCACCGTGACGTCAAATCATTATCAGCAGCAGTTGTCAGCAACTGAAATGAGACAGATCACACAGTACTGTGGTTTACCCTCGCCTCTTTTAATATTGATTTGTTATATAGCCTAATTATCTCAATTCAAGAGTGGCCCAAGCGGCGTTTAAAATTGAGTGGTTCGTCATGCGCGCGTCGCTGGAGCTTCTCGGTTAAAATGTCAACTGGGGCCGTTTGCTTTGTATAACTGTCGCCATTAAAATTTGTGGGATGCAATTTTAAAAAACGCCATGTCGTTTATTTTAATTTGTATGACATGCAGGTAACTAACACTTCTATCATCAATAAATTTCAACACAGTATACGTTCCATTTGTTAGGTGCAGTCGAACCCGGTTATAACGACATAGGTTTATGCGACACCCCACATATAACGTCAGATGTTATGTGGTACCAATTAATTCCTCACTCTTAACCATAATATTACGTCATGTAATGATTGGATATTTTGTCTCGTCATAAATGAGTGTTGTTATAACCGAGTTCGACTGTATTTTGAAGAAAAAAAAATGTAATTTTGATACAAAAGTAACTACACAGAAAGGAGACAACATGGCGATCTAACTAACCTAATTTGAGCAACGTCATTCATACTACCAATTCTTCAGGCAGTCATGAAATTTCTCCCATTTAATGGAAACCGAAGGTTTATTACCGTGCTCACAACAGCTCGTCACCTTTCCCCAACATGGCGATCACGCGAGACAAATATTCAGTTTTCAATGCCACGTCCAATGTAAACAGTATGATTTAGTGACATTACAATTTAAGTAGTAAGTAAATGTATAAAACTGTTTTTTGTACTGAAAACAGGAAACACATTTATGAGAATGAGCCGTGAATTTCTGTCCATAATACCTCTCGTACGCCACTTAGGGTAATCTTAGTAAATGACCAACCTAATGCACAAATTATTGTTTTATAATAAGTTTATTTTATGCCTCTACATGTTTCGAGCACTGTTGTGCTCATCATCAGGAGGTCAAAACTGTATTATACAGCATCTGGTATCTTTACACCTGTAGGTGGCCATCCGGTGCGCAGGTTGAAAGAGGACTGTGCACCGGACGGCCACCTACAGAGTGTGAAGATACCAGATGCTGTATAATACAATTTTGACCTCCTGATGATGAGCACATAGTGCTCGAAACATGTAGAGTCATTGAGTAAACTTATTATAAAACAAGATTTTGTGTATCATGTTGGTTAATTACTAAGATTATACTGAGACGCGCGGTCAGCAAAACATAAAAAAATCCACTCAGGGTAAATTTGTTATATTATCCTTTAGATTTGTACTGATACAGTGACTTATTAAAACCCTCTCTCAGAAGATCAACCCGGAAGATGACACAGCTATAAAAAGCGCGCTATCGGATGAAATTCAGAGCCGGTTCCATCCAGCACTGTACACACTGAACACTGTTTGAATATCCGCAGAAAGTTCAGTAAGGAGTGTTGACATTTCTCATTTTAAGCGGTGCTGTCCGTAGGCAACCATTCCAGTGGCCCACCCTATACATTATACATTGTGGCGGAGTCTGTAATAGCATGATTTCACTGAATATCGACCACAGCGTCCTGAACATTTCGGGTGACAGTATGATAACGCACGCTGGGGTTCGGAACATTTCATATCTAATATTTCCACTCCTCCATACGGTTTCAGGCCTTGTAAGACCTACAGTGTTACTATCATAATAACAGCAGTTATGATTATTATAGTCACCATCGTTATAACTCAATCGAGCAGTGTCCTTCCTGAGAAGGTACCAGTCCACAGCCATCTAAGATAAGCATTTTACGGAACACGAAGGTTCATAACCGCCTTGAAAAGAGCCCACCATCTGTCCCTATTCAGAGCCAGATCAATCCACTTCATATCCCCATCACACTTCTTGAAGATCTATTTTAATATTATCGTAACATTTAGGCCTAGGTCTTCCAAGTGGCCTCTTTCCCTCAGATCTCTACACAAAATCTCTGTATGCACCTCTCTTGTTTCCCGTACATGCTACATGCCCCACTCATCCCATTCTTCATTTGATCACCCGAATGATATTTAGCGAGTAATGGATTTCACACAGTATTCTCCACTCCCCTAGTACCTCGTCTTTCTTAGGCCCAAATTTCCCCATTATTATTATTCGATATCTTTTTATGCTAGCTGGTATCAACAGCCACATCATTTCGAACACTCAAAATGATACATAACTTGGGGTTTGTCTAAAACCAGAAGACACAACAAACGTAGCTTACTGCACACTGTACGAGAGATGACAAATGCGGTAATTCGCAAGCCATAAATACACTATTATGTCCAATATTAAAGACTAATGGGATGAAAAGAAACTGCACCATTTGTACTAGCGCAGCAAAACGTACAAGGGTTTTCATTAAGTCTGTGGGGGTCCTGGCCGTGAATCTTCTTGCTTTAATATTGCACATTGGATTTATGGTGTGGTAACATGGTCTTGGAGGCCAAACCTCTAGTGAATAACATAAAGGCTGATAATGCACGGTTATTGACTGCACCTTTAGTTACATCAACTCCACGTGTTCCATTCAACTATCCCCGTTTGCCCCTCTCCGTCTGGAAAGGAGTGAGGTAGTATGATTCATTATCCATTTCCTCCTTTCACAAATTCTCTCGTTCGTGCCTCAGTTATAGTTACGAACCTGACCAAAATATTTGAGGCTCACATCAAGAACGGATGACCCGGGACAGCACAGTTCTGCTTCATATAATATGAGGTCGCGGGTTTGAAACTCGGTCCAGAGACAGGTTATTCCAGAGACCGGGAAGTATTATTTATTGAAAAACCTCGCGGGAATTTTAGTGCATTTACGAGTTGGCAATTAGACACGCAAGGGTGCTGATAAGTCCTTAGTCATTGGTCATTGCTGCCGCGGAGACCTGGTTGGACGGACAAACTTCCGAATTTTTTTGAGTGGCTTGCAAAAGTTACAGCAACGGTCTAAGAAGTGTATTGAGCTTCGTGTGGAGTATGTTGAATAAATCCCGAGTTTGGTCGCTTGTTTCCTTCCTGGTCGGGCTAAGGACTTATCGGCACCCCGGTATTTCACGGAAGCATAAAACAGTGCTGTTACTTAGGTACTTACTTACTTACTTACTTACTCACTCCATCGAGCAGAGTCCTTCTTGAGAAGCTAACCTGTTTTTCAGCTGGTCAAGAAATTCCCCTCTCTTTTTACGAAACCCGAAAATTCATTACCGCATTCACAAGTGCCCTCTGAGCACTGCTAGCCGTTTAATATCCCAGTGTGTATTTTAAGTACCAAAATGTTTGACACGAAGATATTTATTAATCTCCAGACACACACACACACACACCACCCACCCCACACACACAAACCCAACACACACACCACTCACCCCCCACACACCACACATACACACGCGCGCGCGCGCAGACACACCACACATACACACCACACACACATACACACACACTGGATCTCTGAACAAACAGCAACAATCCCCCTGTGCTACAACACAAGGAGAAGACCGTTTACTGAGTGGTACGAACTACATCCTCAAATAAAACTGAGATAAATTTTCGCCTTTAATTGGTCAGTATTTAAACTGCTGTCCTCTGCCCTGAGGATGGAGGCAGTGGTTTCTTCCAAAACACCAGTTCCCACCTACAAGACGACAAGCCTTCATAACCTATAAAAGCGCAATATGAACCCCACATCTTGCACTTTTTTTCACCAACTCAGTCGCAAATATTTCAATTCCCACCGTTTTTTCTAGTGCTAAGAGACGCGCGTTAAAAGGAACGTACAAGTGAGGTCCAGGCGGTGGCAGGTATAGTGAATTAAAAGAGCTAATATATGTACCAGCCGTCTCCGATATAAACAAACACGTGTATTATCATCATAGCCGATCTCAGTGACCGCGCGGTCTAAGGCGTGTGTATATGGCCGCTCGCGTACTAGGAATGTGGGTTCGAATCCCGCCGGGGGCATGGATGTCAATCTGTGTTGAGTGTTGTGTGTTGTCAGGTAGAGGTATCTGCGACGAGCTGATCACTCGTCCAGAGGAGTCCTACCGACTGTGATTCGTCATTGTGTGTGATCTAGAAACCTCAAGAATGAGGAGGCCATGGCCCGCGTTGGGCCGCAGCGCCACAGAACATATATATATATATATATCATCATAAGATTATAGAACTTCATACCTACCATTTTTAAGAAAGAAGGATATTGATAAAGACTCGTTTTATTAACACCGGCACTTTGGTGTGAGCCAAATTTCAATTTCACAGGGTGCGTAAGCCTTGGGAGCAGTACTGACATAAACTTGGATTGTCCTGAGGGATTCTTTCGTGGATTTTTTTCACAATGGGTAAGAAATTATTCAGACAATGTCCTCGGTCATTCTGATACAGGGATGCTGATAAGTCCTTAGCCCGACCAGGAAGGAAAGAAACTAATGTTTCTGTCAGAATGGCGCGAATTTCTTTCGGCGCCTTGCCTTGGAGAAAAAAAAAACTTGATGACAGCTCGCGTCTCGAGGTTGTTGAAATCGCGCGCGTCCGTGACATGCTTCCGAGTTTGTTTCCTTCCTGGTCGGGCTAAGGACTTACCAGCACGCCGGTACAACGTCTGCCTTGATCGGGAAAGATCTTCTTATTCGACGCGAGATCTATGCTGGACAGAGTAGCAACGGGACAGGCTCTGCCCTGTAAGTATCATTCCACCGACGATTTGTAATAATATTTCATTCGTCTATCACTGACGATATACAGGGTGAGCATAAAGTCTTTCCCTGATTACAAACGTTTATTACAGGAAAACTACGTGGAGTACAAACATTTTTTTACCATTACTTAAGTTAGTTTCTAAAATTTTATGCCATGTGATTATTGTCGTGTTACAGTTGCATAACCTGCTAGTGGCAAAACAAAAAATTAAGACTCTTTTGCTATAATAACTGAAGACAAGTTGGAGAACACGTGGACAGAAACTGATTATCCATTAGACGTTCTCCGTGCAACAAAAGGAGCCCATTTTAAGTGTACGAATGTGTTGTAAAAAAAACTTCTTGTGTTATATTTTGAAAAAATATATATATTTGTATTCCTTGTACAGTAGTTTTCTTGTAGTAAATGTTTGTAATCAGGGAAAGACTTTATGCTCACCCTGTATAATCTTAGCAACCGACGGCGCTATTATGTGAGCAAATCTTTGTCTGACAAAGGCTTAAGTTAATCAAGAAGCATTTATATGATTTTTCTTCAATAGTTTAGCGGTTAATATATTCGTAAAGGATACTGGGTCGAATTGCAAAAATTGGTGGATATCTATTGCACAGGACAGAACATTTGGCAGGAGACAGTACGAGTTCAAGAAAATGTTATAATTTAACGTTCAGGTGACCTTGAATTGTGATAAATTTGCCAGATGTTCATGTATTTACTGATACTCTTATAATAAAACCAACTAGAAGCACTAATTTCTCAAATTTATTTTTGGAATAAAACTCTACATGTTTCGGTCAGTTCCTCTGTCCATCATCAGGAGTTT